>ERZ773056.334-NODE-334-length-24729-cov-6.888952_pt1 | contig 24729 bp, 20 predicted proteins | sample MGYA00580857_ERZ773056 | MGnify/ENA primary metagenome ERZ773056 (study PRJEB29015, sample SAMEA2737996) | human oral metagenome | biome: human oral; feature: human-associated habitat; material: dental | place: China | collected 2114 ... | reverse complement strand
TACAGATTCTAAGTAAAACCCCCTAACCCCTAATTTGCCTAATTCCCAAATTATTACTATCTTTGCCGCATCTATTTCCTTTTTACTAATAAAATGAATCAAAGATTAAAAAAAATACATTGATTTATTTTTATAAACATTCGCCTTTTCAGATTGTCCCCCTTCGGGGAAGCCAGCGAGTGCTCACAGCTGGGTATGTGGGGCTATTTAATCCTGATTCACTAATATTTAAACAGTAAAACATTATGAAAAAAACACTTTTTTCAGTGCTCTCACTGATGACTTTCGGTCAGTGGTTATGGGCACAAGAAACCGAAATCATTACCCACCCTCAATCGCAATACCAAAAAGCGGTAGAACTCTACAATCGCAAGTTGTATGAGCCTGCGCAAAACCTCTTCCGCAAAGAGCAAACCGCCAACCCCGATAAGGCAATCCGCGCTCAAAGTGAATACTATGTAGCCACCATTGCTGCATTGCTCAATCAGGATGGCGCCGATGCCTTAGTGAATAACTTCATCGTCAATCATCCCGAGTCGCCTATGAGCAGCGAAGCTTACTTGCAAATGGCAAATCTCTACTTCCAGCAAGGTAACTATGCCGAGGCCTTGGAGTGGTATGAAGCTATCGATGAACTGAATATATCAAGCGACGAAAAAGCACGCTTCAACTTCCAAAAAGGCTACTGCCTCTTCCAAACCGGCAAACAAGCCGAGTCTAAACCTTATTTTGAGTCGGTGCAAAACACCAAAGAATACGGTGCTAATGCCAAGTATTACTTAGGATATATCGCTTATGATAAAGACGATTATTCTAAGGCTGAAAGCTACTTCCGCGAGGTACAAGAAGAAGATGCTTCACTCACCAAAAACGTGTCTTACTTCCAAGCCAATATGTACTTCAAACAAGCTCTTTATCAAGAAGCTATCACCGAAGGACAGAAACAGCTCGCTAAAACCAAAAATGCTCAAGAAGTATCTGAGCTCAATAAGATTATAGGCGAAAGCTACTTCAACCTCAAAAAATACAAAGAAGCAATCCCTTACTTACAAAACTATAAAGGTAAAAAAGGTAGGTTCTCCAATACCGATTATTACTATATCGGATATGCTTATTACAAAAATAACGACTATAAAGCGGCTATCGAGCAGTTCAACAAAATCGTAGGCGGAAACGATAGCGTCGCTCAAAATGCCTATTATCATTTAGCCGAATGCTATTTGAAAACCAACCAAAAACAAGAGGCTCTCAACGCTTTCCGCAATGCCTCTCAAATGGATTTCGATAAGCAAATTAAAAAAGATGCTCATCTGAACTACGCCCGCCTCAGTTATGAAATCGGGAACCCTTACGAGAGTGTCCCTAACGTCCTACAAGCATACGCTTCGGCTTATCCTAACGACCATAAAGACGAAATACAGTCACTCTTAGTCGACTCTTATATTTCATCTGGTAACTATCAAGCCGCTATCAGTCTGCTCGAAAAGTCTAACGACCCTAAGGACAAAGAAACCTATAAAAAAGTAGCCTTCTATCGCGGGTTAGAGCTCTTTAATGAATTGCAATACAACGAGGCTTTAAAATATTTGCAGAAAGCCATCGGTGGTAATTCTGCACTTGCGGCTCGCGCTACCTATTGGGCTGGTGAAACTGCTTATCAGCTGAAAGATTACAAAGGTGCCGAGTCCTATTTTACTCAGTTTCTCCATAATTCATCAGCTCCTAAAACCGAAGAGTATGCCAAAGGCTTTTACGGTTTAGCTTATGCTAATTTCAATCAAAAAAACTATGCAGGTGCTATCGCCAATTTCGAAAAGTACCTCAAACAAAACCCTAAGAACAGTAGTTGGAAACACGACGCTATACTCCGTCTCGCCGATTCTTACTTCGTAACAGGTAAATACTGGCCTGCAATGGAAGGGTATAACAAACTCATCGAAGCTAAATCATCTGACCAAGATTATGCCGCCTACCAAAAGGCTATTAGTTATGGGTTCGTAGACCGCCTCAATAGCAAAATTGAAGACTTAGAGCGTTTCGTTAAGAACTACAAAAGCTCTAATCTGCGCCCTAATGCTTTGTTTGAATTAGGAAATGCTTATGTAACCAAAGGCAATACCCAAAAAGGATTACAGTACTATCAGCAACTCGCCAAAGAGTATAAAGGCAATGTGCTCGTACCTCGTGCAATGCTTCGCGAAGGTTTAGTGTATTATAATAGGAACGAAAACCAAAAAGCCTTAACCCTTTTCCAAACCATTGCCAAAGACTATCCTAATACCAACGAAGCCTCACAAGCGGTAGCTTCCGCAAAACTCATCTATGTAGATATGGGTAACGTAAACGAATACGCATCGTGGGCTAAAGGTTTGGGATATGTAGAGGTAACCGACCTCGAACTCGAAGGTGCTACTTATGAAGCTGCCGAACGACAATATATGCAAAACAATACCAAAGAGGCTATTTCAGGTTTTGAAAAATACCTTAAAGAGTTCCCTAATGGTATGCGTCGCACCAATGCCGAGTTTTACTTAGCACAAATGTATTTCAATAGTGGACAAAAGGCTAAAGCTCTTACACATTACGAAAATGTAACCAAAAGCGGTTCTAATGAATACGGCGAGCAATCGCTTACTCGTGTGTGTCAAATCCTTCTTGAAGCAGGTAGCTACCTAAAAGCTAAACCTTATCTCGAAGACCTCGAACGAACCGCTACCATCGCACAGAACAAAACTTATGCACAAAGCAACCTAATGCGCGTGTGCTATAACGAAAAACTGTACGATAAAGCTATTGAATATGCCAATAAAGTATTAGAAGAAAAATCTATCGATACACGTATCAAGAACGATGCTTATATAGTGTTGGCTCGTGCTTATAGTCAAGCAGGAAATGAAACCCAAGCTCGCAAATATTACCAAGAGGTACAGAAAACCGCTACAGGTAGCCTCGCTGCCGAAGCCTTGTATTACGATGCTTATTTTAAAAATAAAGACGGTAACTACAAAGCCTCTAATGACGTAGTTCAAAAGATTGCTAAAGACTATGGCGGACACAAAGAGTTCGCTGCTAAGAGCCTTATCGTAATGGCTAAAAACTTCTACGGACTCAAAGACGCTTATCAAGCCTCTTACGTCTTAGAAAGTGTAATTAAAAACTTTAAAGAGTTTCCTGAAATAGTAGCCGAAGCCAAAAAAGAACTCGCAGTAGTAAAAGCCGAAGCCGCTAAAAGTAATTCATCAGTAAAATAATGGTTAATGATTAATTGTTAATGGTTAATATACACTTTGCCAAAGTTTTTGCCTGTGTGGCTCGCACCTTTGGCAAAGTTGAATCTCCCTCCTAAACCCTAATTTCTAAACAAATGAACAAACACATCACATATATTCTAACAATGCTTTTGTTCTCTGCCTCAACAATGGCAGTCGCTCAAAGCCGTAAAGACAGCCTCTCTACCAAAGTGGTAGATGTGGTAAAGTCATATGCTCCTACAATTGCCGACGCCGACAAAAAGCGTGAAGATGCAAACGTAAAAGATTCGCTTACCGTTAAGAAAAAGCAAATCAACTATACCATCTATTCGGTACCGGTAGCCTCTACTTTTGTTCCCGAAAAAGGCAAAGCAGCTTCGGTGAAACCAAAAGTCATTCGCGAAGACTATTTAGATTCTTATTTCGGTGGAGGTTTCGGTATGCTCAATACCTTTTATGCCGATGCCAATATCACTCTCCCTGTAAATGATAACAGTAACGCTTCTTTCTTACTGAATCACATCTCAGCCAATGATGATATGGACGAGGTATACACCGATACCTATTATGCGCTCTCATCGGCTGAGTTGCGTTATGATTTTCAGAACCAAGATGTACTTTGGGGGCTCACTGCTGATATAGGTCGCCGTTTGCACAACTGGTATGGCATTCGTCCCGCTTCTTATACAAGGCAACAGTTGATTGGAAAAGTAGATGACGTACACCAAACCTATTTCGATTATGGTGTAGGAGGTTACCTCCAATGGTCTAATCCTTACTTTAAAGGACTTGATTTCAGCGTACGTGGGCTCTACGACCATTTCGATAGTAAAGAATTGAATGTAAAAGCACAACCCACCTTCGAAATTCCTCTTACCGATGACCAAAAAGTTCGTACCAATGTAATTCTCGATTATTACAATGGTAGTTTTACTCGTCAAAATAACTCAGTAAACGAGCTTAACAATCGTTGGACGCTCTTTGGGGTAAATCCTTCTTATCATTTGTCTATTGAGAATTTGGACTTAAAATTAGGTGTTGCTTTGATGTATGTAGATGCGAACCAGTCCGATGAAAGCAAGTTTAAAGCTTATCCCGATGTAGAGGCTTCTTATCCGCTAACTGCCGATGCTATTTTGCACGCAGGTATACGCGGTATTATGCAACAAAACACAGTAGAGAAACTCACCAAAGAGAATCCTTTTCTCTCACCTATGCAAGAAATTAAGCCTACCAATGTGCAAGCCGATGCTTTTGTAGCTCTTAAAGGAAAAGTAACTTCCGATTTGCTTTATCGCATACAAGGTAGCTATCGCCAATACAAAGAGATGCCTCTGTTTACTACCAATTCCGAGACACCTACTATCGCTACCGAAATATTGCCTTATCAATATAACAACTCTTTTAAGTTAGTGTATGACGAAGTAAACGATATGGAGCTTTTGGCTTCTATCGGAGGAAATATAAAAGATGTTTTCTCTTTTACCTTTGAAGGAAGATATAATAACTATAACGCCCGTGTACAGAAAAATAAAACCGCTTGGAACTTGCCCAGCACACGAGTATCTCTCTTCACCGATTTTAGAATATTACCCAATCTATTTGCTGGATTCGACCTCTTTTATGTAGGAAAACGTTATGACCTCGATTATGTAACTGTTGCAAATCCTATTCCTGATAAGCTCTCTTTGGAAGGTTATTTTGATATCAATTTCCACGCCGATTACACTTTCAACAAACATTGGCAAGTATTCTTAAAAGCCAACAACCTCACCAGTGAGCACTATAAAAAATGGTTGTATTATCCTTCACAAGGCGTACAAGCCTTTGCAGGAGTACGTTATCTATTTAGCCTAAGTAACAAGTAACAATTATATACTAACAAAACAAACAGCGGTATGAATAAAGCATTCATACCGCTGTTGCTGTTATTTAATCTCTCTAAACAACTGGGTCATCTTATTGTTCCAGACCTCCCAATTCAATCGCTTTTTTGCATCTTCCTGAGCCAATATACAAAGAGATTTATATCTCCTCTTATCTGTGTAAAGCTTAATAATTTGTTGAGCATATTCTTCTCCCTTGGCTTCAATTGGCAGTAAATATCCATTAACCCCCTCTTTGATTACTTGCCTTACTCCTCCTACATCAGTACCAAAAGAAGGTATCCCAAAAGAAGCTGCTTCAGCATATACAATACCAAAGCAATCAAACCTAGTAGGCATCAAAAAGATATTTGCTTCTTTATATTTTTTTATTAGAAGCAATAAATCTTTAGGATTTGATTTATCTAAATAACCTATTACCTCAACATCAGGATTTTTTAAATCTATAGAACAACCTATAACCGTAAGTTTATAATGAAAATCTTTTGTTTTTAAATATTTACAAGTCTCCAAAACAATTTCTCCCCCTTTCTCTCTCCAGTCCTTTGCAACAAATAGTAAATGACAACATTCTTTCCATTGTGGTACAGATGAATAATCAGTAGTAAAATTAGCTCCAAATTCAATTACTTTTATTTTTTCAAGAGAAGCTTTATAATGCTCAATCGCATTTCGTGCAGCCCATTCCGAACTGTAAACCACAAAGGTAGCTTGTTGTATAGCCAATTGTTCTATCTCATCTGCAAAAGCAATAAATTGAGGTGAAAGTTGTAAGTAAGACTTCATTAAATCTAAAGTAGTATCTCCTATGTATACAATAGGGATGTTAGTTTCTAATTGTGCAATAAAAAAATAATCTCTTGCAATAATAACATCAAAGATATGATGTTGAAAAAAATCATTGAGTAGCTCAGCCCAATAATCTATATACATCTCTGGAATAAAAACACGTTTAGGATATTGTATAGAGTGAACACTACGTTTCTCAGCAAAGAAATCTCCTCCTACCCAACAGACTTGATGTGAATGTTGTAAGACCGCAAGCATTTGGTATAGTGTTCCCGACCAAGACTTTATATTATAAGGGTCTAAAGATGATAAAAAAGCAATTCGCATAATAATTGTAATGGTTGAGATATATTATTCTTTATACCGCAGAATACGTTCTAAAGGTTCCCAATATTTTTTGAAATTTAGTTTCATTGGTATAAAAACAGGTATTATCTATAAGACTATTTTCTTTATGAATTATAAATAACTTCTCAATATTTTTATATTCTTTTCCATTTTCTTTAAGGTAAAGTGTAGGAAGTAAGCTAAAAGTATACTTAAAAGTTGTATTAGCATTAAAGACTTTTTTAGCTTGCTAGGGAGTGTAATGAGTTACTTTTTCTTGCTTTTTCTCGGCTGTTTTTTCCAAGTAAGTAGTTATCTATGATTCATCTTCCATTTTCTTTATTAGTAGCATTGGTGACAGTATCAAGAGATAGAAATACAACCATCTCATTATCTTTTGATTTAAGAAATGAATAATCGCATCCCCAACCATTAGAAATGCTACACCTCTATGCAAAAAAAGTTTTATATCAGATAGGCTGTAATTTAATGAGTCATAATCTTTTAAACATTTTTGTCCTTATCCTTTATTTAGGAGTGATTTCATATATAGCATTAAATCCTTTAATCTTAGCAGTAGGACATAGTAATTATAAATTCTAAAGCCCTCACTATTAAGAGTTATAATTTCTAAAACTACAAAAACTACAATAGTTGGTAAATCTATCTAATGATAATTATTTCCCTATACTGCATTTGCCTAAATAATCTTTTAAAAAAGCTCGATAATCCTTAATGTCTTTACTAATAGCACCATAGCCTTCTATCAAAGTACCTGCTCTTTGATAAAAGCAGAAATTATCTTCCAAATAGCTAACTGCACACTTACAATTAAAATTCTTCTCCAATAAGCCTTCTATCACCTCTTTTGCTTTTTCTTTATTTAAATACTTCTCTATAACTTGATTCAAAGAAATTTTAATTGTTAGAGGGTCTATTTGTGTGAAATTGGTAAAATCAAAATGATTAAAAATAGATATTAACTCGGAGTTTTGAGGTTCTTTTAAACCGTACTCTTGGAGTTTCTTACCAGACCATCCAGTCATTTTCCTAATTTGCTTAATAATCTGTTCTCTTTCCTTATGAGCTACACCGTAACTCTCGAATTGACTATTAAGTACTTCTAATGCTTTATTAAAATAACCATATACTGAATATATCTCAAAATCTTTTTTTATAGTTCTGAGCCTTATAGTCAATTGTTGTCCTGTATACATCTGTCCTACTCTGAAATTTTCACAGTCAAAAGGGTGTTCTTCTTGTGCAAATAAAGAAACAGATAAAAAAAACAAAAATAAAGTCATTATTAATTTCATATACCGCATTCTTTCCACCAATCTTCGTTATTTTTGTGTCACGTCCTAAAAAAGGTTGTCATAATTAATTATTGTTTTATTAGTCAAAAATTCTCATTAAGCTACCTTTTGAAAGTACACCTGATCAGGAGTTTTTAAGTTCAATGCATAGTGAGGACGTTTTTGATTATATGTCTTTATAGCCGAACATACCGCACTAAGAGCTTGTTGTTCAGTATTAAAAGTAACTCCTAAATTAAACTCTTGCTTGAGAATCCCATTGATACGCTCCGCGTGAGCATTTTCATAACAGTGATTCTCCTGAGTCATACTAATTTGAATGTCCTCTTTTTGCAATAACAATATATACTCTTTGCAACAATATTGAACTCCTCTATCCGAATGATGTATTAAAGACTCTGACTTTTTCTTCCCTTTTAAAGCCTTCTTCAAAGCCTCTAAACACCCTTCAATAGATAGACTATTACTTAACCAATATCCCACTATCCTTCTTGAATATAAATCAGTTATAAGCGATAAATACCTAAAACCTTCTAAGGTGCGAATATAAGTTATATCACTTACCCATACTTGATTTTTAGCACTCACTTCTACATCTTTAACAAGATTTGTCCACTTTCTAAAAGAATGATTAGAATAGGTCGTACGAGTATAACTCCTCTTCCTTTGAATAAGTAAATCATTATTATTCAATATCATAAAGAACTTATCTCTCCCTATTTTTGCTACTTGATGTATCTTATCTGATAACATATAATAAAGCTTCTTTCCTCCTATCTTGGGCAGTTCTCGACGTATTTCCTGTACCATCTCAATAATTATACTCTCACTGAGTGCTACCTCCTTGAACGATTTAACTGCTTTATAATGAGCTTGTCTACTAATACCAAAACACTTGCAAAGAGCGCTTATCTTTTCTGTTTTGGAAAGTACTTCAATAACTCTTGTTCTAACTTTTTTTTATTTCATCGCTCATTCCTGTTTCCTGACCAAGAATTTGAAAATAAGTCTTATAAACTTTATTCTCTAAAGTCGTTTCAGCAAAAGCCTCTTTTAGGGCTTTTAACTCCTTTTTAAGAGCTTGAAGCTCCCCGATTTCATCAATTGTTTCCACGCGTACTATTTTATTTAACGCGTACTATTTTATTTAATAAGTGATTTTTACCATACTTTTTGAGCCATTTTTGAATCGTTGTACTTCCTCCAATGCCGTACTTACGTCGACAGTTTTCAATACTCAATCCGTTTTTCTCAATCTCTTCTACGATACTCAACTTAAAGCAATCACTGTACCGAACTGTTCCTTTCCTCCCTTTTGTCATATCTTTTTATGGTTTTTAGTGTAAACCTAATTTCAGGATATGACTCTATTTACTTTTTAAATCTTATATAGAAATACATCTGATTAATAAGATCACTTATATATTCTTCATTCTCCTTATTATAGAATAACAAAATAGAAATACGACCTACACCTTCCTTTTGTATATAAACTTTTTTGCATAAAGAATATTTAGATTCTAATGATTTTCTCATTTTTAAATAAAAAAAGACCCCTTCTGTAGCATTATACTTATCCCTAAGCACATTTTTATCAATATAATAAACTCTACCTAAATCTATATCTGCTTCATAAAGAGGGACAAACATATTACAATCATTACACACTTCTTTACCATCAATTCTCTTAGGAAGAACTTCATATACTGCACAAATATCTTTTTCATTATTTACTGTTTTATGCATAATAACAAAACAATCTAATCTTGGGTGTGAGCAAAAAGATTTTGTCTCTCCTACGTCTATAACATCAAAACCTTTAAAATCTTGATATTCTATTTCTGCATTTTTTAACATATAAGCAAAAAAGCGTTCCGTATCATTCTGTGAATATCCACAAAAAAACAACAATAAAGCAATTACTACTAACTTATTTTTCATCGTTAAATTTTAATGACAGTTACCCGTTACAGCGAGATAATTTACAATTTGATCTTTTTTAATTACTTTATAACCACTTCTATCTTGCGGATCTACACAAAGTATTGTATCTCCAAAGATACGTTCTACAACGACAGCGTGTTGTTCAAACACCCCATCAGAGCCCATTCCAACATTATAAATAACTATTAAAGAGTTGTTAGGATTATCTACAAAGTTCTCCATTGTGTTAGGAGAATCAAGGTTTAGATATGAACGTGAAAAATAGTTTGAACTAAACGAATCTATATAAGAAGGATTTATTCCCATTCCTCTTTCACCATAATTTGAATAGTATTGATTTTCATAATATGAGGAATCATAATGATACCCATATTTACTAGAAATGTGTCCTAAACACTGAAAAAAGCAATCCGTTCGTGGAGTGACTCCCCCATAAGAGGGAAAAGAAGAACTTTCTCCACCTCCCCCTCCATTAGAAAAACTTCCTCCTTCGTAAAATGAATTTCCTCCGTAAAATGAACCTCCTCCATAAGATGGGTTACTACTTGAAGATCCTCCAACTTCCACTTCCTGTAGCTGGTAAGGGTCTTCTTCACTTCCATTTCCAGGCACAGTATCCCAATCACTACCTCCTCCATTAGAGTTAGAGTTATCGTGAAAAAATCCTCCTGTTCCTCCCGCAAAAAAGTACCCAGTAGGAAAGTTAGGCACAGGACCTCCATACCCCGCTTTACAACTGTTCAACTCCTCTGACTCGAGGAGTTCTAATTCTGTTTCGAACTCTGCTAAAAGCAATTTAGCTCTTTCTCTGTTTTTTGATGTGTTTTTCATCTATATAAGTTTAAATTTGTTTTATATAAGATATTATACTACTCCTTAAATCTCACCGACAAATACATATGGCTGATAAGATCTTTTATATACCATTCATTCTCTTTATTGTATAACAATAAAATCCTAATACTACCTACATCTTCTTTTTCTATATAAACCTCCTTACACAGAGCGTACTTATCATCTAATCGCTTTCTCATTTTCAAATAAAAAGAAACTCCTTCTGTAGCATTGTATTTGTCTTTTAGAATATTCTTATCTATATAAAAAATACTACCTATATCTACATCTGCTTCATAAACAGGTAAAGATCTTGGGCGTTCCTTGAATATAAGTTTTCCATCTATTTTTTCAGGAATAACTTCATAAACTGCATAAACATCTTTTTCTTTATTAAATGATTTATGCATAATATAAAAACAGCCTAAAACAGGGTGATAACAATAAGACGGTTCTTTATTCTCTACCTTTATAGGGGTAAAGTCTTCCATTTCTTGAAACTCTATTTCAGCATACTGTAGCATCTCTGTAAAAAATTGTTCTCCTACATTCTGTGAATATATGAAAAGATTTAAGAATAAAGTTACAGTAGTTATAATCTTTTTCATTTCAATTATCCTTTTAATTACAATTTCCAGTTATAGCAAGGTATCCTACAATTTGTCCTTTTGTTATTGCGATTCTTGTTTTTAACTGAGGATCAAAACACAACATTCCTCCTCCTTCAAAAATTCGTTCTACAACAACAGCGTGCTGTTCGAACACTCCATCAGAGCCCATTCCAACATTATAAATAACTATTAAAGAGTTGTTAGGATTAGCTACAAAGTTCTCCATTGTGTTAAGAGAATGAAGGTTTAAATATGAACGTGAAAAATAGTTCGAAGTAAAATGGTCGATATAAGAAGGATCTATACCCATTCCTCTTCCACCATAATTAGAATAGTATTGATTTTCATAATATGAGGAATCATAATGATACCCATATTTACTAGAAATGTGTCCTAAACACTGAAAAAAGCAATCCGTTCGTGGAGTGACTCCCCCATAAGAGGGAAAAGAAGAACTTTCTCCACCTCCCCCTCCATTAGAAAAACTTCCTCCTTCGTAAAATGAATTTCCTCCGTAAAATGAACCTCCTCCATAAGATGGGTTACTACTTGAAGATCCTCCAACTTCCACTTCCTGTAGCTGGTAAGGGTCTTCTTCACTTCCATTTCCAGGCACAGTATCCCAATCACTACCTCCTCCATTAGAGTTAGAGTTATCGTGAAAAAATCCTCCTGTTCCTCCCGCAAAAAAGTACCCAGTAGGAAAGTTAGGCACAGGACCCCCATAACCTGCTTTACAACTGTTCAACTCCTCTGACTCGAGGAGTTCTAATTCAGCTTCGAGCTCTGCCAAAAGCAATTTAGCTCTTTCTCTGTTTTTTGATGTGTTTTTCATTTTGTTTATTTTTTAATTTATCTCGCAAAGATATGTATAAAGCAAATACTTGTCAAGCTTTTATTAAAAAAATAACATAATCTTTTGAGTCACTTTCTAAGTGTTTTTCTGTTCTTATATAGTAAAATCCCTTATAACTATTAAGTTTTCAATTGTTTTATGAGCATACAAAACATTAACTAATTTTAATATTATCAAGTCAAGAATATGTGTATTCTCTCTTGCCTATGTATCCTCATTTGTTCGTGTGGGTCACATCGTACTACAACCGTTTATCAGTTGTTTAGTTTCTCCCAAAGTATATTTCAATATAAAACACTATAAATAAAGTATATACACCCCTTTTGTATAACAATTGTCTAAGCTTTGTATAAGCTAACCATAAAAATTCTTTAAGCAAGAAAGCTCTTTTTTGTTTTTTTATAATTTTCCTTTCTTATCTTTAGCAAAGAGTTCAACCATTTATCACATCTTCACTTCAGAAAATTCTCCCTAAAACATTTCCAATCTCAAAAAAATTAATACTTTTGCATCCAAAATAAAATCTCACTGTTTAATTTACCAATCCTATGAATATAGATAATGTAGCTATTCCTACCTATGTGGTAAACCTAAAATCTCGCCCCGACCGTTTAGCCCATATAAAAAGAGAGTTCGAAAACAAACCAGAATTTAATATTAAATTTATTGAGGCTATTACGCACGAAATAGGAAGTTATGGACTATATCTATCATTGAGAAAAGTAATTGAAACCGCTCAAAAAAATGAAGATGACGTAATAATTTTCGTAGAAGATGACCATTTTTTTACTAAACATTACTCTTGGGAATATTTGCTGAAAAATATCATCATAGCCGGAAAACAAGAAACCGATATCCTCCTGGGGGGCATTGGAGGCGGTTTCAGAAGTATTATTCCCATCGCAAAAAACCGTTTTTGGATAGACGCTTTTTGGTGTACCCAATTCGTTGTTATTTACAAACCGTTTTTTTCGAAAATATTAAATACCAATTTTGTAAAAGGACAAGATGTTATTGATGAATGGCTATCAAAACTTACCAACAAAAAAGCAACCCTTTTCCCCTTTATTTCTGAACAAAAAAACTTTGGTTATTCTGATATTACAACCCAAAGAAATAGGAGTATTTCAGAATTCTTTGAATATAGTCGCAGAGTATTTACCGATTTTACTTCAAAAGCGATAAATATTAATCCTAAAAACAAACTAAAACAACTATGAAGTTTAAAACCTTCCCTCTTGATAGGCAGATGGATATGATGGACTGCGGAGCAGCCTGCTTGAAAATGATTTGCAAATACTATGGCAAATACTACTCTCTTCAGTACTTGCGAGACTTGTGTGGAGTAACAAAGGAAGGGGCTTCATTACTTGATTTATCGTATGCTTGTGAAAACCTTGGACTAAGGTCTCTCTCAGTGAAATGTACCATTGATGATTTACTTTATAAACTCCCTCTCCCTGTGATCATTCATTGGGATAATAGCCATTTTATAGTAGTCTACAAAACCAATCCTAAAACGTCTAAAATTTATGTAGCCGACCCTGCCAAAGGCTATCTTACCTATAGCGCTGAAGAATTTAAGGAAAAATGGTATAAAAAAGGTGAAGAAAAGGGAGTGGCGATGGCTATAGAACCTCAATCTATTTTTTATGAAAAAACCGCTGAACAAGAAGAGAACCGACGTAAAACCTTTGAATCCTTTTTAGGCTATTTACGTCCTTATAAGAGTAGTTTTATCACTCTTTTTGTGGTAATGTTCTTAGTCACTGTATTGCAAGGACTCTTGCCCTTCATCTCCAAAGCTGTAATTGATGTAGGTATACAAACTCACGATATCGATTTCATCAACATCCTACTCATCGGCAACATCGCTATCTATGTGAGTATACTGCTTGCCAACTTAGTACGCGACTGGATACTACTACATATCACTTCGCGTGTCAATATAGCTCTCATTTCCGACTACCTTATCAAGCTAATGTCTCTCCCTATCACTTTCTTCGAAAATAAAATGACAGGAGACATCCTCCAACGGGCTAACGACCACGAGCGTATTCGTAGTTTTATAATGAACAACTCCATTGGTATGCTCTTCTCTATGCTCACTTTTGTAGTATTTGCGTTTATTTTAGCCGTTTATAACAGCATTATTTTCTACATTTTCCTCTTTGGAAGCATTTTGTATGTAGTATGGGTAATAGCATTCTTAAAACTCCGCAAAAAGTTAGATTGGGAGTATTTCGAGTTAGTTTCTAAAAACCAAAGTTATTGGGTAGAAGCTATTGAGGGTATTCAGGATATTAAGATTAACAACTATGAGCGTCCTAAACGTTGGAAATGGGAAGACATTCAAGCAAAACTCTACAAAGTGAATGTGCGAGTACTCAATGTTACCAATTTACAAAATATAGGTGCTCAGTTTATCGATAATATCAAAAACTTAGCCATTACCTTCTTCTGTGCCAAAGCCGTAATAGCAGGACAAATGACCTTTGGAGTAATGATTTCTACTCAATTCATCATAGGAATGCTCAACGCTCCTGTAAATCAGTTTATCCAGTTTATCATTTCTTATCAGTTTGCCAAAATTAGTTTCTTGCGACTTAATGAAATACACGAACTCAAAGACGAACAAGAAGGCGTAGGTAATAACACGCTTGACTTATCAACTTCTAAAAATATCTTTGTAAACAATGTGAGCTTTCAATACTCTCGTAATGCCCCTTTCGTACTGCAAAACGTATCTTTGCTTATCCCCGAAGGAAAAGTAACCGCCATCGTAGGCGATAGTGGTAGCGGGAAATCTACTTTGCTAAAACTCATTTTGCGCCTTTACAAGCCCTCGTATGGCGAGATTATGATAGGCAATATGAACATCAACAATATAGGATTAAAACAGTGGAGAGAAAAATGTGGATCAGTAATGCAAGACGGTAAGATTTTTAATGATACTATTCTCAACAACATTGTGCTCGACGATGAAAATATCAATTATGAACGTCTAAAAAACGCCCTCGAAACAGCTAATATTGCACAAGAAATTGAGCGTCTCCCGTTAGGATACCAAACTAAAATGGGAGAACATGGTCGCGGGTTAAGTGGCGGACAAAAACAGCGTATCCTAATCGCTCGTGCCCTTTATAAAAATCCCGATTTTCTCTTTTTAGATGAAGCTACCAACGCCTTGGATACGGTAAACGAACAGAAAATAGTAACTGCTCTAGACAATGTTTTTAAAAACAAAACAGTAGTGGTCATTGCTCACCGCCTAAGCACAATTCGTAAAGCCGACCAAATAGTGGTAATGCAAAACGGAACTGTGGTAGAAATAGGCAATCACGAAGTGTTAATGCAGTTGGGAGGACGCTATAGTCAGCTTGTAAAATCTCAATTAGATATTAACACATAACCTTACGACTTACCAACACAATACATCAACAAGTTTTCTCGCAAATCATTGTCTTTAACATTAAAGATTTTTATCAATTTATCTATCCAATAAACTAACTTTTCTTTCTTTTCTGATGAATCGAAATACAGTTTCATTTTACGAGAGAGAATCGCTGCCTGCATTTTCATTTCTTCTGTGTCTAAAACTACTCCTGCATTCTCTAAATTATCTAACACTAATTCTAAAGCACTTTCTTGCTGCTTTTTTTGGTTTTTTAATGATAAATTTTCTTTATGCAACCGGTAATAAGTAGTATATTGAGGAATATTTCCCACTTTATATTTTCTAGATATATCAAACCACAATGCATAATCTTCACAATATGAATAGACATCATAGTAAAGAAATTCTTTAAATACAAAACTTCTAAACATTACAGTAGGATGCGAAAATGAATTAAAAAAATATTTAAATAGTTGTATTTCGGCATTAGTTTCAGGATAAGATACATATTGCAATATATTATCTTGTTCATCTACCACTATATGATTACTCCCTACCATAGCATAAGTAGGATTTTTATCTAAAAAATCTACTTGTAAAGCAATTCTGTTAGGCAACATCATATCATCAGCATCTAAACGCGCAATATATTTCCCCTTTGCCTCAGCAATTCCTCTGTTTAAGCTATATACAATTCCTCTATTTTTTGTATTGCGAATAACCTTTAGTCTACTATCTTTGATCTGAGAAACTATCTTATAAGTTCTATCCTTTGAAGCATCATCTACTAAAATAATTTCTATATTCTCATAAGTTTGATTCAATACGCTTTCAATACATTGGTTCAAATATTTTTCGCCATTATAACAAGGAATAACTACACTTACCAAATCAGTAATATGAGAAACGTATTTTTCAGGATTAGTAGCAAATGCTCTTTCATATACTTGCATCGTCTTGGTAGCCATTACCTCAGCACTGAAATTGTCTCTTACCTTTTGCAAAGATTTTTCACTATATTTTCTAATCTGTTCAAGATCAAATAAGGCAGTGTGTATATTATCTGCTAAATCTTCAATATTAAAAGTAACTTTCTCAGAAGTAAATTCTAAATGAGACATTAATCCCACTCCATCATTTATTATTTCATTTAGTCCTTCTATGTCAGTAGCAACAATAGGTAGCTGGTTAGCTAACATTTCAATAGCCGTATAGCTACATTGTTCTGCATACGAAGGGATAACCCCTACATCTGCTAGAGTATAAAATTCATATAATTGTTCTTTTGAGAGATTCCCTGTAAGAGTTATTAAACTATAATGATGGATTTTTGAGTAAACCCAATCATAATCTCCCTTACCACAAATAATCAATCGGTAATTTTGAGAGGAGTCCTTCTCTATAAGTTTTTCAAAAGCCTCTATTAGCTCTGCGACTCCTTTATTTTCGCATAATGTCCCTGCAAATAACACAATCTTTTCAGAAATAGAAAAATGATATTTTCTTCTCAACTCTCCTTTATTCTCTCTTACATTAATCTCGTTCAAATCAATACCATTATGAATAATAGTAATCTTATTTTTAGGAATATCGAAAAGGTGCTGTAATATATCCGCCGCATCGCTCGTAACAGTAATAATATGGTCTACACTGTAATATGCTTTCGCTTCATTCCCTAATCTATTTCTTAATATAAATGATATTTTTTGTCTTTGAATAAAAGCCTTCCGTATTTTAAAAAACAAAAAATAATCCGACTTTATAAAATCTCGCCAAGGCACACAATGCACCGTCAGAACAGTTTTACACTCTGGCATATAGCGCTTCAAAACACGAGCAAAAGGTGCCTGATTTATCCAATTGAAATGAAACACAACCTTCTCTTGTCCCTTCGTTTTTTCTTGTAGAAACAAACCTATCTTATTCTCTTGTTCATTTATTGCGCTGGCAGAAACAAGATCACAAGGCAAATAAATATGCTCTACAGCATCAAGCATCTCCGTTTTAATAGTTGTTACAAAAGCCACCTTCACCCAGATGAGATGCAATACCACTCCTTCAGTTTTTTTTAACTGCTTAGTAAGTTGAGTAACGTAACTATTCAAACCATTATTTTGTAATGGGTTGTGATAATCTATCAAATAAATGTGTATCATTTTTTATAGTGGTTTTACTGTTTTAGATATTTTCGCCTACTGTTGATAAAAGTAACCTCTTAAACTTATCTCTTTTAAATGCAATAACAATGAAAACCAAAGCAAATACAATAATAGGAATATATATATGTCCCAACAAAAATATATAAAAAGACACGTAATACTGTCTTGGTATATAAGTAAGTAAATTGGTAAAAAAGTGCGTTAAAATCAATAGTAATCCATTTCCTGATTGTATGAATAAATACGAAAGTATTACCCCAAATATAAAAGTATCTACCACTAAATTTACACTCTTTATATGTAATATACTAAAAATAAAGGAAGTACCTATCATTAGTAGCCAGTTAGGTAACTTATCTTTAAAATTGTTAATGACAACTATTCTTATTCCTAACTCTTCTAATATGGGGCAAAATATCAATATAAAAATCATAGCATTAGCACTCACAAAAGAAATTCCCTCTTGTGGGATTTCATTAGGTGTGTATCCATAACAATCTATTAAGGATGACAAAGGATGTAAAATTACTGCTAAAATAAAAGCAAACAATATAGTTCTAAATACATTCACCTCTTTAAACTGTTCCTTCTTAAATTGTTTCCTACAAATAAGAATTACAAAAATAAGGGTCATTATCAAAGACAAAAAACCAAGTCGAACAAATAAAATTTCACGCCAACTCATAGGTATAAATCCCTCTATGTGAAAAATACATAGAGGGATAAAAACCAAAATACCTATAAATTTCAGTAAATTAATCAATAACTTCATAATAATCATTCCTTATAAATTATCCAACACTCTCTCAAGAATACTTTTGGGACGTTTCCTATCTTGTTCACATTCCCCATAATGATTGTAGTATTCATTTTTATGATATTTAGAATGAGCCCCTAACTGTCCAAAATAAGGACCTCCTTTTGGATCTCCTTGCGCTGCTTTTGCACTTCTACCACAAGCACATCCCGAACAGTTTTTCATATCATTTTTTCCTTCTTTTTCCCAATGGTCATTCATATCATTTTGCTTATCACCATTTTTATAGCCAAAATACAAATTCCCATTATTGTCTTTCACCCAACCTCCTTTAAATGAGGGATTAGTATGCAAGTTGTTGAACTCCGTTTGTGTGTAGGGGTTACTCTTTCTGCCATCACCTCCTCCATAATTACCAAAACTGGTAGGATAATAGCCACTATAAGGGTTATTTTCTGGTTGAGGAGGAGTCAAAGGATCAAATTCTCCTAAACCTGTAGGAAAAGGACGCCCTGCATAACCCGCTCTACAACTATTCATATCCTCTGCTTCGAGGACTTCTAATTCTGCTTCAAGCTCTGCTAAAAGCAACTTGGCACGCTCTCTGTTTTGTGTTACATTTTTCATTTTGTTTGTTTTTTTTTAATTATTTTGCAAAGGTATGTATAAAGGAAATACTTATCAAGTATCTATATAAAAATTAACATAATTTTCATATTATTTTTGAATGGCTTTCACTCTTTTTATAACAAGAATACCTTATAAACATTCAGTTCTTATTATTACTCTTGTCTTAGAATGTTAATAACTTTAACATAACTGTTTTTGAAAATAATAGATATATTTAACATTTCAATATTGCTGTTTTTATATCTCTAAGTATGTTTCCATAAAAATATATCTACAATGAATATTATGAAAAAGTAAGAAAATATTTTTCTTTTAAAAATTAATACTTACTTTTGCATTCGAAAGTAATCTATATAAATCAGATAAATTAAAAAGAAACTAAAATATACATAATGGAAACAGATACCAACATATACTACAAACACCAGCGTACTGAAGAAGTACAAGATATTATAGACAGGATGCCCCATAAATTTGGTAGATATACCTCCTATATCATCATCTTTATAGTTGTCGCATTCTTTTTCTTTGGTTTCATAGTGAAATATCCAGATATTATTGTAGGAAAAATTACCATTAATAGTACAGCCAAAGAAATAAAGTTAGTTGCCAATAGCTCCGGGAAAATACACTTATTTTCTGATAAATTCCTGTCAGACGTAAAGGAAAATGAGCCTATTGCTTATATCCAAAACACGGTTTCTTACGATACAATCATAAAGATAAAAAACAGTTTGTCAGATTTTTTAACCTCTCCTCAATATACTGATGTTTTGAAAAAGCTACCTAATAAAATTACCTTAGGAGAACTTACCGTCTCATACTATGACTTTTTATCCAATGTAGAGCAATTATATCTCTATGAAACTGAAAAACTTTATGATGTACAAATAAATAATCTACAACATATCTATCAAAAACAACTACGAGAGTTACATATTTTTCAAGAACGATTAGCAATTGATGAAAACTACTATATCTTTGCTAAAAAAATACACCGCAGAGACTCCTTATTATTTTCTTCTCAAACAGTTGCTGAAGCCGATATGGACAAATCGAATATGACGCTCTTACAAACCAAAAATAATATAACCTCCGATAAAGAAAATTTTGCCTCTATGGAAAAACAAACTAAGCAAACTACCAATACCATAAAAGAACTTACTACACAAAAAGCAATTAAATATAATGATTTAAAAACTAATATTATTACCTCCTATAATAAACTTATGGAAGAAATAAATAAATGGGAACATCTATATATTATCAAATCTCCTATAAAAGGTAAAGTACAAACTCTTAACTTTTGGACAGAAAACCAATATGTAACTGCAGGTACAGAAGTTTTTTCGGTAATACCTACGCAAGAAAAGAGTTTAGGACAGATGCTTTTACCTACCCTAGGAGCAGGTAAAGTAAAAGTAGGACAAGAAGTAGTTGTAAAATTAGATGATTTCCCTTATTTAGAATATGGTTCAGTACGAGGAACTGTTATTTCCATCTCAATGAGTAAAAAAGAAGAAAAAACTACACAAGGAGAAATGGAGGTTTATTTAGTACTTGTACAATTTAATGAAGGACTAAAAACTAATTATGGAGAGTATATTAAAACTGATAAAGCAACTTCTGGTACAGCAGAAATCATCACCAAAGATCGCCGTCTTATCCAACGACTCTTTGACAATCTAAAATATGTAATAGAAAAATAAAAGAGTAAACTATATAGCTAATCACTTACCATCGACTTCTTATAATTCCTCCATTTCTCTATACATTGTTGCATATCATTAGGAAGTTCACTATCAAAGCTAAGATACTTGTGAGTAATGGGGTGTTCAAAACCTAAGGTTTTAGCGTGCAAGGCTTGGCGAGGTAATACCGCAAAGCAATTCTCTACAAACTGCTTGTATTTAGCAAAAGTTGTTCCTTTCAGAATCTTGTCGCCCCCATAACGTTCATCGTTGAAAAGGGTATGCCCTATGTGCTTTAAATGTACTCTTATCTGGTGCGTACGCCCTGTTTCTAACTTGCAAGAAATGAGTGTTACATAACCAAAACGCTCTAACACCTTGTAATGGGTTACTGCCTCTTTACCGTGAGAACCATCGGGGAAGACGTCCATTTGCAGGCGGTCTTTTAAGTGTCGCCCAATATGACCACACACCGTTCCTTCGTCTTCTTCTATATTACCCCATACAAGGGCTATATATTCGCGCTGAGTAGTTTTATTAAAAAACTGTTGAGTAAGGTGTAACATCGCCTCTTCGGTTTTAGCCACTACTAAAAGTCCACTAGTATCCTTATCGATACGATGCACCAACCCAGGACGATTGCTACTGTTGTTAGGTAAGTTCTCAAAATGATATACCAATGCGTTGATGAGCGTTCCGCTGTAGTTACCGTGACCAGGGTGTACCACCATACCCGCAGGTTTGTTTACCACCAAAAGGCTATCGTCTTCGTATACTATGTTTAAAGGAATATTCTCGGGCACCAATAAATCCTCGTGAGGAGGGTGAGGAAAAAGTACCTTTACTTCGTCGTTAGCTTTCACACGATGATTAGACTTTACGGGCTCGCCATTCACAAAAATATTACCCTGCTTGGCTGCCTGTTGCACCTTGTTGCGGGTGGCATTCTCTACAAAGTTCATCAAGAATTTATCTACGCGCAAAGGTTCTTGCCCTTTGCCCGCCGTAAAGGAGTAATGCTCGTAAAGAGAAGGAGCTCCCTCTCCGTCTGGTTCCAAATCGTCTAAATCTTCTATCTCGTCTATATCACGCATTACCTTACATTTGCGCCACAAACTTTGCCAAAGTTTCTAATAGCATCGTACTACGCCCCTTACCAAAGTTTAAATTTATAATAGCCTGCATTGCTCATACTTGCCCATGCGACTCACACTTGCTAGTGTGGCTCACACCGCCCGTCGTGCTACGACTGCCTGTGCGGCTCACTCTAGTCCCCCATCAGTTCTTCAATAGGTATTTCGGTAGGGATAGTATCGCGAGCCTCTAAGCCGTTGCCACACACAAGGTCTATACGTGAGGTTTTAATAAGCTTATCGCCAGGTTGTACGGTTTTACCGTCGTGTTGCATTTCCAATACCATATCTTTCCCAATATTGTTCACATAAGTAACCCTACCGATGGCAAGCCCTACCGATTGCAAGGTAGCTACTGCATTCCGGCGCGTTACTTGTATCACCTTAGGCACTGTTACTTTATGATAGCCCGACGGATTGATGTTAAGGTATATTTTGCGGTTCTTCTTTACTCTCTCGGTAGCCTCAGGCGTCTGACTGATTACCGATAGAGGAGGGTATTTAGGGTCGTATTCAGTAGAATCCAACACCTCATAACGCAATTGTTGCTTATCTAATATCACCCCTACTTCGGTAAGTGTTTTCTTGCTCAAATTCGGTACTGTAATGTAATCTCCGTGCGCCGTATAGATGCGCAAGAGTTGCAATACACACCAAACTAATATAATACACGCCACTATGGCAAAAGCAAATTGCCAAGCTAGTTTCTTTCCTGAGTTTTTTAAGAATTCTTTAATCTTTTCCATACTTTGCAAGTATTGTTATGGTGCAAAGGTACAAATATTTTTGAAAAGGACAATACAGCCCCCTACAATATCCTTAACCACACCTTCTCCCCTTTCTCTATGGGAGTATCGTTGTAGAAGTACACTTTCCCTTCTACCGAAGTAGCTTCTATAAGGTATTGCGCTCCTTGAAAATAACAGTATTGTACAGTAGCTTCCCAATCAGAGGTTGCTGTAATGGTAATCTGTTGGGGTTTGAAGAGTTTACCGTTATGCCAACTCACTTCTCCAAACAAAGAAGCGGTGTAATAATCGGTATTTTGAAAATAAACTGAGAGCGTATTGTTAAAAAACAATAGCTTCCCGTCGCGCATTATAAGGGTTTTATCGGAGTAAGAAAGTGCGTCTTTACCGTCGTGAGTAGCCACTATACAGCTAATGTTTTGCTCTTTCAAATAGGTGAAGAGAGTGCGTTGTAGTTCGTTCTTTCTAAAATTATCCACCTGACTAAAAGGTTCGTCAAGCAATAACAATTGAGGTTCTTGTGCCAATGCCATTGCCAATGCCACACGCTGTTTCTCACCACCGCTGAGGTTTAGTGCTTTTAAGGGCGCAAAACGTTCCATTCCCACCAAGGTGAGCAACTCCATTACGCGCTCTTTTTTATAGGTTAAATCGAGGTTAGAGATAAACTTTCCTACATTTTCAGCTACCGTGTGATAAGGGCCTAACCCAAAGTCCTGTGCAAGGTATTTCATCGTTTTAAACCCAGGCACTAACTGCCAAGAAGGGCCCTTTACGCGCTCGTTGTGGAAGTGTATAGTACCTTCTTGCACATCAATAAGACCATAAATAGCTTTCAGCAAGGTACTCTTGCCACAACCACTTTCTCCCATCAGCGAAAGGTGCTCACCTTGCGCCAACTCAAAAGAAATGTCTTGCAGTATAGGGTCTTGCCCTTCATAAGCAAAGAATATATTTTTAAGGTTTAGCATTGTTTATTTATATGTAAATATTGGCGCTTTGCAAATTATGCAATTCGTATATTGCTTCTCACACTTCGGCAAAGTTTTCCTGTACCCTAAGGATTCACACCTCCCCATTTCCCCATTTTCCCATTTCCCCATTTTCCCATTTCCCCATTTTCTCATTCCCTCATTTTCTAATTAATCTGCCCGTGCGGCTCGCACTTAGAGCACACTTTTAAACTGTTCCAAGAAACGCATATCGTTCTCATAGAACATACGTATATCCCCTATTTGGTACAAAAGCATCGCAATGCGTTCAACTCCCATACCGAAGGCAAAACCACTGTATACCTCACTATCAAAACCACAGTTTTTAAGTACGTTAGGGTCAGTCATACCACAACCCATAATTTCCAACCAACCAGTACCTTTGGTAATGCGGTAATCCACCTCGTTATTGAGTCCCCAATAGATGTCTACCTCAGCACTCGGCTCGGTAAAAGGAAAGTAGGACGGACGCAAACGTATACGCGACTTGCCGAACATCTCCTTAGTAAAGTACAACAAAGTTTGTTTCAGGTCAGCAAACGATACGTTTTTATCTATATATAAGCCTTCTACTTGGTGGAACAAACAGTGTGAACGTGCCGAAATAGCTTCGTTGCGGAATACTCTACCTGGCGAAATCGTCCGTATAGGTGGCTGATGTCCCTCCATATAGCGTATTTGCACCGAACTGGTATGGGTACGTAAGAGAATATCCGGATTAGTTTGTATAAAAAACGTGTCCTGCATATCACGAGCAGGGTGATATTCAGGAAGGTTGAGGGCAGTAAAGTTATGCCAGTCGTCTTCTATCTCAGGTCCGTCCGATACGTTAAAACCTATATTGGCAAAGATATTCACAATTTCGTTTTTAACTATCGAAATAGGGTGGCGCGCCCCGATAGGCGAAGGGGTCGCAGGACGACTCAAATCGCCGTATATACCTTTGCTTTCACTGTGTTCTTCCAAGCGGTCGCGCCATTCTTGTACTTTGGCTTCTACTTTTTGTTTGAGCTCATTCACTACCTGCCCAAAAGTCTTTTTCTCCTCCTTAGGCACCTCTTTAAAAGCGGTAAAAAAGTCGTTGAGCACCCCTTTTTTACCGAGGTACTGAATGCGGAATTGTTCGAGTTCTTCCTTAGTTTTCGCGCTAAAATCTTCTATCTTAGCAATATGCTCTTTTATTTTATCAATAATCATACAGTAATACGATTTCTCTTTTGTTTTTCCCAAGACGCAAAAGTATAAATAATTTTCCATTTAGCAAATTTACCAATCTACTAATTTTCTAATTTGCTAATTCTCTAATTATCCCTTCTCCTTTCCCGTCTCCACATTCCCCCTTTTCCGTCGCCACATTCCCCCTCTCCTTGGGAGAGGGACGGGGTGAGGATTCCTTTTCTTTCGCCT
>ERZ773056.332-NODE-332-length-24890-cov-5.034588_pt1 | contig 24890 bp, 19 predicted proteins | sample MGYA00580857_ERZ773056 | MGnify/ENA primary metagenome ERZ773056 (study PRJEB29015, sample SAMEA2737996) | human oral metagenome | biome: human oral; feature: human-associated habitat; material: dental | place: China | collected 2114 ... | reverse complement strand
CTCCATCTAAATAGAGCCGAGGGGATAGCGAAGCCTGCTCGCTATCCCCTCGCTCACTATCGCGAAGTCTCCCCGCATATCGTGAGGCGGCGCTTTTTCCTGCATAGAGTAGCCGTGGCTCGGGGGCTTTGCACACAGAGGGCGTGACAGGATGATATGTGCATTTTGTCTTAGCTTTGTAGTACCTATTGTATAATATGTAGGGGTGTAGCCTTTCCCCGAGAGCACCGCATCCCTATCCCAATGATGTGACCGATATGAATAGAACCATCAGCCGCCTTACTGCCCTGTCGGCAGCAGCCCTTCTGATGCTGCCCAGCTGCCTTGGTAAGGGAAAGAACACCCCCGACGTGCCATCAATCAAGCCCCTCTCCACCCTTACGGGTAAGGTAGAGAAGCGCGTCATCACCCGCCTCTCTGCAGCAGGCACCGAAGAGGAGCGCACCGAAGAGGTCTACCGCCGTACGGGTGGCCTTCTGACGAAGGTCGTCTATGGCATCCCCGCTTCGGGGGGTAGTCTGCAGCCCATCGAGACGACGACGAATACCTACGAACGAGCAGGGCTACCGCGTCAGCGAGGTCGTCGAGAAGCTCACCGCCACCGGCACGAAGGAGCGCACCGAGACGAAGTACACCTACCGCCCCTTCTCCCCGCAGGCCAGCTACGTCAGCAACTACAAGGAATATGACTCCCAAGGTCGTCTCGTCGCTGACGTGACGCATGAGCTCGAGGGCTCGCGCCTGAGCCGTGTCATCCGCACCGTCTACGACTATTCCGCTGGAGGGGCTAATCCCAAGGAGACCGTCCTGCGCACGAACTACACCTACATGGACCCCATCATCGAGTCCCGCACCTTCACCCTCGTCACCGACCCCAAGGCTGTCGGCGGTACGGGCGCGCTCTACCACGAGCAGGCGCGTATGCGTGTGGACTACTACGGGCGTAAGCTCTTCGAAGAGATCCACACCTTCGACACCTCAGTGGGTGTAGCTAAGCAGGATCTCAAGAAGCCCAATGGCGCTACCGTCTCGATCTACACCTATGGCGATACGGGCGACATCATCCGTGAGCTTCGCGAGACCCACGGCCCCCGTACGCAGGCTGAGTATGATGCCGACAAAGAGCACAAGCTCCCCCTGCTCAAGCTCATCGACCGCTACTACTACGAGGTGAAGTATACCCAGACCAATACCGAGGGCTTCCCCACGAAGATGGAGGTCACCGTCGAGAAGGGTGTCGCTAAGACGAAGACTACCTACACGGCGAATATCAGCTACACGTACTTCGCTGACCCTGCGCCTAAAAACTAATCCCCCTTCCCTGCGCCTAACCCGATCAAATAAGTATTCCCTACGTGCGAATAGATATCCTCACCGTCGTGCCCGAGCTCCTCGAGAGCCCGCTCCAGCACTCCATCGTCGGCCGTGCCCAGCAGCAGGGCTTCCTCGAGCTTCATGTCCATAATATCCGTGACTACGCTACGAATAAGTGGCGCCGTGTCGATGACTATCCCTTCGGGGGGGAGGCAGGAATGATCCTGCAGATCGAGCCGATCGACCGCGCTATCGCCGACCTCAAGAGCCAGCGCCACTACGATGAGGTGATCTATACTTCGCCCGATGGGGAGACCTTCGATCAGGGCATTGCGAACCAGATGAGCCTGCAGGAGAACCTCATCATCCTCTGCGGCCACTACAAGGGTATCGACCAGCGCATCCGTGAGCATCTCATCACACGTGAGATCTCCGTCGGGGACTACGTCCTCACGGGCGGTGAGCTACCAGCTGCGATCATGGTAGATGCCGTGGTTCGCCTACTGCCTGGCGTCATCGGCGACGCAGAGAGTGCGCTCTCTGATACCTTCCAGGACGACCTCCTCGCGCCACCTATCTACACCCGCCCCGCCGACTACAAGGGGTGGAAGGTGCCCGACGTCCTCCTCAGTGGGCACGCCGCCCGTATCGAAGCGTGGAAGATGGAGTGCGCCCTCGAGCGTACGAAGCGCCTGAGACCCGACCTCTACAAGAAGCACTTGGGGCACGAGAAATAGCTAATTAATTCCTAAATTTGCCCTTAGGATGGGGCACTATGGAGGGACCTTGGGCAGGAAGCCCGCGGCCGCACCCTCTCCTGTGCCCGTCGCTTCGCTTTAGATAAGTCACTAAATAACACACTATAATCGAAGAATCATGGCTTTGAAGTTTATCACAGCTGACGAAGCAGCCGCACTCGTAAAGGACGGCGACAACATTGGTTTCAGCGGCTTTACCCCCGCAGGTTGCCCCAAGGTCGTACCTGGAGCTATCGCTAAGCGCGCCGAAGAAGAGCACGCTGCAGGCCGCCCATTCAAGGTAGGTATGTTCACTGGTGCCAGCACGGGCGACCGTCTCGATGGCGCACTGGCTCGCGCAGGTGCAGTTAAGTTCCGCACGCCCTATCAGTCGAACAAGGATATGCGCAACGGCATCAACGCCGGTGAGCACCCCTACTTCGATATGCACCTCTCGATGCTCGCTCAGGAGCTCCGCTATGGCTTCCTCGGCAAGATCGACGTCGCTATTGTCGAAGCTGCTGACGTCACCGAAGACGGTGAGATCGTACCCACCTCTGGTGTCGGTATCCTCCCCACGATCTGCCGCCTGGCGGACAAGATCATCGTCGAGCTGAACGACAAGCACCCCAAGGAAATCCGTGGTATCCATGACATCGCTGAGCCTCTCGATCCTCCTCATCGCCGTGATATGCCCGTATATAGCCCCAGCGATCGTGTGGGTCAGCCCTTCGTGAAGGTCGACCCTGCTAAGATCGTCGGTGTCGTCCGTACGAGCGAGCCTAATGACGAAGGTGCCTTCGCTCCCCTCGATGATGTCACGAAAGCTATCGGTGACAACGTGGCTAAGTTCCTCGTCTCAGAGATGGAAGCTGGCCGTCTGCCTAAGGAATTCCTCCCCCTGCAGAGTGGTGTAGGTAACGTGGCTAACGCTGTCCTCGGCGCTCTCGGTGACAACAAGCAGATCCCTGCCTTCGAGGTCTACACCGAAGTCATCCAGGACGCTGTCATCGAGCTGATGAAGAAGGGTCGCGTGAAGTTCGCCAGCGGCTGCTCGCTCTCTGTGACGCGCCCCGTCATCCAGGAGATCTACGGCAATCTCGACTTCTTCAAGGACAAGCTCCTGCTGCGTCCCCAGGAATACTCTAACAATCCTGAGATCGTCCGACGTCTCGGTGTCATCACCATCAATACGGCTCTCGAAGCTGATATCTTCGGTAACATCAACTCGACGCACGTCAACGGTACGCGCATGATGAATGGTCTCGGTGGCTCAGGCGACTTCGCTCGCAATGGCTATCTCTCGATCTTCACCACGCCTTCTACCGCTAAGGACGGCAAGATCTCTGCCTTCGTACCTATGGTCTCGCACCTCGACCACAGCGAGCACTCCGTGAAGATCATCATCACTGAGTACGGTATCGCTGACCTCCGTGGTAAGAGCCCCCGCCAGCGTGCTGAGGAGATCATCGAGAAGTGCGTACACCCCGACTACAAGCAACTGCTGCGTGACTACCTCAACCTCGGTGTGAAGGGTCAGACGCCTCAGTGCCTCGATGCTTGCTTTGCCTTCCATCAGGAGATCGCAGCCTCGGGTGATATGCGCAACGTCGACTGGTCTAAGTACAAGAAGAACTAAGCCCACCCGCATAGCTCTAAGCTAAACGCGCCGCCGCCCCGGTGCTCCTCTTGACGGAGGAGTGCCGGGGCGGCGGTCGTTTTGTCTGTATGTAGGGTGGGGTAGCGTGCGGTGTTACGGATGCTTAGTCGCGGATGAGCGGCATCGTCGAGCAGCGCAGGAGGCCACCCATCTTCGAGATCTCCTGATAGGGCACCTCTTCGACGGTCATCCCCCAGGCCTCACGCAGGTGGGCATTGAGTCGGGTGAAGTGGCGGTCGCTGATGAGGGCGTCGGGTGAGAGGGAGACGACGTTCGTACTCATATAGTAGGCTTCTTCGGGGGTGACGCCGAAGAGGTTGTCACGACCGAAGATCTCCTCGACGAGGGCGACATCGCGCTCATGGAGGAAGCCCTCACGATAGATGAGTGCGCGGCCACGGCTCACGGGCTGGAAGGCGCAGTCGAGGTGGAGGACGGACTTAGCAGGCTCGCGGTCATGCTTACGTAGCTCGATGGGTACGACACGCTTGTGAGGGAAGCGCTCACGGAAGAAGTCGATAGCGTAGCGGTTCGTGCGGGCGGTCTTGAAGCTGGAGTAGTCGTCGCCGAAGTACGCCCCGACGAAGAGGATATCGTCATAGAGGAGCACATCGCCACCCTCGGTGTGGACGGCCTCGGGGAGGGACTCGATGTGTGCGGGATCGATGAGGGGGAAGATCGAGCTGGCGAAGGCTTCGGTCTCCCGCTCGCGGTCGGGTATGAGATTGGAGATGAAGAGGGTGTCGTCGATGGTGAAGGCTACGTCACGGGCGAAGACCTGGTTGTAGTCGGTGAGTGGGGCGGGGCGCAGCGTGCGGACGCCGTAGCGATCGAGGACGTCGAGGACGCACTGCATCTCGTGGCGTACATCGGCTTCGCTGGGGAAGACCCCGCGGCTCACGGCTTCGTAGCTCTTGGCATCATAGGTCTCTTGGAGGGTGGGGATGGGGCCCAGACTGTCGGGGAGCCCGAGGACGACAGCTCGTAGGCGAGCCGTCTCGTTGGTGACATGGGGGATGATCCGTTCCATAGGTATTTGCTTGATAGTCGGGGAGGCTGGGCGTCAGCTTCCCCTCGTTGTTACAAATATAACGATTCTATGCTGGATTCCCTTGCGCTATGCTGGGGACTAAGCTCGCCTCGGCGGGGTTTCCGATGTTTGCACTATTTGCTTGTTTTTCGGGCCCTTCGCATCGAGCTCTCCGTGAGGGCGATAGGAGGATCTTTGGAGGATGGTATTGCGACCTATATTGGTCGCTGGTCGGAGCTATATTGGTCGCCGCGTGGACCAATATAGGTCGCAGAATGGAGCAATATAGGTTGGCTCGGCGACCAATATAGGTCACGGCGCGAACCAATATAGGTTACTTTTTCCCTCCATAAAGGGGTGAATCGGGTAGCTATATAAGGGGGGGGCTGTGTGAAATTGTACATAGGCTCCGGGGCGTGAGTCGCGGAGTGTCAAGAGTCATTGCGATGCCCTCTCAGTGGGCTGGCTGGTGCTGGTTATTAGGCGTTTGAATCCTCTGTGCGAGGAGAGAATAGCTCTGCATGATGCGTACGACGAATTTATTTATGTAGGTATTATGATTTAGTGTTTTTTGCTGTCTTTGCATCGAATTTTAGGATGGTTCCTCGGCCATGTATGCTATATAAAGCCTCTGCCTCCTGACAAGTGGTCTACTCTATAGGCTTGCCGAGTGCAGACGAGAAGGCTCCGAATACCAAATTTTAGCTCAACTAAATTAGATCATATGAACGTAAACAAACTCCCCTACGAAGCCCCTGTGGCTGATCCTTTCAAGCTCTCTGCAGCTTCTATGGATATCTGTGTCCAGTTCTCTAGTGATGCAGACTTTGATGACTTCGAGGAAGGCGAAGCTCTCTAGTAAGACGCCTCTCTTCATCGTATTTTTGAATTAAAACCCTCTTGACCCAGACTAAATGAAGTTTAATCTACTCACTGTTACTTCTCTGCTCTGTGGTCTCTTCCTTCTCGGCTCTTGCGCCAAGGACGAACCCCAGTTGGAAAAAATCAATACGGAGGCAGTCGATAATGCCCCCCACGTCAATGTGCCTCTCCAGCTCGATGCTGAGGTAAGTGCATTCGTCGATCCTCAGACCGCTACCGCACCCTTCCTTAGGGTGCGGGGCCTGCTGCATACTTATAGATAGGTAAAATACTTAACTTTGTGTGAGGGAATTTTTCTCTCTCTCACGTATTTGTCATAGAACGATAAGCTATGAGTAAGCATCCCTTCCGCGGGATGGGCGTGGCGCTGGTCACGCCCTTCACCGAATCGCAAGAGGTCGACTATAAGAGCCTGGAGCGCCTCCTCGAACATCTGCTCCGTGATGGGGCTACGGACTTCATCGTCATCCACGGGACGACGGGTGAGTCGCCCTGCCTCACGCGTGAGGAGCGTCAGCGAGTCACTGACCACATCATCGAGCAGGTAGCAGGTCGCTGTCCGCTGATGGTCGGCCTTGGGGGCAATAATACCCGTGAGACGGCAGAGCGCCTTCGGGAGCTTGATCCCCGTGGTCTCTCGGGCATCCTCTCCGTCGTGCCCTACTACAACAAGCCTTCGCAGGAGGGGATGTACCGCCACTTCGCCCACTTGGCCGAGGCGAGCCCGCTTCCGCTGGTGCTCTACAATGTGCCAGGGCGTGTCGGGGTGAATATGGCGCCCGACACCGCCGTGCGCTTGGCGCGAGACTTCGATAATATCATTGGGATCAAGGAGGCTTCGGGCTATCCCCAGCAGGCTGCTCAGATCACCGCATGCGAGCTCCCCGAGGACTTCGTCGTCCTCTCGGGCGATGATGCGCTCACCGTGCCCTTTATCCAGAATGGAGCCGTGGGCGTCATCTCCGTAGTAGGGAATGCCTATCCCCGTCTCTTCTCCCACCTGACGCACCTGGCTATGGAGGGGCATATCAATGAGGCCGACATGATCCAGACGGAGATGCGTGCCATCAATACCCAGCTCTTCCAGGAGGGGAATCCCGTCGGGATCAAGGCCCTGCTCTATCTCATGCGTCTCATCGACAGTAATAGCCTGCGCCTACCCTTGGTCGCTGCGAGCCCCGAGCTCTCTGAGCGCCTTGACTCGACGCGCAAGGCTCTCGACATCTACGCCTCCCACCTCTTTGCCTAAGTGAGCCCGACGACAGAGATCTGCGACAGCTATTGGACGCTCGCCGAGCCTAGCGAAGGCGAGTACTCAGAGAAGAGAAGTAAGTTCCTCGCCTACGCCTATCCCGTGACGACCGAGGAGGAGGCGCTGGAGCGTGTGCGCGAAGTGCGTGCCCGCTACTACGATGCCCGCCACGTGTGCTGGGCTTATCGTTTGGGCCCTACAGGCGAGCCCTATCGTGCGAATGACGATGGCGAGCCCTCGGGGACGGCAGGTAAGCCCATTCATGGTATCCTTGTCTCGCTGGGGCTGACGGAGGTCATCGTCCTTGTCGTGCGCTACTTCGGTGGCGTGAAGCTCGGCACGAGTGGCCTCATCGAGGCTTATCGCGAAGCAGCCTTGGCGGCTCTCACCGATACGCCCCGCCGTGAGTGCATCCTCACCGAGCGCCTTTGCCTGACCTTCAGCTATGAGCTGATGGGGCCCGTGATGCGTATAGTCAAGGAGACCGAGGCCCGCGTCGTCGTGCAGGACTTCCGAGAGTCCTGCTTCCTCGAGCTTGAGCAGCGCCAGGGCTGTGCCGCTGAGCTACGCTCGCGTCTGGAGCAACTCTATGGGGTGACCCTTCTCCCCGAAGCCTCCGACTCCACCCATTCCGAAGAATAGTATATCCTAATTAATAGATGGAAGAGAATATACCTACTCCTGAGCCGGAGGCTATAGGCCAACTCACGGACGATGTCGCAGAGCTCAAGGCGAAGTCTGTCTCAGGCTTCGGCTGGTCAACAATCCAGCAGATCGTCGGGCGTGTGACCACCTTCGTGGTGAACCTCGCTCTGGCACGCCTACTCGTGCCAGAGGACTTCGGTACGCTCGCCGTACTCGGGATCTTCCTCGCTATCTCCGCCCAGCTCGCTGATATTGGTTTCGGGAGCTCGCTGACGCGCTCGGAGCGTGTCGATGATGCCGACCTCTCGACGATCTTCTACTACAACATCGGGATGAGTAGCCTGCTCTACCTCATCCTCTTCATCGCAGCACCGTGGATCGCAGATTACTTCCGCAATCCTGTCTTAGTGTCTGTCCTGCGTGTGATCTCGCTGAGCGTGGTCATCAACTCGCTGTACAGTATCCAGGCGATCTTGGTCTGGAGGCAGATGGAGTTCCGCAAGGATATGCTTATCCAGCTCGCTACGGGCGTGCTGTCTGGGCTGACGGGTATCGTGATGGCTTACTTCGGCTATGGCTACTGGGCTCTGGTGGGGATGGGACTTGCCAACTCGATCGTGCGCCTCATCGGCTACTGGTGCTCTTCGTCTTGGAGACCGAAGCTGATCTTCAGTATGGAGAAGCTCAAGCTCCACTTTGGTTACGGCTCTCGTATGGTCGGGGCTGGGATGATCACCACGCTGTACAACAACCTGATGACGATCCTCATCGGGCGCTACTTTTCGCTCTCTACCCTCGGGCTCTATGGTAATGCTAACGCCCTATATATCGTCCCTGTCTCGGTCATCGCTGACCCCATCAACAAGGTGACCTTCCCCGTCTTTGTGCGCTTCCAGAATGACAAGGAGCGCCTGCGTGCAGGCTATCGCCGTGTGATGCGCCTCCTATTCCAGCTCTCTTGTCCGCTGATGATGGCGCTCGTCGTCTTGGCTCATCCCCTTTATCACTTCCTCTACGGGGATAAGTGGATGGCTGCTGCACCTTACTTCCAAATCCTCTGTATCTGCGGGATCCTCTTCCCCATCAACTCCTATAATATCAATCTCCTTGAGGCCAAGGGCCGCAGTGATCTGCACCTCCGTCTGGAGATTATTCGGCGTATCATCGGGGTCGCTGCAGCCTTCATTGGCTTGCAGTTCGGTATCTATGGGCTACTGTGGAGTACGGCGATCACGCAGGTGATCTTCCTCTTCATCAATAGCCATTACTCGGGTCGATTCATTGACTTTCCCCTCGGTCAGCAGCTCGGTGAACTCTTCCCCTTTGCGCTGATGAGTGCGGCTGCCGGAGGCCTTCTTTGGGGATTAGATACCTATGCATTATCATCACTTGCCGACTTTTGGCGTTTATCCATAGGGAGTGCAGTACTGGGGCTGACCTACATCCTCTTGGTCTACCTCTTTGCCCGTGAAGACTACCTCTATGTGTGGGGCCTCGTGCACCACTATGTGCTGCGTCGCCCCGCTACCCGGTCCTGACAAATTGTTATCTTTGTAGACATTGGTCTACAATACATTGTATCACGTCCATAACCATAGAATGAGAATTATGAAGAAGATCATCTTGGCCTCTCTGGCACTTGTGGCAGTTGCTTCGCTGAGCTCCTGCGGTGCGAAGAAGAGCGCTTATCGTAAGGCCTACGAGCAGGCTAAGCAGCGTGAGGTCGCTACTCAGAGCACCACGCCAGCCGTACAGTATGAAGCTCCTGCAGCTGCTCCTGCTGTCCCCGTGACCGTACGCAAGGAGCGTGTCACGACTTACCAGGGCGAAGATGCTACCCGTCTGAAGCGCTATAGCGTAGTCGTAGGTAGCTTCCAGAATCCTACGAATGCGCGCAATCTCAAGGATCGTATGGTCCAGGCTGGCTACAGCGCCGTCCTCGCTACCAACGACGTAGGTATGCTGCGTGTCATCGTAGCCAGCTTCGATACGCGCGAAGAAGCTGTTGCAAGCCGTGACGCTATCAAGGCTCGCTTTGCTCCTGACTTCAAGGATGCATGGCTCCTGGAAAACGATAACTAATCAGACTTTATAGCCCCCGCCCCAATCCCTGGGGCGGGGCTACCTATATCTATATGGAGATACTACAGAGCTACTCGCTACGTGAGCACAATACCTTCGGTATCGATGCCCAGGCAGACTGGTTCATCCCCTTCGCCAGCATCGAGGATCTCCAGCTATTGAGCCGTGACGAGTACTTTCAAGAGTGTCGCTGTATCACTATTGGTGAGGGAAGCAACCTGCTCTTCCTCACCAATTTTCATGGGATCGTACTCCACTCGGTGATCCAAAGCATTGAGCGTCTCGCTGAGACGGCCGATACGGTCGACCTCCTCGTCGGCTCAGGCGTCAAGTGGGACGACTTCGTAGCCCAGATGGCCGAAGCCGAGCTCTACGGCGTCGAGAACCTCTCCCTTATCCCTGGCGAAGTCGGTGCTGCCGCTGTGCAGAACATCGGGGCCTATGGCGCTGAGATCTGCGAGGTCATTCGCGAGGTGCATACGGTGCATCGTCGTACGGGTGAGGTGCGTCACTTCGCTGTCGAGGAGTGCAACTACAGCTATCGCCATAGCTTCTTCAAGGAGCCCGAGGCGGCTGACTACATCGTCACGCACGTCCTCCTTCGCCTCTCCAAGCACCCCCATCTGAAGCTCGACTATGCTGACCTCCGTCAGCGCGTGGAGGCTCGCACGGCGACGCCTACTGCCTGCGATGTACGTCGTGAGGTCATCCGCATACGCCAAGAGAAGCTCCCCGACCCGAAGGTCTTGGGCAACGCTGGTAGCTTCTTCATGAACCCCATCGTCTCGGCCGAGGCTTTTGAGCGCCTTCGTGAGGCTTATCCCGAAGCACCGCACTACGATCTCCCCGACGGACAAGTGAAGGTCCCCGCAGGCTGGCTCATCGACCGCTGTGGTCTCAAGGGCTATCGTCTCGGGCATGCCGCCGTCTATGAGCGTCAGGCACTCGTCCTCGTCAATGCTGATGGCGAAGCTACGGGGCAGGACATCGCTCGCTTGGCTGAGTATGTGCAGGAGCAGGTCGCAGAGCGCTTTGGCCTACAGATCACCCCTGAGGTGAGGTACATCTCTTAGATAGCCACCCTTCACCTCGCTGCTTATTCACCTAACTACTCGCTCTACCACGCACCCACTCTCACTCGATAGAGAAGGTATCTCTTTGCCGTGGTAGCTCTCCCTCCTACTTACATGAAGGTAATTCTTCTCGGTACGGGCACCAGCACTGGTATCCCCGAGGTAGGCTGTGGCTGCCCTGTGTGCCATAGCTCGGATGCTCGTGACCGTCGTCTGCGCACCTCTGCCCTCATCATCACCGAGGGCGGGAAGCGTATCCTCATCGACTGTGGCCCTGACTTCCACTACCAAGCCACACGTCTCGGTATCGATCGTATCGATGCTATCCTCTTGACTCACGAGCACTACGACCACACGTTCGGTCTGGACGATGTGCGTACCATCGCGTGGCGTCAGGATATCCCCATCTACGGGCAGCAGCGCGTCCTCGACTCGGTGCGTGCTCGTATGCACTACGTCTTCAGTGACCATCCCTACCCAGGGACGCCTCGCTTCACCCTCTGCCCGATAGAGGAGGGGAGTGATGCCTCCTTCGAGCTCTTCGGTGAGCGTGTCACGCCCATCTCTCTGGCGCATGGCTCGCTACCTATCGTAGGCTATCGTATCGGCGAGGTGAGCTACATCACCGATATGAAGACCATCGAGCCCAGCGAATGGGCTAAGGTCAGTGGCTCACAGCTCCTCGTCATCAATGCCCTGCGCTATCAGCGTCCGCACCCCAGCCACCAGTCGGTGGAGGATGTCGAGCGGCTGCTACCTGAGCTTGCCGTGCGTCCCAAGCTGACCCTTCTCACGCACCTCTCGCACCATGCCCCTTCGCATGCCCAGCTGGAGGCTATGCTCCCCGAAGATCTGCAGCCTGCTTACGACCAAGAGTATATCGTGGTCGACGAAGCGGGACCCCGTATCCTTCCTCTCCCAGCGTATGTAGAGCCCTATAGCTACCGCGATATGGGCCGTATCGCCTATGCCGATGCGTGGGCACTGCAGAAGGAGCTCTTCGAAGCCCAGCTAAAGGCTAAGCACGAGCACCGCCCCACGGAGTCCTTCCTCCTCTTCTGTGAGCACAATCCCGTCTTCACCATGGGCCTCCATGCCGATGCGACGAATATGCTGATGAGCGAGGACTTCCTCCGTGAGAATGGCTACGACTTCTTCTCCGTCGAACGCGGAGGCGATGTCACCTACCACGGCCCTGGGCAGATCACCGGCTATCCCATCCTCGATCTGGAGCGCTTCGGTCTTGGGCTGAAGGCTTATATCGAGCTGCTGGAGCAGTCGGTCATCGAGCTTCTCGCCTTCTTCAAGATCGAGGCGGGGCTGAAGGATGGCGCTACGGGCGTGTGGCTCGATGTCGGCGATCCCCAGCACGAGCGTAAGATCTGTGCTATCGGCGTGAAGAGCAGCCGCTACGTCACGATGCACGGCTTCGCCCTCAATGTCAACACCGACCTCGCTCCCTTCCAGCTCATCAATCCCTGTGGCTTCAAGGAGGGCAAGGTCGCCTCTATCGCTGGCGAAGTGGGCCACGAGGTGGACTTCACCGTGGCTAAGCATCTCTTAGCTTCGATCCTCCATCGTCGTCTTGCGGCCCTCCTTCCTCCGCGTTTCTAATCCCCCCAATCCCTCCCTTTTACATCCCCATCACTCACATCATATCCTATGACTACTGAGTTCAATCTCTCTACACCGCCGCTCCTTTTCTCGGCGATCTCTCTCATCCTCCTGGCTTATACCAACCGCTTCCTCTCCTATGCCTCCACGGTGCGCAGCCTCAAGGAGCGCTATGAGAATAACCCCGAAGGTGAGCCTACCTCCCTCAAGCAGATTGAGAACCTCTACCGCCGTCTCGACCTCATCCGCTGGATGCAGGTGCTCGGTGCATCGAGCCTGCTGGTCTCGCTCGTGGCTATGTTCCTCTACTACCTGGAGTGGAACGTCGCTGGTGGCGTCGTCTTCGGCGTCGGTATGGTCCTTCTGGCACTCTCGCTCTGCGTCTGCATCTGGGAGATCCAGATCTCGGTGAAGGCCCTCAACCTGAGCCTCCAGTCCATCCGTCGTGAGCGCAGTGGCTCACTTCGTCAGCGCCCCGATGATGAGACCCTCCAGCGCGAGAAGTCTCGCAGCAAGCGCAAGAAGAACCGCGACAATAAGGAGAGTAAGGAGGCTCCTTCCCAGCCCGCAGCTCCTGCTCAGCCTCAGGAGAAGCAGCCCAATCAAGGTCAGCAGGGCGGTGGTCGTCAGCCCCGTCAGGAGCGTGGCGAACGCAACGAACGCAATGAACGCAATGACCGCGGTGGTGAGCAGCGTCAAGAACGTGGTGAGCGTCAAGAACGTAATGACCGCCAGGAGCGCGGCGAGCGCCGTGAGCAGAATCGCCCCGAGCGTAGCAATGACCAGTCCGAGCGCCCCGCTCGCGAAGGTCGTGGCAATGGAAACGGTGGCAATAACAACGGCAACAACCGCCGTCAGCGCCCCGAACGTCAGGAGCGTCCCGAGCGCAATAATGAAGCTGCCCAGCAGTCTGCCCCTGAGGTAGCACCTGCAGCTACGACGCCTGCCGAAGCACCCGCTGAGCGCCAGCCCCGTGCAGAGCGTGCAGAACGCAATGATCGCCCCGAGCGTAGCCAGCAGCAGTCTGCCGAAGGTCAGCAGCGTGAGGACCGCCGTCCCCGTCAGCAGGAGCGCCAGCAGCGCCCCCAGCAGGAGGCGACGCCCGTAGCTCGTCCTGCCGAAGCCCCCGCAGCTACCCCTGCTCCAGCTCCACAGCCCACGCCTGCACCAGCGACTACTCCCGCTCCCGTCGTGCAGGAGCAGCGCCCTGTGGCTCAGCCTGCCGAGCGTCCTGCTCGTCCTATGAGCTACGAAGAGGCTGTTGCCCGTCAGCGTGAAGCCCAGGAGTCCGCAGTGAAGTCAGCTACGCCCTCCGTGCCCCGCACCAACGAAGAGGAATAGTCCTTAGGGCTACGTCCCTCCTCCCATACGAGTCATTCGGCTCCTTCACCCGATCTGGGTGGAGGAGCCGAATGCGTTTATAGCCCATCCTTGAAGGGGGGGGGGGAGATTCGTCCCCGTATGGGAGGGGGATATGAACCTATATTGGTCGGCGGGTGAACCTATAGGAGACTGTTGCCGCGAGTCCTGCCCTCTATTAAAGTGCTAAGGCATCGCACGCCCAGCTCCCCGATATACCTCTCCGAAGTGTTCAAGCAAGCCCTTCGCTTTATTGCGAGTATTCCTCTTATCCAGCGGAGGAAAAGTGTCCTTCTCGTGAAGGAAAAAGCGCCTTCACGTAGTGGTCTTTCTCTGTCTACGCACGTGGTCTTAAAGGCTAGGCACGTCAATCCAAAGATCCACGTACGTAGATATTAGATCCACGTACGTAGATATTAGATCCACGTACGTAGCCCAAACTTATCTTCCACTCGTCCACAACTTTTCCCCCTACGCGGAGCAACGACCTAATATAAGGTCACTTTACAAAGCTATATAGGAATCAGTCCAAAGCTATATAGGTCGTCGTCTTGACCAATATAGCTTCGCATCGTGACCTATATAGGTTCACCCGCCGACCAATATACGTTCGTTCTTATAAATCGTAGGGAGCTGCCCTCTCTCCCTCGTGGGCTTCCCCTCAGATATCGCTATCTTTGTCCTATAGACCAATAAGCTTTCCACAAGAATATATGACTTGGCAGCAGATCAAAGACTCCCTGCGCGTCCAGCTTTGGATGCTTCTGAAGGGGCGTAAGTATAGCCAGCAGTATCGAGCTACGGCCGACCGCCGTCGTGCCCTACGTGTGTATGACTCGTGGGAGACCCTTGATGAGATCCTTCGTACGGGCGCCTCGGTGAGCCGCTTTGGTGACGGTGAGCTGCAGATCATGCAGCGCTACCTCGACGAACTCGAGCGCCCTTCGTCTGCCGAAGAGGTGGATACCTTCCAGCACTACGATGCTTCGCTCGGTAAGCGCCTCTATGAGGTGTGGCAGGTGCCCTCGTCGGAGCGCCATCTGAACTGCGTGCCCTACGCCTTCAAGGACTCCTCCCCCCACCGCGGGTACAACCGCATCTTCTTCGAACGTGAGGCTCTGATGCGCCTTCCTGCACTGGAGCAGCTCGCTCGCGAACACGACTTCTACGATACGAACTTCACCCGCTTCTACATGGGGCGCTACGATATCCGCGACTATCCTGCGTACATCGAGCGTATGAAGGCGATCTGGAAGGATCGTGACCTGCTCTTCGTCGAGGGCGAGAAGTCGCGCCTCGGTGTCGGCAATGACCTCTTCGATGGCGCACGTAGCGTGAAGCGTGTCCTCTGTCCTGCGACGGATGCTTGGGGTAGCTATCCCGAGATCCTTCGTCTGGCGAAGGAGCATGGAGAGGGACGCCTCGTCCTCATTGCTCTCGGGCAGACAGCGACCGTCCTCGCCTATGACCTCTCCGAAGCAGGGCTGCAGGCCATCGACCTCGGTCACGTAGATGTGGAATACGAATGGTACCGTATGGGGGCCAAGACCAAGGTGCCCATCCCAGGGAAGTACGTCAATGAAGCCCCTGGCGGGCGTACCGTCGCTGAGCACCCTGCACAAGCCACTTACCTCCAGCAGGTCGTAGCCCGTGTAGGCGAAGCGAAGCCCACTCCGACGGCCGCTCTGACGACTGCCGTCTATCCTATCGATGGGCTGAGCTGCGGGCACTGCGTAGCGCGTGCTACCGAAGCCCTCAAGGCGGTGGCGGGCGTTAGCTCCGTCACCATTTCGCTGGAGGCTGGCGAGGCAAGTGTCACCTATGATGCTGAGCACTGCACGCCCGAGGCCCTGCGTGCTGCGGTAGAGGCCGCTGGCTACACGCTCCGCATCGACGCACCCAAAGCATAGCAAAACGAGGCTGCCAGCTTCGGCTGGACCGAACAAATAGGCGGTACGAGTCGTTCTATGCATACCGCATCGATCGTCGGTGAGGGGTACATCTGCAGACGACAGGTGTACCCCTTGCCCGTACTAATAGTCAAATTCATTCTATATGGTCAAGAGATCTTTCCCCCTCCTGGGACTTCACTGCGCAGCCTGCGCCGCTCATTCGACGAAGGCCCTGGAGAGTACGCCTGGCGTGCAGTCTGCCACCGTCAACCTCGCCTCCGCCACGACCTTCGTCGTCTATGACGAGACGCAGTGTACCCCCGAGAAGCTTCGTGCAGCGGTGGCTGCCATGGGCTATGACCTGCGCATCGATGAGCCCGAGGTGGGCGAGCTGGAGGCACTTCGTCAGCGGGAAGAGCGAGCCCTACAGCGCAAAACGCTGGTGGCAGTCGTCCTCTCGCTCATCGTGATGGTGCTGATGATGTGGCCACCGATGACGCTCCCGAAGTCGCTCATCTCCGCTGTCCTCACTGCCGTGACCCTCATCTGGGCAGGCTCGGGCTTCTTCGTGCGTGGCTGGCGTCAGCTACGTGCTGGGGCGGCGGGCATGGATCTGCTGGTGATGCTCTCGACCTCGGTAGCCTTCGTCTACAGCCTCTATCATCTGGGCGAATACCTCTTCATCGCGCCGGAAGCGCACCACCTGCACCACCTTTATTTCGAAGCCGCCTCGATGACGGTCGCCTTCGTTCTTCTCGGCAAGGTGCTTGAGGCACGAGCACAGCGTCGCACATCGTCGGCCCTGCGTCGCCTCATGGGCGGTCAGCCAAAGACCGTGCATCAACTCCTCCCCTCGGGCGAAGTCATCACGCTGCCCATCAGCGAGGTCGAGCCCGGTATGGAGCTGCGTGCCCTGCCGCACGAACTCTTCGCCGTCGATGGCGAGGTCATCTCGGGTGAATCCTATGCCGACGAGCAGCTCATCAGTGGCGAACCCATTCCAGTGGCGAAGGTCGCTGGCTCCGAAGTCTATGCCGGTACGCTCAATGGCTCGGGGACGCTCGTCTATCGAGCTCGTGAGGTAGGTCGTGCGACGGTACTCTCCCGCATCATCCGTCTTGTGGAAGAGGCACAGTCGTCACGCGCGCCGATTCAGCAGGTCGTGGACCGAGTGGCTCGAGTCTTCGTGCCCGTGATCGTCCTTATCGCCGTCTTGACCTTCGTCGCGTGGGGCTTCCTTAGTCCTGCAGATGGCTGGGAGCACGGCTTTGTTGCCGCCGTCACGGTGCTTATCATCGCTTGTCCCTGTGCTCTGGGGCTGGCTACCCCTACCGCTATCATGGTGGGTATCGGCCGTGGCGCCGAAGAAGGGCTCTTGGTGCGCAATGCCGAGGCGCTGGAGGCTGCAGGCCATGTCGATACCTTGGTCTTGGATAAGACGGGGACGATCACCGAGGGGCGTCCCGAAGTGAAGGCCATTCGCTGGTGCTTCGCCGAAGAGAATACTTCCTACGCTACCATCTTGGCTGCCCTCGAAGAGCGCTCATCACACCCCTTGGCTGGGGCTATCGTTCGTGCGCTTGGCGTATCTACGCAGGGGGTAGCCGAGCCCACGAGCTTCCGCGAAGAGGCGGGGCGTGGGCTGGAAGGTGTCGTTGATGGGGTAGGGGTAACTTATCGTGTCGGGCAGCGTGCCTTCGTGGAAGAGCTCTCAGGGGCACTCAGTGCCGAAGCCTTGAAGGCCTTAGAGGACGGCGAGCGCTCGGGTGCTACGTGTAGCCTCTTTGCCCGTAGTGGGGAGGTGCTGGCCGTCATTCTTATCGCCGATACGATACGTGCCACCTCGGCCGAAGCTATCGCATCACTGCGTGCTCGTGGGCTGGAGGTCATCATGCTCACAGGCGACGGGCCGAGTGCTGCCCGTGCCGTCGGCGAAGCTGTCGGAGTAAGCCGTGTCGTAGATAGCGTGCGCCCCGAGGAGAAAGCGGCCTTCGTCGAAGGTCTGCAGAAGGAAGGGCGTCGTGTGGCGATGGTCGGCGACGGCATTAATGATGCCGCGGCCTTGGCACGTGCCGACCTCTCGATAGCGATGGGCAGTGGGAGTGATCTGGCGATGGAGACTGCGATGGTGACGCTTCGTAGCTCCGACCTCAAGGCCTTGGAGCGCTTCTTCCATCTGGCACGCACGACCCTCAGGACCATTCATCAGAACCTCTTCTGGGCGTGCATCTACAACCTCATCGCCATCCCCGTGGCGGCAGGTGTGCTCTATCCCTTCACGGGCTATCTGCTCAATCCCATGCTCGCTGGCGGGCTGATGATGCTCAGCAGCCTTAGCGTCGTCACCAATAGCCTCCTCAGCGCACGCCGCCAGCATAGCTAAATAGCGCTCCCGTGATATTTAGGTATCTTTGTGCCCTATAATAAAGGATAATAGATACGGATACTCTTAAAGTATACACAGCATTATGTCAGATATGCCTAACAGCGTAGCCCCAGCAGAGTGTGGGGAAGAGAAGAAGAGCCTGAACTTCGTCGAGCAGATCGTCGAGGGAGACCTTCGTGCCGGGAAGAATGATGGACGCATCCAGACGCGCTTTCCACCAGAGCCCAACGGCTATCTCCACATCGGGCACGCCAAGGCCATCTGCATGGACTTCGGTATCGCAGAGAGCTACGGCGGGGTGTGTAACCTCCGCTTCGACGACACGAATCCCACGAAGGAAGACGTCGAGTACGTCGATGCTATCCGTGAGGATATCGAGTGGCTCGGCTTCCACTGGGGCAATATCTACTATGCTTCGGACTACTTCGAGCGTCTGTACCAGTTCGCCGAAGAGCTGATCCGCGCAGGCCATGCCTACGTCGATGAGCAGACTGCCGAAGAGATCGCAGCGCAGAAGGGTACGCCTACCACCCCTGGTGTCGCCAGCCCCTATCGCGATCGTCCCATTGAGGAGAGCCTCGATCTCTTCCGCCGCATGAACGCTGGGGAGTTCCCCGAAGGCGCGATGATCCTGCGTGCGAAGATCGATATGGCTTCGTCGAACATGCACTTCCGCGACCCCATCATCTACCGCATCATCAAGGTGCCTCACCACCGTACGGGTACGAAGTGGGGCGTCTACCCCATGTATGATTTTGCCCACGGGCAGAGCGACTTCTTCGAAGGGGTGACGCACTCGATCTGCACGCTGGAGTTCGAGGTGCACCGTCCGCTATATGATTACTTCGTAGACCTCCTGAAGAAGGTCGAGCCTAATCACCCCGAGGGTTACCGCCCACGACAGATTGAGTTCAACCGTCTGAACCTCACCTACACGATGATGAGCAAGCGTAAGCTCCTCCAGCTCGTGCAGGAGGGCCACGTAGCAGGCTGGGATGACCCCCGTATGCCGACAATCTGTGGGCTGCGTCGTCGTGGCTATACGCCCGAGTCCATCCGCAGCTTCATCGATAAGATCGGCTACACGAAGTACGATGGTATCATCGATATGGCCCTCCTCGAGCACGCTGTCCGTGAGGATCTCAACCGCCATGCCCTGCGTGGCTCGGCCGTCCTCGACCCCGTGCGCCTCATTATCACGAACTACCCCGAGGGGCAGACGGAGGATATGAGCTTCCTCAACAACCCCGAAGATCCCGACTCCGACAGCCACACGATCCGCTTCTCGCGTGAGCTCTTCATCGAGCGTGAGGACTTCATGGAGGATGCTCCGAAGAAGTACTTCCGCATGACCCCTGGTCAGGAGGTGCGTCTCAAGAGCGCCTACATCGTGCGCTGCACGGGCTGCAAGAAGGATGAGAATGGCCATGTCATCGAGGTCTACGCTGAGTACGACCCCGAGACGCTCAGCGGTCGCCCCGAGAGCAACCGCAAGGTCAAGGGTACGATCCACTGGGTATCTGCCACGGATAGCGTCCCTGCCGAAGTGCGTCTCTACGACCGTCTCTTCCTCGATGAGAACCCCTCTGAGGCGGCTAAGGATAAGGAACTCGCTGAGCTCCTCAATCCCGAGTCCCTCACCATCGTGCGCGAAGCACGTGTCGAGCCCTTCCTCGCTCAGGCTAAGTGTGGCGAGTACTATCAGTTCCAGCGCGTCGGCTACTTCTGCGTAGACCCCGATAGCCGCCCTGATCACCTCGTCTTCAACCGCACGGTATCGCTCAAGGATACGTGGAAGAAGGTCAATAAGTAGTCCCCTCCCACAGATATGATCGAGTCCTTAGGCTTCATCCAAGATATCCTCCATCATCTGAACTACTTCTGGGTGACGGTGCTTATGGCGATCGAATCGTCATTCATCCCCTTCCCTTCAGAGGTCGTCGTACCCCCAGCAGCCTACAAGGCCGCTACGGGCGAGATGAATATCTTCCTCGTCGTGCTCTTCGCCACGCTCGGCTCGGATATAGGTGCGCTCATCAACTACTATCTGGCGCGCTATCTCGGCCGCCCGATCGTGTATAAGTTCGCCAACTCTCGCATCGGTCGCCTCTGCCTGCTGAGTCAGGAGAAGATCGAGAAGGCCGAAGCTTACTTCGTGAAGAATGGCATCAGCTCTACGCTCATCGGGCGTCTTGTCCCAGGGATCCGTCAGCTCATCTCTATCCCTGCGGGGCTGGCAGGTATGCCTCTCGGTCGCTTCCTCCTCTACACCACCATCGGTGCTGGAGCGTGGAATATCGTCCTGGCACTCCTCGGCTACTTCATCGGTAAGACCGTACCGCCCGAGCTCTTCGCCGAGACCATCCAGCGCTATAGCACGACGATCGGCCTCATCATCCTCGGCGTCCTCGTCGTCGGTGGTGTCGGCTACTACCTCTACAAGCGCCGTCAGAAGGCTGCCTAATCCAAGGGCGCATCACTACCACCTCTAAGGGTAGGTCCCCATCGCCACCTGTGCTATGGGGGCGTACCCTTAGAGGTTTCTTTTTTGCCGTACTTCTCTTTATCCCGTCTTCCTGTGACCACCCTCTCTCTTACGCTGAGTCCCTATCAGGCGTCTTCGGATGCTACGCTGCGCGAGGTCGTGGCGCGTGAGCTCGCCCTGCCGCTGGAGTCCATCACCTCGGTCGTGGTGCGCCGTCGCAATATCGATGCTCGTCAGCGCCGTATCCTCGTCAACCTCTCTGTCGAAGTCTATCTCGATGGCGAGCAGCCTGCCGTGGATGACTTCTCCGACCTCGTCTATCCCGATGTCTCATCGGCACCTTCGGCAGTCGTCGTCGGTGCTGGGCCTTGCGGGCTCTTCGCTGCGCTCAGGCTCATCGAGCTGGGCGTGCGCCCCATCGTCGTAGAGCGTGGGCAGGATGTCATGCAGCGCCGTCGTGACCTCGTCCAGCTGGAGAAGTCGGGCGTCGTTGATCCCGAGTCGAACTATAGCTTTGGCGAAGGCGGTGCGGGTGCCTTCTCGGACGGCAAGCTCTATACGCGTAGCAAGAAGCGTGGGAGCGTGGAGAAGATCCTCCGTGTCTTCTGTCGCTTCGGTGCCGACCCGAAGATCCTCATCGATGCCCACCCACATATCGGTACGGACAAGCTCCCCATCATCATCCGTCGTATGCGCGAGCAGATCATCGCCTTGGGTGGTGAGGTGCACTTCGCGTGCCGTATGGAGGAGCTGATCCTTGAGCGTGGGGAGGTGCGTGGTGTCATCTGCTCGGGTGGTCGTACCTTCCACGGCCCTGTGCTGCTGGCTACGGGACACTCGGCACGCGACGTCTACCGCTACCTGCATCGTGCGGAGATCCTTATCGAAGCCAAGCCCATCGCTGTCGGCGTGCGTCTTGAGCACCCGCAGTCGCTCATCGATGAGATCCGCTACCACAGCCCCGAGGGGAGAGGGAAGTACCTCCCTGCAGCCGAATATGTCTACAAGGCACAGGCCGAGGGTAGGGGAGTGTATAGCTTCTGCATGTGTCCTGGGGGCTTCGTCGTCCCTGCCTCCACGGGGCCAGAGGAGACCGTCGTCAACGGGATGTCGCCTGCTAACCGCGGCTCACGCTGGGCGAACTCAGGCCTCGTCGTAGAGCTTCACCCCGAGGATATCCCTGCTACGGGCATCAAGGTCGAGGATCCCACTTCGCCTCTTGCCTTGATGCAGTGGTGCGAAGCCTTTGAGCATAAGAGCTATCTGGCGGCTAACCGCTCGCTCCGTGCACCTGCTCAGCGTATGACGGACTTCGCCGCACGCCGTCATTCGTCCACGCTGCCCTTGTCATCCTATACGATGGGGCTTACCTCGAGCGACCTGCACGAGTGGATGCCCGACTTCATCACACGCCGTCTGTCGGCTGGCTTCCGTGCCTTCGACCGCACGACGAGTGGCTTCCTCACGGGCGAAGCTCAGCTCATCGGCGTGGAGTCACGTACCTCATCGCCCGTACGTATCCCCCGTGACCGCATAACCTATGCGCACCCTGTCGTCGCAGGCCTCTATCCTGCGGGCGAAGGTGCTGGCTTCGCTGGCGGTATCGTCTCGGCGGCTATCGATGGGGAGAATGCTGCTCAGCAGATCGCTCTCGCCCTCGGTCGGTAGTTCGCCCCTCCACTGAGCGCCTCGGTGCGCTCTTCGTGCCCCTTCTCTCTGTCCCTTTTCGGGCAGGAAGAAGGGGCTCTTTTTTGTCCTTCACTTTGCGTCTCTTGGGCAGGGGTGCTACGAACCTATATTGGTCACTGAGCTGACCTATATGGAAGGTTGTTGCTCTGCGCATGGAGAAAAGTTGCGGACGAGTGGCAGAAAAGTTTGGGCTACGTACGTGGCTCTAATATCTACGTGCGTGGATATTTGAATTTACGTGCCTGGTCTTTAAGACTACGTACATAGACAAAGAAAACCACCACGTGAAGGCGCTTTTTTCTTCACGAGGAGGATGCTCATCCCTCCGCTGGATAAGAGGAATACTTGCGATAAGGCGAAGGACTTGTGTATCACTTCGGAGAGGCATATCGGGGAGCTGGGCGTGCGCTCTAAACCTCTCTCGCGAGTGAGGGGGCTATGACCCCTCCGGAAGTGCGCCTTTGAGTTGCCTTTCTCGAGGGTGAGAGCGCGGGTGGATAGCGACGATACGGGAGCGGCGGCCCCTTATCTAATTCTTAGCTATCTTTGCAAGCGTACCGAGCGTGGCAAATGGGCGAGCAGAGATACTGGCCCTATGTCACTCGGGCGTTATCTCATAGATGCGTAGACAGACAGAATTTGGACAAAAGGTAGCGCTGGGGGTTGTCGCCCTCGTCATCCTCGCTGCCTGCGGTACACGACATAAGACTCCCTCGCGTGAGGCCAAGGTGCAGCAGAAGACCTTGGCTAAGGGTCGTGCGTCCTCGTCTGCCGATACGCTCAGTACGCTCACGCAGCTCAGCTCCTTCCTCCCCGACTCTTCCCTGTCAGATAGCCTCAAGGGCGCTGGTGGTGTGCGTCTTGATAGCCTGCGGAAGAAGGCCGATACGCTCATGACTCGCCCCGATAGCCCAGACAGTCTTAGCTCGCTTCGTCTCGATACCCTTAGCCTGACGGCCGAGGAAGCCGAGCGCCGTGAGCGCCGTCGTCGCCAGCGTGAGAGCTTTGATGATATCATCGCCTACAAGGCGCAGGACTCGATGGTCCTCATCGGGCAGAGCTTGACCTACCTCTTCGGGCCCAGTACCGTGGACTATAAGGACAAGGGGATGGATGCGAACTTCATGCGCCTCAACCTCGACAGCAACCTCGTCTACGCACACTATATCCTCGATAGCACGGGGAAGGCCACGGCCTACCCGAAGTTCCGCGACGGCGGGGAGAGCTATGAGGCGAAGAGCCTGAACTACAACTTCAAGACGAGTAAGGGCTTCATCACGGGTGCCGTCACTCAGCAGGGTGAAGGCTATATCACAGCCGAGCGCACGAAGATGGTCAGCAACAACTGTCTCTATATGGAGAACGGGCGCTATAGCACCTGTGACAACCACGAGCATCCGCACTTCTACTTCATGCTGACCAAGGGGAAGGCTCGTCCGCAGAAGAATGTCGTCGCCGGGCCTTCGTACCTCGTCATCGCTGACGTGCCGATGCCTATCGGTCTGCCCTTCGGCTTCTTCCCATTCAATAAGAGCTATTCTTCGGGTATCATCATGCCGAAGTACGGGGAAGAGACGCAGCGTGGCTTCTACCTGCGCGAAGGGGGATATTACTTCGCCTTCAACGACTACGTCGACTTGGCCCTCACGGGGGACTGGTATAGCCTCGGCTCATGGGGCGTCAATGCCCGCTCGAACTACCGCAAGCGCTACCGCTTCGGGGGGAGCGTCAACCTCAGCTACCTCACGACCAAGACGGGGGAGCGTGACGTCGTCGGGGACTTCTCTGAGAGCCGCGCCTTCCGCCACACAAAATCTGACCGGTTTGGATCAGGCAAAATGGCAAACCTACCGCTGCAAAGACAACGGCAGCGTATCAGTCCGCTATTTCAAAACAGAGGACGGAGCCGCGGCGCAAGTACGCTTTAAAGGTGCCGAATTTGTCGCACCTTTCAGCCCCGAAATGAGCAACGAAGATTTGAACGCCTTTAGCGACGGTCAATACACTTGGACAATCGGCAACTTTACAGAAACCGATTTCTACAAGGAAGACGGCGGTTTTCTGGTTCATCATGAAGCCTCGGAAGAAACGCCTGACAACATGACGGACAACCTGCTGCTGCAAGAATGCGCCCCGTCCCAATAGCATTGCCGTTTTAGAGAAAATCATCTACCCGCTTCCTCCCCGATACACGCCATACAAACCAAAAGGTCGTCTGAAAACCTCAAATCGAGATTTTCAGACGACCTTTTCTTCTGCCTGCTTTAGAACGTGTGTTTCAACGTAGCGGTCAGGCTGCGCGGCGTGCCGTAAACGTGGATGTCGGGCATGGGGCGGTAGCGTTTGTTGAACACGTTTTCAAAGTCCAAACCGATACGGGTGGATTTGCCGATTTTGTAATGCGCAGTCAAATCCAGCGTAGCGTATGGGCGTTGGGTCAATGCAGCGGCAGCAGCCGGATTGATATCTGCGGGATATTCGTCCAGCGTATGGCTGCGGCTTTGCCAGTTGACGTTGGCACCCAGGTTTAAACGGTCGGTCACGTCATACGCGGTAAAGAGTTTGAACAAATGAACTGGGTAAGACGGATGCAGTTGAACACCTTCGCTGTCTTTGATTTTGGAACGTGCATAAGACGCATTCAACAGCCATTTGTCGCTCAGACGGCCGCCGACAGAGAGTTCCACGCCTTTTGTTGTGGTGTTGTCGGCTGCGCGGTAGTATTCCTCGCCATTTGCGAATTTGCCTGCAACCACGCCCAAATGGTCACGTTTGTTCATAAAGACGGAG
>ERZ773056.331-NODE-331-length-24890-cov-14.325226_pt1 | contig 24890 bp, 18 predicted proteins | sample MGYA00580857_ERZ773056 | MGnify/ENA primary metagenome ERZ773056 (study PRJEB29015, sample SAMEA2737996) | human oral metagenome | biome: human oral; feature: human-associated habitat; material: dental | place: China | collected 2114 ... | reverse complement strand
CTGTCTTCTCTTATCTTCCTATCAAAAAAATAATCCTCTTTGTATGAGCTAATTATATTATTTTTTGTAGTTTTGCATTTTAAATTCTTTTTTTTGGAAAAAAAATAATGTTTTTTCAAAAAACATATTTATCTTTGCAGCTCAATTTTATACTAATTCCATTTTATTTATGAAATATTCATTTACATTATTAATGGTAATTCTATTTTTATTCTCTTGTGGACTATCAAAGAAAGATCCAAGTAAAATAGATAATGACGAAGATGGTAATGAGAATATACACTATTCAAATGAAAAAGATAATCAACAAGAAAATTCAGAGGATACATATAAAAATTATAATGATACCATCACTGTTACAAGAATTAATAATACCAAAAATGGTAAAATTCTATGTACTGTATATGACTCTCTTTCAATAATTAACCCGAAAATCTCTAATATGAAAATGTATAGAACATCTGGATTTTTTCTTAACCTATCGGAGAGTGTCTTTGAAGGAGATGGTTTGCCTGATTCATTTATTACGGCAAGCGAAAAGAAAAAAAATAGCTTCCCTCTTGATAGTAAGAGAAGAGATTTTATTTTAAAAAAGGCTGGTATCAAAGAAACGGATAGTATTTTTATTTATCAAATAGATACTGACTCTATTATGAGATTCCCAGTAAAAAATATGAAAGCAAAAGCCTATGTTAATGCTTACAACGAAGGAGATGAACAAGTAGATAGTTTTGAATATGGGTTAATTGTAGATAATCAAGATAAATCCTATAAAGGGTCTAATGGATTTAATTATACTTTTGTAGGGCAGGAAAACCCTTTCCAAGTAGGGAAGAAATTTGAAATAAAATGGAAAGAAATCCCCCAGAGTAAGTTTCCTTATAAAATAAATCCTAACTTGCTGGCAGTTCGTACAGACTGTTTTCCTTTCTCAAAAGCCTATTCCTTCTCCAAGGGAAACTATAATTTTTATGTACAGACCTTTAAAAAAGAGATGGAAATTACTGCTTATTATGTTATTATTGAAGACATTCAAGAGAAAAAGATTATTTTTGAAAAAGCATATACTTACTATGAATTTGAAGAAGAACTTTTCCCTCTAAATGCAGAAGGTGTAGAAGATGTAGACTATTATTTTCACCAATGGGCAGGAGAAATATTAAAGGGGAAACCTATGGTATTATATGGTTTCTTTGGTCCTGCCTTTGGGAGAGATATTATTGAATTTGTAAGCAATAAAGAACCTATCATTGAAGTATTAATAGATAATAGACACTAAAATGTACCATATAATGAAATACGTATTATATATAATAAGTGTATTTTTCCTAATCACGGCGTGTAAAAGGAAAAAAATAGAGGTAAATCCTTCACAAGAGGAAGAAAAAAAAGAAATTATAAGTGAAGATTCTCTTATAGCGGCTGATCGTATTTTTTATAGAGATAGCTTAAAATTTGTAAATATATATCCTAATTCAGAAGAAGGGTATGGTTATTTAAATAGGAAACCAGCTAACTTGAAGGTTTATAAAGTAAATGAAGTTAGTGTTTTTCCAAAATTTGGATATTACGTAAATCTCTCTATACCTTATAGGCTTAGTCAAAAAGAACCACTCCTTACAAAGAAAGAGATAAATAAGCAAAAATATTATTTCTCCCTAACAGGAAAACGCAGAGAGCAAATATTAGAACAATTACACCTAAAACAAACTGATACAGTGTATGCTTATAGTATAAAAAATGACAAACTGGATACGTATTTAATAAAAGATTTAGAAATGATCGCTTACAATCCTATTGAGATAATAGAAGGAAAAATAGAAGAGAAGTATTTTGATGTTGGTTTATTATTAAGTTATAGCGAAGAAGTAGGTACCTCATATAAAGGAAAAGAATATGATTACGCATCTATTGAGGATGGAAATATATTCCAAACGGGAAAAATAAAAGAAATAGAAAGCGTGAAGATAAAAAATATAGATATTCCTTTTCCTATCAATTACAGTTTATTGGACAAATATGCTTACTATGAATATCCTATCTCTCTTCATATAGATAATACATATAAAGGAAAAATAAATAATGCTGACTTTTATATGCAAGTCTTTTCCAATTGGGATAAGCTCAATGAAAGATGGGATGAAAAAATGATTTACTTAATGATTGTTAAAGATAATAAGAAAGTAATAGAGCGTGTTTTTGGTAGAAATGGTATCGCAACCGTATGGATGTATAAAAATTTTTATATTGGTAATTTCATTAAGGGAAAACCAGATATTATAGAAAATATTGTATTTTACTCCTATGGTCATTGGCTAACTTTCCTTTCAGAAAATGAGCCTCCCATATTTGTATTGAGTAGTTATGAGGAAGAATATAAAGATTTCTATCAGGGGTTAGAGTTTTTAAAATAAAATTATTGAGATGTCTATTTAGCTACATACTAATTGACTTTGGGAAACGGGAGAACGTTCTACAATTCTTTTCATTAAGTAATTTGCAACAGCAATATCCATCTTCCCACTTTAAAGAAGCTAGATATTCTTCGCAATCTAAGTCTGTTTTAAAGCGTTCAGTAAACTCTAAGAGGCTTTGTCCCTTAAATAATTCCATAATACATTCATTTTCAGAGTGCAAATATATGAAAAATACTTTGACACCTCAATTATATTTTTTCTCCCATAAAGCCAGCGAGTGCTCACAGCTGGGTATGTGAAACACGGATTTTCACCGAGAGAACGATGCAACAACTAAGCGTAACGCTGTAATTTCCACGAACAAAACGCAATAAACTCACGTCTCTACACATGCGCTAGCTAAGATAACTCCTTGATTAGCGTAGTCTTCTATAGAGATGTGAGTTTATTGTATCTTAATCGGTTAGTCGTTAGTCACTAGTCACTAGCCATTAGTCACTAGTCATTGGTCATTAGTCACTATTCTGGTGTATTCTTCAGAATTTCCAAAAGATATTTCCAGAATTTCTGTACAGACTTGATACTTACTCTTTCGTTAGGAGAGTGCGCACCAAGTATGGTAGGTCCGAAACTAATCATATCGATATGAGGGAAGTGTTCGCCCAAAAGGCCACATTCCAATCCTGCATGGATAGCTGCTACATTCGGTTCTTCTTGGAACAAACGTACATAGATTTTCTTCAAGACTTGTAGAATAGGGGAGTGTGGGTTAGGCTCCCAACCTGGGTAAGCTCCAGTAAACTCAACCTTGTAGCCCGCCAATTCGAAGGCTGCCGCAAGGCTATGTGCCAAGTCCTGCTTGCTGCTCTCCACAGAAGAACGGGTCATACAGAGTACAGCTATTTTACCTGCTTCTACCTTGATGTTGGCAACGTTGTTGCTGGCCTCTACCAAGCCCTCTACGTTGCGGCTCATAGCATACACCCCACAAGGAGCAGCGGCTACCGCTCTAAGGAAAGCCACTTGTGCGCTGGCTTCCATCACTTTTTCAGGAGTTTTGGTTTCTTTGAAGGAGATAGAGAGCTGTGTCTCTACAGGTTGTAGTTCTTTGAAGATATGTTCGGCGTTTTCTTTGAATTCTTTTTCAAAAGCCGCTTGGTTTTTCTTAGGCACCACTACGATGGCTTCACTCTCACGAGGAATAGCATTGCGCAAACCGCCACCATGCAACTGTGCCAAGCGTAGCCCATGTTTTTCATATTGATGGAAGAGGACACGATTCATAATCTTATTGGCATTGCCACGACCTATGTGGATTTCCATACCACTGTGTCCGCCCAAAAGTCCTGTTACCACTATGTGATAAGCCACAACATCACTAGGGGTAGCTTCCTCTTTGTAGTCAGCATAAGCGGAAACATCTATCCCACCTGCACAACCGATTTCTATCTCGGTGTCTAGCTCAGTATCAAGGTTTAGGAGGATTTCTCCTTTGAGGGCATCATTGCTAAGCTTCTGAGCACCTGTCATACCTGTTTCCTCATCAGTGGTGAAGAGCGCCTCAAGAGCAGGGTGCGCGATGGTTTTGCTCTCCAAGATAGCCATAATGGCAGCCACGCCCATACCATTGTCTGCTCCTAGGGTAGTACCTTTGGCACGTACCCAGTCGCCGTCTATATAAGTTTCTATGCCTTGATTGTCAAAGTCAAAGACCGTGTCATTGTTCTTTTGGCATACCATATCCAAGTGAGATTGGAGAATGATAGGCTTTTTCTGTTCTAATCCAGCCGTAGCAGGTTTTCGAATAATCACGTTTCCATAGGCATCGGAAGTGGTCTCAAGACCCAATTTCTTACCGAAATCCACCATGAAGGCAGTGATCTTTTGTTCTTTTTTGGAGGGACGAGGCACTGCGTTGATGTCCGCAAAGCGATTCCACACCTCTTTTGGTTCTAATTCTCTAATGGTTGTACTCATTATAAAACAGATTAAAAATTAATACTTAACAAGTCTCTTGAGGCTTGTCTTGAATAAAAAGGCACGCAAAGTTACGAATTTTTATTCAATTATCATAGAGCTGTAGCGCGTTTTTTATCTCACTTTTGACCCGCTCGGCCAAGTGCTCAGGGGCAACCACCTTCACATGCGCCCCATAGGAGAGAATCTCCTTGACAAAGTCGGGGGTGATCTTCATCTGTAGAGAAAGGACAATCTCCTCAGGGGTATCTTTGATAAATACCTGGGAGTGGTGCAGCGGCATGGCTCTAAGGTATTCAGCAAGATTCGGCGTAGAAGACGAATCCTTTTCATTTCTCCTAAAGGATAGGATAACTTTCTCGGCTTTAGTGCGGTCGTTATCCACCCATACCCCAAAACTATCATCAAAAAAACGTTCAATTCCTTGAGGCGGGCGTTGCATACGCTTCATCCCCCTGTCCTCAATAGCCCTAATACGATCAAGACCAAATACTCTAAGGGCTTTCTTATCCACATCCAAGGCCAATACATACCATCTGTGTTGTGATTCCTTTAGTAAATAAGGTTCAATAGTGCGTACTTGTACCTCTTTGCTTCCCCAAAACTTGTGGTAGTGCAATTCTAGCTGCTTCTTTTGCTTGATAGCTTGCAGCAAAGTAGAGAGATGTTGGGTGCCTGCTGGGTGAGAAGTACCCTTGGGGTAGCGATGGTCAAAAGCAATAAGTTTGGAGAGATTTCCATGGTTTTGCAGCGCTCTAAAGACATCGAATGCCTCAAAAAGATTCTGAGCATAGAGGTCATTATCCTCCACAATCTCATATTTCTTAATGGATTTATTATATTGAATATCAATGTGATAGATTTCTCTAATATCTTTTATATCGCGTTGTAAGGTACGCTTGCTAAAAGACTTTACTTCTGCATATTCCCCGCTGTGGGCTAAATCATCTTCAAAATCCCCAAGCGAACAAGCCGCCATGCGCAGTCGTTCTATAAGGAAACGATGTCTAAGAAAGTTATTGACTAAGCTCATTTGTTTTTTTGGCAAAGATAAAATTTTTTTCTCGGAGCGACAAGTTTTGGCGCGATAAGCAAAGACCTTTGCACCATAAAAAATAAATGATATGAATATAGCCATTGTTGGGGGGCGCGATTTCAGCGACTATACCCTATTGAAAGAAAGCCTTTTAGCGTATATAGATACGCATGAGACACCTGAAAACATCGTATCGGGGGGTGCTAAAGGAGCCGATACCCTTGCCGCTCAATTTGCCACTGAGATGGACATTCCTCTCTTGGTTTTCAAGCCTGATTACCAAAAATACGGGCGTGGGGCAACCCTGGTACGCAATACCCAAATCATTGAAAATGCCGATGTGGTCTTTGCCTTTTGGGACGGACAATCAAAAGGTACCAAAGATAGTATTACTAAGGCGAAAAAACTACAAAAAGAATTACATATCATATCCTACGGAGAAAAAACAGAAGAGAATTAAAAAAGCAAGGCAAAAGGGCGTTAGTATAAAAAAATTTCGTATCTTTGTCAGTCATCCCCCGCTGGTGCGAGCTTGCAGCTCCCATAAAGAGCCAAAAGCGCTACTTAATAGTAGGCACGAGCTACAAGCTCGCCCCACTGCCTTATGATCTAAAGAAACAAATAGGGAAAGCCGAAAACCTTTCAGAGTAGGCAAATATTAAAAATAATATCAAATGTTTGATAAACTATTAGAAATCATTCGTTCAGATGAGTTTAGAGTACAATTAGCAGAACTTAATGACAATTTTTTTAACCTAAAACAAGAGCTCCATATCAGAGATCTTTTGTTAGTGCTTTTCAATAAATATCATAGCCAAGAAGGACTTAGGGCTATAGCAGAATATCCACGTCATAAAAAACCAGAGACTTTAGAAGATGGACGTATTTCGCATACTCGTGTTGATTTGTCATTAGTAGATAAAGAAGAAAAAGAAAATCCTTTTAAAATAGAGTTAAAATACCACTTTCCTAAAGACAAAGGAGGATTTTTAAAGTATGAAGAATCTATTCAAAAACATTTTACAGACAGAAAAAGTGATGGTTTTATACTGATTGTTTGTGATAGTGATATAAATGGGAGAAAAAATTTTGAAAATACTTGGCTTAAAGAGGAAACAATGTTTTCGAACTTGTCATCAAATGATCTCAAATGGAAGAATAATCTCAAAGAGAAATTTCAGGATGAAAATTTAAAGGCAGAATCTAATTTTTATGAGATAAAAGTTGATAAACCCTTTGAAACTACTTACCACTTTTTTATCTTAGAAGGAAAAAAATAAGAAAAAGTAATCTTTCCTCTTCTCTCAAAAATTCCCCTAACTCCTCTACCAAGTTAGGGGAATTTTCATTATCTTTGCCCCATGCTCAAATAAGTGAGACACTGTCTCACCTATTCAAAAATATAAAAAAACTATAACATCTACAAAAGAATATTAGTACAATTATAAGATTGATATATGAGTATGAAGAATTTTTTAGGGTCAATAATTAAAAAACAAATAGCTATAGACGTCAGCAACTCAGGGCTGCTCATCAATAACGAGCTTTTGTTAGAGTTTTCTGTGTCTCGCCTTACAGAAGCCTTGGGCAAACCTCGGATAACTTCCATAACAGATGAGGATTCTCCTTATAGCGCTATGTACCTATGGGACAGCTTGGGACTTTATGCCTTTGAGAAAAAGGACGGAACCTTAGCCACACTTGCTTGTAGGGTAGTGGAGGATAAGGATTGGCAACATAGGGTCACTTTTGATTACTTTGCCCTGCGCCCTAAGGGACTTTTTACGGGGGATTTTACCATAGCAGGAAAATCTCCTTTGTCCTATATCTCCAAAGAGCAAAGTATGGATTCATTTGGACTGGATATAGCGTTAGATAGTTGGAATATCAGCTGTCTCTATACCGAAAAGCTAAGTAATGACCTTGAAGACCTTTCTAAGAAAGCGATAATGAGGCGTGTAGCACAAGAGACGATGCCTTTTCGTGATTATGAGGTGAGCTATATCCCTAACGAAATTCCTTCAAGTAAGGAGAAAGATCCCAACAAGAGGGTTCTCCCTTTGACAGAAGAAAAATGTGTGCAGTTCAAGAGCTTTAATTTTAAAATGGCTGTTGTACAGGAACTGATGTATGTCCAAGAGGTGCTAAAACCCAAGTTTGACGTATATGATTTCTGTGAAAACTATACCGAGCGTGACATAGACCCAGAGGACTATTACTTTGAAGTCATTCCTGAGGTAAAGAAATGGTTTATGGATTTGCCCATTCCCGCTTCCTTGGCGGCTTTGGTTACAGAACTCTATTTTGATGGGGGCAATGAAATATATGCACAGTTGATACCTTTTTGGGACGGAGAGGACGATGTGTTTGACATCGAATCACTTACCGAGGAGGATATCTCTCAGGTACCTAATCTAAAAACCATTGACGGCACGGCTATCCTTATGTCTGAGCAGGTGAAAAATTTATGTAAAGAAAAAGGCATATCATTCATCGATGAGTCAATGAGCTAATTAGTTCGTTATTCGCTATTCACTATTCGTTATTCGCTATTCACTATTCGTTATTCGCTATTCACTATTCGTTATTCACTATTCACTTTTCACTATTCTTATGAGGACACTTGTTATAGGGGACATACATGGTGCTTATGCAGCGCTACTTGAGGTCTTGGAATGGGCACGAGTTACTCCCGATGACCTACTGATTTTCTTAGGAGACTATGCCGATAGGGGCAAGCATACCCCTGAGGTCTTGGACAAGCTTATTGCCCTGCAACAAACTCACCAAGTGATTTATCTAAGAGGAAATCATGATGCCTTATGCTGCGATTTTCTCTTAGGCAAACCCATGTCCGACCTTTGGCGTTCCCATGGGGGCAAGGCTACCGAAGAGGCTTATAAGCACTACTCTAAGGAGGAGAAAGAGGTACATATCCGCTTCCTTCAATCTCTTCGGAACTACCTCTTAGATGGGCAAAATCGCCTGTTCTTACATGCTGGCTTTACCGATCGTGGGGGTGTGGCACATGAGTTTTTCACAGAAAACTTCTATTGGGATAGAACGCTTTGGGAGTTAGCTGTTGCTACCCCTGAAGACATGCCTCCCACTGATCCATATTACCCCAAAAGATTGTCGTTATATAAGGAAATCTATATAGGGCATACCCCCACACTTCTCTATGGTACAGACCAACCTATGTGCCGTCACCATGTGTGGAACCTTGACACAGGTGCAGGCTTCAATAGCCGCCTTACGATCATGGACATAGAGACCAAGGAATATTGGCAAGCAGCCGTTAATGAATAGTGACTAGTGACGAATAATTTATCGTTAGTCATTTGTCATTTGTCATTAATTTTGTATTTTTGCTTTTCCTAAAACTCAAGATTCAAATGGATACTATCATACAAAATCTCAAGCATGTACAACAGCGCATTGACGAGGCTTGTAAGGCAGCAGGCAGAGACCCTAAGGAAGTCAAGTTGCTTTTGGCTACCAAAACGGTAAGTCCTGAACGCATACAGCAAGCGTTAGCGGCTGGCTATACCCTCATTGCAGAGAACAAAGTACAAGAACTTAAGGAAAAATACGAAGCCCTAAAATCAACCCCGCATACCAATCACTTTATTGGTCACTTACAGACCAATAAAATCAAGGAAATCCTCCGTTATGAGGTCAGCTGTGTGCAATCCCTTGACCGCTACGACTTGGCCGAGAAGCTGCACCAGAAGCTCTCCCAAGCAGGACGTGAAATGGATGTATTTATCCAAGTAAATACCTCTGGCGAAGAGAGTAAGTTTGGTGTAGCACCCGAAGCGGCTTTAGAACTCACCCGACAAGTAGCTCAGTTGCCTACCCTACATATTAGGGGGCTGATGACCATTGGCCTCTTCAGTGCCGAAGAGGATAAGGTACGCAAGTGTTTCCAGTTGCTTAAGCGTATTCAGCAAGAGATCATCGCTCTAAATCTCCCTGATGTGCAGCCCTATGAACTCTCTATGGGGATGAGTGGCGACTTGGAGATCGCCATAGCCGAAGGCGCCACGATCGTTAGGGTGGGGACGGCTATTTTTGGCCAACGCATCTACCCTGATAGCTACTATTGGAACGAGCAGAAAGCATAGCCCATGCACTATATAGATGTAGTCCTTCCCCTGCCATTGCGCCCAGCCTTTACCTATGAGGTCAATGAGGAGCAAGCCGCTTTCCTACAAGCTGGAATGCGGGTGGTGGTGCCTTTTGGAAAATCTAAAATCTATACGGCTATTACTATCAAAGTGCATGAGCATACGCCCTCGTATCCTACCAAGCCTATTGAGTTTATCTTGGACGAGGCGCCTGTACTCTCCCCACGGCAACTACAGCTATTTGCTTGGGCAAGTAGTTACTACCTTGGCAGCTTTGGTGAGTTGCTCAAGATAGGTATGCCCTCCTCACTGCTTTTGGAGAGTGAGACCATGGTGGAGCGTACCGAACAGACGGTGGCTACTGACACCCTTTCCGATGATGAGTTCTTGGTCTATGAGGCTTTGGGACAGGCCTCCTCACTTTCTACTAAGGAAGTGGGTAAAATACTCCAAAAGAAAAATCCTATAGGAGTACTTAAGACACTCATAGAAAAGGGGGTAGTACGACTCAGTGAGAAAATCTTTGAGAAATACCAACCTAAACTCCAGAAATACCTCCGCCTTACTCCTACTTATCAGGAAAAAGAAGCACTCAATGCGCTTTTGGACGGAGATATACTCAAAACCAAAGCCCAGCAAAAGCTCCTTTGGGCTTTTGTGGCCTTACGTGCCCAAAAACAATCTCTTATCACAGCTGAGATGCTTTTGGAAAAGGCAGAGGTGGGCACAGCGGTACTCAAAAAGGTTATAGACTACGGGGTGTTGGAAGTCTATACCGAGGCGTTGGATAGGGTATCCTTTGCCTCTGATAGTGATACCTTAGCTCTTAGTCCTGCCCAAGAAAAAGCTCTACAGGAGATAGAGGCATCATTTGCTGAGAAAAAAACGGTCTTACTACATGGAGTAGCTTCGTCGGGAAAAACTCAGATTTATAGCAAACTTATAGAACAAACCCTCGCTCAAGGGAAGCAGGTGCTTTACCTGCTGCCTGAGGTAGGCATTAGTGTACAGCTAACAAACCGTTTGGAGCACTTCTTCGGAGACCAAATGAGTGTCTACCACAACAAATATTCTACCCATGAGCGGGTGGAGGTGTGGAATAATGTATTGGCTCAAAAAGAGAAAGCCCAATTTGTCCTTGGGGTACGCACAGCAGTCTTCTTGCCTTTCCACAACTTAGGTTTGGTGATTGTAGATGAGGAACATGACCTTTCCTACAAGCAGGCCGAAGGACAGGGCGGTTACCAAGTACGCGATGTAGCGCTGATGTTGGCACACTTACATGGGGCGAAAACCCTCTTGGGTTCGGCTACGCCTTCGGCAGAGAGCTATTACAATGCCCAGACAGGAAAGTATGGTATGGTAAGGCTTACCGAGCGCTTTGCCAGCACCCAACCGCCTCAAATAGAGCTGATAGACCTGAAGGAGAAGACCAAGAAAAAAGAGACTCAAGGTCACTTCTCCGATATACTTCTTGAGGCAATGACACAAACCCTTGCCCAAGGCAAGCAGGTCATTCTCTTGCAAAACCGACGTGGGTATGCGCCTTATTTGCAGTGCGAACACTGCGATACTATTCCCCAATGCCCCCATTGTGATGTCTCCCTGACTTATCACCAACTACAAAACCAACTCCGCTGTCACTATTGTGGTTATACCATGGTCAAACCGGTGAGTTGTCCTGCTTGTCAGAGTTACAACACTTTGCAGACCAAAGGTTTGGGTACTGAAAAGGTAGAGGAGGAACTCATGCAATTCTTTCCCAAGGCACGTATAGACCGTATGGATATGGATACGACCAGGGGTAAATATAGTTTTGAGAAAATCATCCATCGCTTGGAAAAAGGGGAGACGGACATACTAGTCGGTACCCAGATGGTCAGCAAAGGTTTAGACTTTCCTCGTGTGGGATTGGTAGGAATTATGAATGCTGATATTTTCCTTTATCAGCAGGATTTCCGCGCCCTTGAGCGGGGCTACCAGCTGCTGACACATATCGCAGGTCGCGCAGGTCGCAAAGATAGCGTTGGCCAAGTATTGATACAGACCTACAATCCGTTTCAAGAGGTCTTACAACAGGTCAAGGACGGTGCCTACGAGCAGATGATTGCTCGACAGTTACAGGAGCGTCAGGACTTTCATTATCCGCCCTTTTACCGATTGATTAGGATTATCTTCAAGCATAAGGAACAACAACGTATAGATGAGAGTAGCCATTGGTTTGCCGAATCCCTACGCTTAGGGCTTACCACTTATGGAGTGGAGGTCTTAGGGGCGGAGTATCCCCCTATTTCTCGTATTCGCAACGAATATATCAAGCATATACTGCTTAAAATTCCTCCAAAACTCTCTCCTGCTTGGGTTAAGGAATATATCCTACGAGTGGAACAGAGTTTTTTCTCTGTTGCAGCCTTCCGTTCTGTACAGGTTTCTTATAATGTGGATATTTGAATAATTGTTAATTGTCAATTGTCAATGCGAATCAATCGTTGAAATAGCCTAATTTGTTTGTCATATTGGAAAGATTTTTCTTCTATAACTTATTGAACCTCTACTACTTACTTTCATATACTCGCTTACGCAATCCACATACTCTGCTCCAAGTATTCGCAGACTATCCTTGAGGAGGGGTAGGGAGTGAGAATCAGTAAGTTATAGGGATTGCGAAACTTAAATTATTTTATATCATTAACAATTAATTTCGTATTCTATCACATCCATTTGGGAGATATGACCCTCATGAATCTCAAAGCGGAGCATGGTACGGCTTTTCTGTTGGCCATACTTGCCAATAGCTCCTGGGTTGAGGTGTAGGAGCTGGTACTTCTTATCATAGATAACCTTTAGAATATGGGAGTGGCCACAGACAAAGAGTTGGGGCTTTACCTCACGGAGTAGTTCTGGGATTCCCTTGGCATAGTGGGAAGGATATCCCCCTATGTGGATCATCAGCACTCGCATACCCTCGCAGTCAAAGACTTGTTTTTCAGGAAAAAGGGTGCGTATCTCGGTGCCGTCTATATTGCCATAGACCCCACGTAAAGGCTTGACGGCTTGGAGCGCCTCCGCTACTGAGAGAGCGCCAAAGTCGCCCGCATGCCATACCTCATCTGCCTCCTTGGCGTGCTTTAGAACCGCTTCGTCCATATAGCTATGGGTGTCGGATAAGAGTAAAATCTTCACGAGTAGTATTTTAGATTTCTATTTTTTCCATGGTCATAGAGCGGGAACCCTTGATAAGGAAAAAGGTATCAGAGAAAGGGTGTAGCTTGAGGTAGTGGTTCAGCTCGGTTAGTGTCCTGAACTTCATAAAGTTAGTTTGCGTCTGGTAGAAATTATCTCCCAATAGTAGAACCGCATCCCATACAGAAGCCGCAATATCATCTACCAATTGCTGGTGTTCCTTTTGGCTATAAGCGCCTAATTCTTTCATATCGCCCAAGATAAGCACCTTGTGTGGTGCCTTGATCTCACCAAAAGCCTCAATGGCTGCGTGCATACTCGTTGGATTGGCATTATAGGCGTCCATTAGGATTTGGTTGCCATGGTCTTTTTTGACCCACTGAGAGCGGTTATTGCTCGGCACATAACCCTCTATTCCACGAGTGATGGCCTCCTTGGAGAGCTTGAAATAGTGGCCGATACAGATAGCCGCAGCGGCATTCATTGCGTTGTATTTGCCAATTAAGTGGGTAGGGAGTATGGTCTCTCCCCAAGCGAGTTGGACAAAGGGCACGCTCTCTTTAACAGCGAGTTGGAGAGAAGCTTTCTCATTGCCTTCTAAGGAAAAGGAATAGGTCTGACTATACCCTTCGAGCAAATTCGCTTGCAAGTCATTATCCTGACAGAAGAATATTCGCTTGTCAGCCTTTTTCAGGTAGTTGTAGAGTTCGCTTTTGGCCTTAATTACGCCCTCAAAGGAGCCAAAGCCCTCTAAGTGGGCGCGGCCGAAGTTGGTGATATAGCCAAAGTCAGGGTCAGCTATCTGGCAAAGCGCCGCAATTTCCCCAGGATGATTGGCACCCATCTCTACAATGGCGATATCGGTATCAGGGGTAAGGCGCAAGAGCGTCAGTGGTACCCCTATATGGTTGTTGAGGTTGCCTTCTGTCTTGAGCGCACGGAAGGACTGGTTTAGAACGCTGTATATCAGTTCCTTGGTAGTGGTTTTTCCATTGCTTCCCGTAAGGGCAATCACAGGGGTAGCCAATTGCTTTCTATGCTGATGTGCCAAGTCCTGCAAGGCCTTAAGGGTGTCTTCTACTAAGATCGCCTCTGGGAGCGAGGCAAATTTCTCGTTATCAACCACCACATATTTAGCTCCTTTCTCTATGGCTAAAGGAGCAAACTCATTGCCATCGAAGGTTTCTCCCTTGAGGCAGAAGAAAAGCGTATCACGCAAGTCCTTACGGGTATCAGTGGCGACTCCCGCACATTCTTTGAATTTTTCGTATAATATGGACACTTTGATAATGATTAATGACTAATGATTAATGAATAATGGTACCTAATATTCTATTCAAACAACTCTGAAAGAGAGACTAATCTATTTTTTAGGGATTTCATCTACCTCTCCCTTTTTGAGAAGGTTTAGCATATCTTCTACTTTTGTAAGTTTTTTAGGTTGATTGTATAACCTTTTTTATCTTTCTTAAAAGCAGTAGAGGGGATCATTGATATGAAAATCGGTAGCTTTGTTAAATTCTATAGTAACTGTCTTCATAGGTTTTTAGTTTTAAGTTTTATCATAGTTCAGACTGCAAATTTACGACTTTAAAAAGCGAAAGTCAAGAAAAGTTTTGTGTTTTTGATTTACAATAGACGAATCTCTTTTCACTCACATACTCAGCTCCAAGTATTCGCTGGCTTTACTTTTCACTTTTCACTCTTCACTAATCGTTTACTTTCTTGTAGATAGAAATACGATTAGGCGCCTTACAGAGGTATTCGGGCGAGAATACTGAAACAAAATCGCCATGTACCTCTTGGGTGCGTCGCTTCATCATCTCTATCTCATAGAGGGTTTCCTTGGTACAGAGCCTGTCTATCTGCTGCCAATGTAGGGCGCAGGTATGCACAACGATGGGAATCTGCACCTCCAAACGCAGGTCATAGAAAGCATAAGGAGTGCAAGTGCCAGAGCGGAAGCCCATATGAGTAGGGTAGCACATGGTGTAATCCTCCTTGAACTCCGAGTCGGCTAAGTTGCGGTAAAGCTCTGGCAAGGGCAGTAGGTTGTTATTGGCACGAAAGCGCCTAACAGGCCGGTTGATGATATTGATCATACGTTCTCGTTCCTTCATCATGGTCTCCTGTTGGGAGATGGCATCGTAAGAGCCTAAGATGGAGACAATGGCATAATCCGCTACATGCTTTATCAGGTATTTGTATTTCACATTGTTATACGAAAGCCCTTGATCGTAATAGTTATAATCCCCCACAGGGAAGAAGAATGTAGGGTAGAGCTTATGTGTCTGGAAATAGTCAATTAGCGTTTGGTAGAAATCATAAGGATCTTTCTCCATTCCTATCACCACACGGCAAAGCTGCGAGAGCTGTGACCACTGCAAGGTAAAGAGGTAAGTAAGCCCCCTGAGCAGCGTACGCATAAAGCCCTTATGCTTGTATTTGAAAGCCTTAGGTACCTCAATCACCGATATGGTTGCTCCCTCACGAGGAGCAAATTCCAAGGTAGGGTATTTCTCCTGTAAGGCGGTTTTCAGACGAGCTACCCATAGGTCAACAATAGGTAGCGCTAAGAACCCATGTTGGTACGCCACGCTGTCGGTAGCCCTAAAGGGAGAGGAGGGATAGGCATCTCGGTAGAGGTATTCTTCATAACGGCTTAGCATATAGAAGGCTGCCGATAGGATGTCAAAAGGCAGGTGCCCTTTTTTGGTAGCAAAGAAATAAGGTAACCCTTCCCACTGTTCTATAAAGAGTTCAATAGGTTGTATGCCCTTCTGGTAGAGTAGGCCAAAGTTTTTGATAAACAGCTCATTGCCGATAGGAGATTTTGCATAGGAGAGCTTGCTCTCGTCGGAGCGGACGAAAGTTTCTAAATCGGTAGTAATTTCAATGGTAAGCCCCAGCATATGAACAAAGATATGCTGACAGATGTACATAAAGCGAGGGCTTTTCTTTTCCGTGTAAATCAGTAACATAACGGCTGCTTTTTCAGGGACAAATGTACGAAAAATAATTACTAATGACAAATGACAAGTGACTAATTCTCCTTGGGGAGAAGGTGAAAAAATATTTGAAAAAACATTAGGTGGTTTGAGAAAAAAGTTGTATTTTTGCCGCTGAAATAATGGGGGATTGGCGCAGCTGGCTAGCGCGTTTGCATGGCATGCAAAAGGTCACGGGTTCGAATCCCGTATTCTCCACTTCAGGCTTGATGACCAATAACTAATCCCCTTTGGTATTAGTTATTGGTCATTAATCATTATTCACTGTTCATTATTCATTAATCATTATTCGCTAATGGCTATGCTCGCCTGCATTGACTAAAGTGGCGTTGATAAAGAAAGCGCTACGGGTAGCGATAAGCTGCTTTGGGGCAAGGGGCTTGACGGGAGCGATGGCTGTATAGCCACTTTCGGAAGCGCCCTTGACAACTTCTACTTTTTCAAAAGAAGTTTCCTTGTCCGAGGTATGGGTTACTAAGAAAATATAAGACTTGCCTGCGTCCTCCACTATGGCCTCATTGGGTACAGCAGGAGCCGTCTGCTTGTCAAGGCTGATAACGCCTGTTACGTTCATGCCATTGATCAGTCCTTGCTTGTCGCCCTCTACATGGCAATGCACGATGATGCTCTTGCTTTCGTTCTCAAAGGAAGCGGCGATGTTGTACACCTGAGCATCGTACTCATGGGAGGTGTCGTTGGTAGGGTTAAAGTGCACTTGTTGTCCTACCTTGATATACGGCAGGTCACGCTCATAGACTTGCAGGTGTAGGTGCAGGGAGCTGTTATCAATCATCTCCACTATGGGGGTGGAAGCATCTACATAGGCACCATTGACAGCATAGACAGCGCTGATATTCCCACTAATGGGTGCTACTACCGAAAGGGTGGATTGCATACCCTTATTGGAAAGCGTTTCCGGATTCAGCCCCATTAGGCGTATTTGCTGCTCTAGAGCCGCCTTTTCCGTCTGTAGGGTACGCAGCTGGGTGGTGGCAGCTTGTAGATTTTTGCCTGTACCTGCATTGCCTTCGTAGAGTATCTTTTGTCTGTCCAATTCCTGCTGTGCCAGCTCTATTTGGCTATTGACAGTAAGCAAGCGCTGTTGCTGTAGCAAGAAATCAGGATTGGAGACGGTAGCAATTACCTGCCCCTTATGCACATAAGCGCCTATTTCCACTTTTACACTCTGGATAATACCTGCATATACAGTAGAAACCTTGGCCTGATGGTCGGCAGGAACACTGAGCACGCCATTGGCCTTGAGGGTGGCGGTGAGGGCTTTTTCTTCTATATGTCCTAGACGAATATCCACGGTTTTGATTTGAGTCTGTGTTAGGGTGGTGAGGTTTCCCCCTTCGTTGTGGTGTTCTTCGGCTTCTTCCTCGTGGGAGTGGTTATGAGCCGTTGTATTATTTTGGCAACTCCATAGGGAAAGGCCTATGAGGGTCAAGACAATTTTTATACTATATTTTTTCATTTGTTTTACTGGTTTAGAAGGGATTGTATTTCTATTACTTTTTGGTTGAGCGCCTCGATACTTTCTAGGTAAGACAGGCGTGTATCTACAGCAGTCTGTAGGGTGTAAAGATACTCCACATAGCTGATTTCTCCAGCGCTATAGCCCAGTTGGTTCGCCTTGACAATACGCTCGGCTTCGGGGAGGGCTTCGTTTTTGTAGAACTGGTACTTTTGCACATACAGCTGGTATTCCTCCTGAAGATTTACCCAGCGGGTTTTAAGCTCTTTTTCTGCTTGGTAGGCTTCTTCTAAAGCTGCCTGCTTCTGGTGTTCATAGGTTTTTGCTTTGCTGCGAGTAGCGGTAAAGATTGGTAGAGACAGTCCAATGGAGACAGCGTGGAAGCGCTTATGAATGTCCGCATAGGTCTCTACCCCGCCTATGGTCTGCATACCGATGAGGGACTGGTTGGTATAGCCCAGTGTAAGGTCAGGCCAAGCCTGCGCACGTTCTAAGCGCTGGGCACGCATGGCGATGATGGCTTGCAAATAGCTCAGATGTACCAAGGGGTGCAAAGAGGGTTCAGGATTCGTTACTTCGGTTAGTAATAAAGGTTCGTATTCGGTTAGTTGTGCCACTTGGAAGTCCTCTTTGGCTTGTACAAGGGTATATAAGTTGCGATAGGCCGCTTGCTGTGCCAACTGGTTTTGCCTAAGCAATAGGGTGATTTCTCCTTTTTTCACCTGAGCGGTATTGATATCAATCTTCTTGGTATCGCCTGCTTTGAAGCGTACTTCGGCGATGCGGATAAAATCGCTAAAGAGGCTATCTAGCTGCAAGAGCTGCTGTTGCTTAAAGGCCAAGTACTGCAATTGCTGGTACTGGGTACGCACCTGCTTGAGAAGCTCATTCTGCTCAAGGGCTAATTGTCCTTTTTGCCATTGCGTTTCCGCCTGATAGAGGCCTTTGCGTGCGGCAAATACAGTAGGAAAAGGAATAGACTGCGAGATGGCCACAGATAGGTCTTTTTCGGGACTGCTATACTGGCCATACTGTGCGGTCAGGTCGGTTTTGGGCAGCTCCCATGCGGTATGTTCTTTGGCTGTTGCCTCTTGAAGTTTGGCTTGCGCTGCCTTAATCACTCCATTGTTCTTGAGGGCTATTTGCTCTATTTCAGCCATGGTATATTGCCTTTGAGCTTGCAGGGTAATCGGGCTAAGGAGCAATACCCCTAAGGCAAGTCCTTTGGTCGCCTTACGGCAAGGCCAGCGGAGGGTAGTATTAAAGGACAAATATAGCAAAGGCAAGACAAAGAGCGTTAGGAAGGTAGCCGATACCAGCCCCCCGATAACCACTGTAGCTAAGGGGCGTTGTACTTCAGCCCCTGCGCCTTGGCTTAGCGCCATAGGTAGGAAGCCAAGGCTGGCTACCATGGCAGTCATTAGCACTGGACGCAGACGCATTTCAGTACCTGTAATCACCCTATGTAGCAGGTTGGACATACCCTCTTTTTTAAGGGAGTTAAAAGTGCCAATAAGCACAATCCCGTTGAGCACCGCCACACCGAAGAGTGCAATAAAGCCAATGCCCGCACTGATACTAAAGGGCATTCCCCGAAGGAGCAAGGCCAATACACCTCCTATGGCACTCATAGGAATGGCACTGAAGATAAGCAAGGCCTGTCCCACCGAGTTGAAAGCCAAATACAGCAAGAAGAAAATGAGCAGCAAGGCCACAGGAACGGCTACCAAGAGCCTATTGGTAGCCTGTTGGAGGTTCTCAAACTGACCACCGTAGGTAAAGTAATAGCCCGTGGGAAGCTTGACCTCCTTGAGTTTCTGCTGTATATCACCCACTACGCTCTGTACATCACGTCCTTGTACATTGAACCCTATGACGATACGACGCTTACCAGCCTCACGGCTGATTTGGGCAGGGCCTAACTCATACTTAATAGAAGCGATTTGACTCATGGGAATCTGTCCGTTCTGAGTGGCCACCATCATATTCTGCACATCGTCAATTCCTGTACGGTAGAGGCTATCGAGGCGTACCACCAGATCAAAACGGCGTTCGTTCTCGAAGATCACTCCCGCACTCTTACCTGCAAAGGCCGTGCTAAGCACCTCATTGGCCTGCTGGACGGAAAGCCCATAATTGGCCAAGCGCAGGCGATCGTAAGTGACGCTAATCTGGGGAAGGCCTGTTACCTTTTCCACTTGTGGGGAGGTAGCCCCCTCTACTTTCTGAATCAGTTGGCTTACCTTCTGGGCATAGAGGGCGAGGGTATCCATATTCTCCCCGAAGATCTTGACTGCCACATCTTGTCTGATACCAGTCATCAGTTCGTTAAAACGCATCTGAATAGGTTGGTTTTTCTCAAAGAAGACCCCAGGTATATCCTTAAGGCGCTCAATAATAGCATCGCCCAGCTGGTCAAAAGAGCGACCGCTTTTCCATTCGTTCTGTGGCTTGAGTACAATTATTAAGTCGGACGTTTCTAGGGGCATAGGGTCGGTAGGCACTTCGGCAGAACCCGTTTTCCCGATAACCATTTTGACCTCCTGAAACTCACGAATCAGGCGAGAGGCCTGCATAGAAGTCTCCAAGCTCTGGCTGAGCGATGTCCCTTGTGGCAGGATACAGTGGAAAGCAAAATCACCTTCCTGCAACTGAGGGATAAACTCGCCCCCCATACGGCTAAAAACACCTACCGAAAGCAGGAATAGCCCCACAGCACTGCTTATTACCCAACCTCTTAGGCGTATAGAGCGCGAGAAAAGCGGTTGGTAATGGCTATTAAGCCAAGCGATCATTCTGTCAGAGAAAGTACGCTTGTGGTGCTGCTGCTTAGGCAAGAGCCAAGCACTCATGGCAGGAATATAGGTCAGGGAAAACAGCAAAGCCCCTAAGATAGCAAAAACTACCGTCTCGGCCATAGGGCGGAACATCTTGCCCTCCACTCCGACCAAGGTAAGGATAGGGATATACACCATAAGGATAATAATCTCGCCAAAGGCAGCACTGCTGCGTATTTTAGAAGCAGAGTGATAGACCTCCTCGTCCATTTGAGCTTGAGTGAGCCTTGTGGTGTTTTTTCGCAAAGATAGATGATGCATGACGGCCTCTACCACGATGACCGAACCATCTACAATGATACCGAAGTCTATGGCGCCCAAGCTCATCAGGTTGGCACTTACTCCAAAGAGCTGCATCATGCCCAAGGCAAAGAGTAGGGAGAGTGGAATGGCAGTGGCCACAATCAGCCCTGCACGCAGGTTGCCCAAGAAAAGCACCAAGACAAAGATGACAATCAGGGCACCTTCTAAGAGGTTTTTCTCTACCGTATGGATTGCCCGCTGTACCAAGTCGGTGCGGTCTAAGAAAGGTTCTATGACAATATCTTCAGGGAGAGACTGCTGTATGGTTGGGAGTTTTTCCTTGATACGGTTGACCACTTGATGGCTGTTTTCACCCTTGAGCATCATCACTACCCCTCCGACGGCATCCACCTCGCCATTGTAGGTTAGTGCTCCATAGCGAATAGCACTACCTAAACGCAGTTCGGCTACATCCTTGATAAAAAGCGGAGGGTTGTGCTTGCCAATGGCAATATTGCCCACATCCATGAGGGAGGTAGCCACGCCTATTCCACGGATAAAGTAGGCATTGGGGCGCTTGTCAATATAAGCGCCACCCGTGTTTTGGTTGTTTTGCTCCAAGGCAGTGAAGATATCACTGACACTCACACCCATGGCACGGAGGCGGTTGGGGTCGATAACCACCTCGTACTGCTTGAGTTCGCCCCCGAAGCTATTGATTTCGGCTATGCCCTTGGTACCATAGAGCTGGCGTGCGACGATCCAGTCCTGCATGGTGCGGAGGTCTTTGGCCGAATATTTGTTCTTGCTCTCCTTGGTGGGACGAATAATATACTGATATACCTCGCCCAGTCCTGTACTCACGGGGGAGAGTTCGGGGGTGCCTATGCCAGCGGGAATTTGCTCTTGGGCTTCCTTGAGTTTCTCACTGACCAACTGACGAGCAAAATAGATGTCCATGTCCTCTGTAAAGACGGCCGTAATGACCGAGAGACCAAAGCGGGAAATACTACGAGTCTCCTCCAGTCCAGGGATATTGGCAATGGCCTGCTCAATAGGGAAAGTAACGAGTTGTTCTACCTCCTGTGAGGCCAAGGTAGGGGTGGAGGTGATGATCTGAACCTGATTGTTGGTAATATCGGGTACGGCATCTATAGGGAGTTTTGTAGCGCTCCATACGCCCCATAGGATAAGGGCGAGGGTCATCAGGGCTACAAAAATCTTGTTTTTGATACTAAAAAGAATGATTTTATCTAACACCTTTAATAATGATTAATGGTTAATGATTAATGATTTAAGTTTCATAAGTCATTTTTGGATTATAATTAGTTTTGTAATTAATTGTAAATCAATATTTAACAAAACAAACCTCCCCTTACAGCTGGGTGTGTGAGGTTTTGAATATCAATAGGTTACAGAACCTGCGAAACTTAATAAATAGTAATAAATGTCCCTCCAAAGTATGGTTATCTACACAAATACTAAAAAACTTCTCCTGTGCGATTTATACGGATTGTTTTTATCAGGAGGGATATGGGTTATACCTTAGGAGGTGTCCAAATAGCGCCATAATAGGCCATTACCTTTTTGTAGGTGTAGTGAGTATTATAGTCCATATCTATGTTTGTGATAGGGACTTGTAGGGTAAAAGTAGGTGAAAAAGGAAAAACAATAAGCACTTGGCAGCAGGCACATACACAGAAAGGCGAACATATATCCGAATGAGAGTGTTCGTGCTCTGAAGAGGTATCTGCTTGGCTTATAGTGGAATAGCGTACATTATCTTGCTCTATATTAGGCATATCGGAGCAGGGCACTGCCGTGAGCGCCCATAGGTATATGCTTAATAAAAGAGAGAGGTACTTCATGGGGGCAAAAATACGAAAAAATAATGACAAATGACCAGTGAAAAGTGAAGAGTGAAGAGTGAAAAGTGAAAAGTGAAAAGTGAGCGCCTGAATAGCATTTTTCACTATTCACTTTTCACTATTGGATTAAATCCTTCCAAACATCTCCGCCACGCTGACTCTCTTGGGGGGCTGGCGACACTCTATGGAGCCAGTAAGCGCATCAGGAGCATCGTCATGGGCATTGGTGCCCACGCGAAGGTAACCCGTGAGGTCACGAGCAAACTTCGGGAAGCGCTTTTTCCAATCCAGAGGCATCTTGATGAGCTTCTGTACCGAAGCCGAAGCGGCAAAAATCCTTGCTGTTTTGTTCTGATTCTGATGAAACGGATTAAAGCGCGTCAATCGGTTGCCTGTGTCCCACGAACGTTGTTGTAGGTTGCTGACAAAGAGGTTGCCGCCGTTGTTACTCTCGATATGGCAGCGCTCCACTTGGTGTTGCTGCAACATATAAGTTAGGGTTGTTTCGGTGACCTCCATAGGGTCTTTGGTGTAGAGTACATCAGTAATATAGTTGCCGTCCTCTGCCTCTTTGTAGAACAAAGCGCATAGATAATCAGTCCCACTATCAGCAGCGTCTATATACGCTACCGAGTAGGAACGAGAAGGCAAGTCGGTGTAACAAGTAAATTCCTCATACATCAACCCTTGCGAAGGCTGTGGATTCTGTTGGTACAAACTCTCAAAAACGGTTGGGGAGCGACCTTTTATCTCTAAGAGTTTTTCCAAACTATGTCTTTCAGGCCATAGGGGTTCTCCTTCCACTCTAGGGTCTTGCTCGCTTGGCGGCCTGTTCTGTATGGCAGGGAAACTAACGAGTAGCCAACCTTGCGGGTTTTCTATAGGGTCATATACGCCCTCTTGTTCGAGCAAGCGTCCTGCTAAATCTTCCATGTGCCAACGGGTGAAGACCATGAGTTGTTGGCTATCGTTGTGCAAACGTGTGGAGGCTACTGTATCATACCAGTCGGCCACGTTCTGCCTGATGACGGGCGACCAAGCCGCTGATGCATCTTTGTACAAGTCGTCCATAATAAGCATATCCACGGGTTCGCCAGTTAAGGAACCTCCTACACCTATCGTCTTGAAACTGCCTTGGTAGCCTACAATCTCGCACTCATCGGAGTTGCGGGCGTAGTTGCGACTGCGTCTGCCTTGTTCTTGGTAGCTTGCCTGACCTGCAAGGAGTGTTTGTGGAAACAACTCGTAATAGCGGTCATCGTCCATGATGCGTTGCAATTCCCTATTAAATTTGCGTGCTTTGATAGCATTATAGGAGACTATAGCAATGCGCTTGTCAGGGTCTTGTCCTAAGACGAAAGCAGGTAAGCGGCGCGTAGCACCCTCGCTCTTGCCGTGCTGGGGTGGCATGGTGATCATCAGTTTTTTGATTTCTCCCATAGCGAAACGTGTCAGCACCTCGTAATAAGCGAGGTGAAAAGGCGCAGGAGCAAAAGAAGGGAGCGTACGCTGGGTAAAGGAAAGGAGATTGGTGTGAGGGCAAGATATAAGTGCTGTGGGGCTAAATGGTAATTCACCTTCGTTATCGTTGTCCTCATTGTAGTCCTCATCTATATCGGGTTGGGTGAATGGCTCACCTATTTCGCTTTTGCTAACTCTGCCCCTACAAGTAGGTAAGCATTCGGGCGTTGTTCTGAGGTTAATTTTGGTAACGTCATATATCTTTCGTTTTATTTTCAGACGACAAATATACGACATATTTTCGTAAAAACAAAAAAAACACAAATTTGGGATATTCCAAATTTGTGTTATAAAGTTTTTTACTTTAGTGCTCGTTTCTAAAAGAAGTCGTCTAACATTGTTCCAAATTCTGCTTTACATTTATATAGTAAAGCTCTTGAAATACCTACATTAGATTTTGGTCTATCTAAGGCAGTAATCGAGAAAAACTTCCCTAAAGCTGAAATCATTAGCATATAGGTTATTTTATTAGCCTCAATGAGAATGTAATCTAACGCTAAATCTTCCATAGTTTTGTTAGTGTTTATTACTTTTTTCACTTGATCTACAATTGTTAAGTGAAAGGCAGAACCTTGTTCTACAATTCTTGAAGATTCTTCATTAGCTGAAGCTTTAGATAAAATGGTTCCATCCTTACAGCTAAGGATTCCATAAAATAGAAAACCAGGCATATTGGCTTTCATATCTAAACAGTGAGCATCGAGTAATCGTTGTAATTCTGTTCCTGTCATAAAAAATATATATAGTGTTTGGTTTTTATGGCGCAAAGCTATATATTATTTTGATAACCTCCAAGCGTTTTTAACATATTTTTTAGACTTCTTTTACGCTGTGTTAAAACAATCTAATCATCTTACTCAAAATCAAACTTTTATAAAAAAAATATTTTATGTTGAATAGTTTTATAGTCAAGCAAAAATAAATTGCAAATAAACAAACCTACCTTATACATACCCACCCAGCGATTGCAGATTTCTATACAAAAAAAGCACAAATTTAGAGTTTCTAAATTTGTGCTGTAAAAATACTATTAGCTATTTTTCTAAAGTTGTTCGTCTAATATCGCTGCGATAGGTCTACTTTTTTCAATCAAAGTTCTCGCTATTCCTATATTAGCTTTGTTTCGTTCTAAGGCTAAGAGGATAAAAAATTTCCCTGAATTTGAAACTCCAATAACATTAGTAATCTTATCA
>ERZ773056.330-NODE-330-length-24893-cov-15.581689_pt1 | contig 24893 bp, 16 predicted proteins | sample MGYA00580857_ERZ773056 | MGnify/ENA primary metagenome ERZ773056 (study PRJEB29015, sample SAMEA2737996) | human oral metagenome | biome: human oral; feature: human-associated habitat; material: dental | place: China | collected 2114 ... | reverse complement strand
CCAAAAAGTTTTCCGAGGCACTTGCGGGACTCCCGCAAACGCCAAAAAGTTTTCCGAGAGACTTGCGGAAGTTCCGCAAAGACCTCTTGCTGGACAGTGGATGAAAAGAAAGCCTGCCGAAGGAAGACTTCGACAGGCTTAAACTGTAGATAGCCTCTTCATCGCGCTATAGGCGGCGATGGGGGAAAGAGGTCTATATCAAAATGAGAAATTAAAAAACGAGGAGGGTGAAAGATGGGACTCGAACCCACGACCCTCGGAACCACAATCCGATGCTCTAACCAACTGAGCCACTCTCACCATAAAGACGCATTCCCTTTCGGAATGCGCCGCAAAGATATACCAGTTTTCACACTGGCAAAGCCTGCCCGGGGAATTATTCCTCTTTGCCGAACACGGCTTTCGTGCCAGCCAAAAGCGTGTTGCGCATCAGCGAGATGATTGTCATTGGCCCTACACCGCCAGGCACGGGCGTGATGTAGCTGCACTTCGGAGCCACCTCATGGAAGGCTACGTCGCCCATCAGGCGGTAACCGCTCTTGGTCACGCTGCTCGGTACGCGCGTCGTGCCTACGTCGATCACTACGGCGCCTTCCTTCACCATGTCGCCTTTGAGGAACTCCGGCACACCCAGCGCTGCGATGATGATGTCCGCACTGAGGCACATCTCGCGCAGGTTCTCCGACCGACTGTGGCAGACCGTCACGGTGCAGTCACCAGGATTCTCCTTCTGCATCATCAGCATCGCCATCGGTTTGCCGACAATGTTGCTGCGGCCCAGGATGACGCAATGCTTGCCCTTCGTCGGGATCTCGTAATGGCGCAGCAACTCGATAATGCCCGCGGGTGTGGCCGGCTTGAAGCATGGCAGGCCGATGGACATGCGCCCGACGTTGATCGGGTGGAAGCCGTCCACGTCCTTGCGGTAGTCGATGGCCTCGATCACGCGCTGCGAAGAGATGTGCTTCGGCAGCGGCATTTGTACGATCAGCCCGTCCACATCGTCGTCAGCGTTCAGTTCGTTTACCTTGTCGAGCAGGGCCTGCTCCGTCACGTCGTCCTCGAAGCGAATGAGCGACGAGCGCAGCCCGATCTCTTCGCAATTCCTCACCTTATTGGCCACATAGGCTTCGCTACCTCCGTCGTGACCCACCAGTATGGCCACGAGGTGCGGCGCCTTCCGTCCGTCCTGCTTGATCTTTTCTACTTCAGCAGCCAATTCTTTTTTGATCTGCTCTGCCACGGCCTTGCCGTCGATCAGTTGATAGCTGTGCTCTTCCATCCTTCTATACCTATTATATATGTGTCTGTTTATTTCTTGCGGAACGGTGCAGTCATGCGGCTACTCGGCTTTGCGGTGGTGATCATACGCATCATCTTGCGCGTCTCGTCGAATTGCTTGATGAGCTTGTTTACGTCTTGCACCGACGTGCCACTGCCCGAGGCGATGCGCTGGCGCCGCGAGCCGTTCAGGATTGATGGGTTTGTGCGCTCCTCGGGCGTCATGGAGTAGATGATCGCTTCGATACCCTTGAACGCGTTCTCGTCGATGTCGATATTCTTCAGCGCCTTGCCTACGCCGGGGATCATCGCGGCCAGGTCTTTGAGGTTACCCATGCGCTTGATCTGCTGGATCTGTCCGAGGAAGTCGTTGAAGTCAAACTGGTTCTTGGCCAACTTCTTCTGCAAGCGCCGCGCCTCGGCTTCGTCATACTGCTCCTGTGCGCGTTCCACGAGCGAGACCACGTCGCCCATGCCGAGGATACGGTCGGCCATACGTTCGGGATGGAACACATCGAGCGCCTCCATCTTTTCGCCCGTGCCGATAAACTTGATGGGCTTGTCGACCACCGTGCGGATCGAGAGCGCCGCACCACCACGCGTATCGCCATCGAGCTTCGTGAGCACCACGCCTGAAAAGTCGAGCCGATCGTTGAACTCCTTGGCCGTATTCACCGCGTCCTGACCCGTCATGGAGTCGACCACGAAGAGCGTTTCGTCCGGGTTGATGGCCTGCTTGATGGCGGCGATCTCTTGCATCATCTGCTCGTCGACGGCCAGACGACCGGCCGTATCGATGATCACTAGGTCGCGCCCCGTGCGCCGCGCCTCTGCAATGGCATGCTCAGCGATCTCCACCGGGTTCTTGTTCTCCCGCTCGGAATAAACGGGCACGCCAAGCTGCTCGCCTAAGACATGCAGCTGATCGATGGCCGCCGGACGGTACACGTCGCACGCAGCCAGCAGCGGCTTCTTGCTCTTCTTGCTGCGCAACATGCCGGCCAGCTTACCCGAGAAGGTCGTCTTACCCGAGCCCTGCAAGCCCGCCATAAGGATGACGGCCGGTTGCCCCTTCAGCTCCAGCTCTGAGGCCGAGGCGCCCATGAGCGTAGCCAGTTCGTCGTGCACGATCTTCACCATCACCTGGTTCGGCTTGAGCGCTGTGAGCACATTCTGGCCCATGGCCTTGGTCTTGACTGTGTCGGTGAACTGCTTGGCCACCTTATAGTTTACGTCGGCGTCAAGCAGTGCGCGTCGCACATCCTTGAGTGTCTCCGCCACGTTCAGTTCCGTGATCTTCCCTTCGCCCTTCAGCAGCTTGAATGAGCGTTCTAATCTGTCGCTTAAGTTTTCAAACATAATTCCGTGTTGTCTTTATGCGCGCAAAAGTAGGACGCCCGAAAACCTCGCGCAAACGGCCTCCCCAACTTCCCCCATCCCCCGAAAACACGTTCGTCGGCCATTGTGCCCCCTCCGAAAGTCCTGAAAAACGAGTCGCCAGCCCTACCATGCCCCGAAGCTCTTCTGTTTTGATCATAAACAGCAAGTAAAAATAGATAGGAGTGCTGTTTTATCTATAGATAGGTATTCCAAATACATAGATTATATCGTCAATCATATATACAGCATATCAAAAATCCTATCATCTATATTTTGATCATATACATGGACTATAAATCTATATAGATGCTGTATATAATCTAATATGTATGTAGAAAAGGTGAATGATCCTGTTATTGTTATGGATAATAGATAGATATACATTATAATATGATTAGAATGCAAACAGTGAGGTTGATCTATTTATAGTTGCTGTCTACGATCAAGACAGTAGATAAAAGTTTTTGGACATGCTGTCTATGATCAAAACAGTAGAAGTCTGGGCGATGAGAAAGCCTCCAGAAGCTCTTTCGAGAGATAGAGGAGGGAAGACAAGGCCGTCGAGTGGGCTTAAAGGAGATGAGAGGCGGAAGTGAAGCTCGTCGGACGGGAAAATGGGGCCGAAAGCAGGCGGAAGAAGCGAAACGACGGAGGTGCACCGGAAAGGATGTTAAGGCGAAAGGCCGATGGATCGTGGACGGGGCTCCAAAAAAGGCAAAATGGAGGGCGTTTCGGACAAATAAGATTAATCGGGCAGTGTGCGTGACGAAAATGAGGAGCAAAATGGCATTCCTTTGCCCCACGATTTCAAGTCTTATTAATCAACACATCAAAGAAATGAAGAGAGTGATTTTGAGCGCAGCCATCGCAGCTGCCATGACGTTCAGCGTAGCCCTTTCGGCCAGCGCACAGGACGTGAAGAAAGAAGGTCAGCAGACGGAGCAGAAGAGCTGCTGCAGCAAGGATAAGGACAAGAAGCATTGCGACAAGGCCGGCAAGAAGGACTGCAAGGCAGCCGACAAAAAGAGCTGCTGCAAGGACAAGAAAGACGGCAAGCAGTGCAACAAGGCTAAGACGGAAGAGGCTAAGAAGGAAGTGCAGTAATCACTGCCCCCCTCCACCCGGAAGGCTTTCATAGGTAAACTTGGAAGATCCCGGCGCGAAAGCGTCGGGATCTTTTTTCGTCTGTATCTTTGGCCCACACAATCAAATAAGTATCACACATAAAAACAGATAGATCTATGGATAAGCCGTATGTGATTGGGATAGATATCGGCGGAACGAACTCCGTCTTTGGGGTCGTCGATACGCGAGGCAATGTGCTGTATAACGGTTCGATTAAGACCGGGAAATACGAAGACGTGAACGACTATGTCCGTGCGCTGGGCGAAGGGCTACAGGCCGTGATTCGATCGGCTGGCGGACGGGACAAGATCAAGGGTATCGGCGTGGGCGCGCCGAATGGGAACTACTTCAATGGCTGCATCGAGTTTGCGGCCAACCTGCCGTGGAAGGGCAAGGTGCCGCTGGCACAGCTCATTAGCGACCGTACGGGGGGCATCCCTGTGACGCTCACGAACGACGCTAATGCAGCGGCCATCGGCGAGATGACCTACGGCGCAGCGCGTGGTCTGAAGGACTTTATCGTCATTACGCTCGGCACGGGTGTGGGTAGCGGTATCGTCTGCGGCGGCAATCTGGTGTATGGCCACGATGGCTTCGCGGGTGAGCTGGGCCACACGACAGTGCGACGTGAGAACGGTCGGCTCTGCGGCTGCGGGCGTCACGGCTGTCTTGAGACCTATGCCTCAGCCACGGGTGTGGCCCGTACGGCGCGCGAGCTGCTGACGATGCGCACGGACGCGAGTCTGCTCAGGGCGCTGGAACCGGACAAAATCACCTCGAAGGACGTCTTCGACGCGGCCGTACAGGGCGACAAGCTGTCGATCGAGATCTTCGACATCACGGGTGAGATCCTGGGTGAAGCGTTTGCCAACTTTGTAGCCTTCTCCAGTCCGGAGGCTATCATCCTGTTCGGCGGGTTGTCCAAAGCGGGCGACCTGATCATGGAGCCGGTGAAGCGATCGATGGAGGCACATATGCTGAAGGTGTTCCAAGGCAAGACGCGCCTCTTGTTCTCGCAGCTCAAGGAGAGCGACGCAGCCGTGTTGGGCGCCAGTGCGCTGGGCTGGGAAGCGAAGGACGAGCCGATGGATGCCTTAGTCTGATTCTGGGCCACGGCATACCTATATATGATAGGCCCATCAGCAAGTAGGGGGCGGCCGTCAGCCAAAGGCGTTCGCTCCCTTTCTTTGGGCCCTGACAGAGACCCCTTACTGCCTTTTATCCGATTCGAAACGACATAGACATCAATCACAATGAGAAAGTCCGCTTTACTTCTTATGACTACATCACTACTTACGGTCGGCGCACACGTGGCGACGGCTGCAAACGACGAGCATCCGAAGATCGATTACACGGTGGATCGCTTCGCCGACATTGAAATCTTGCGCTACGAGGTGCCCGGCTTCGAAGAGCTATCGCTGCAGCAGAAGCAGTTGCTCTATCACCTCTCTGAAGCCGCCCTCATGGGGCGTGATATAATCTTCGATCAGAACTGCCGCTACAATCTGGCCATTCGGCGAGCGCTGGAGGCTATCTACCGGGAATATCGGGGCGATCGGGGCGATGCACAATTCAAAGCCTTGGAGACATACCTCAAGCGCGTATGGCTCGCTAACGGCATTCATCATCATTACGGCGAGGACAAGTTCGAGCCCGCCGGATTCACCGCAGATTACTTCGCGAAGTGCATTCGCAGCCTCGATCCGAAGCATGTACCCGTGCGCAAGGGCCAGACGGTGGACGCTTGGCTCAAGGAAATTACGCCCGTCATCTTCGATCCGAAGGTGATGCCAAAGCGCACGGTGCAAAGTGGCAGCGGAGACCTCTTGCTGGCGTCGGCCAATAACTATTATGAGGGCGGCGTGACGCAGCAGGAGGCCGAGACATTCTACGCCGCAATGCGTGCACCGAACGACTCCACCGCACCTTCCTACGGCTTGAACAGCCGACTGAGTAAGTCGGCCGATGGCAAGCTCACAGAGAAGGTGTGGAAGGTCGGCGGGTTGTACACTGAGGCCATCGAACATATCGTGGACGAGCTCCAGAAGGCGGAGCAGTTCGCCGAGAATGCGGCGCAGCGAGCCGTGATCGAGAAGCTCGTCGAGTTTTATCGTACAGGTGATCTGAAGACATTCGACGCGTACGCCATCCTTTGGGTGAAGGATACCGCCTCGGAGGTGGACTTCGTGAACGGCTTCACGGAGTCATACGGCGATCCGCTCGGAATGAAGGCTAGCTGGGAAGCGATAGCCAACTTCATCAATCGTAAGGCGACCAAGCGCACACGGATAATCAGCGACAACGCGCAGTGGTTCGAAGACAATGCGCCGATGGATCCCCGCTTCCGTAAGAAGAAGGTGAAGGGTATCACGGCCAAAGTGATTACTGTCGCTATGCTGGGCGGAGACTGCTATCCGACTACTCCGATCGGTATCAACTTGCCGAACGCGGACTGGATCCGTAAGGATCATGGCTCGAAGTCGGTCACCATTGAGAATATCACCGAGGCTTACGACAAGGCGTCTCTCGGCAACGGTTTCCGCGAGGAATTCGTTTGGAACGACGCAGAGCACGCACGCATCGATAAGTATGGCTTCATCACCGACAACTTGCACACCGATCTTCACGAGTGCTTGGGTCACGCCTCGGGGCAACTGCTCGAGGGTACCGATCCCAATGCGCTGGGTGCCTACAGTTCCACGTTGGAAGAGGCGCGGGCAGACATCTTCGCTCTCTACTACCTGGCCGATCCTAAGTTGATCGAGCTTGGACTGCTGAGTGATCCCGAAGCGTACAAGGCGGAGTATTACAAATACATCATGAATGGGCTGATGACACAGCTGGTGCGCATTCAACCGGGCAATGACATAGAGGAAGCGCACATGCGAAACCGTCAGCTGATTGCTCGGTGGGTGTACGAAAAGGGTCGTGCGGACCATGTCGTGGACTTTGCGAAGCGTGACGGAAAGACGTTTGTCGTTGTGAACGATTACGGTAAATTGCGTGGGCTGTTTGCGGAGCTTTTGGCTGAGCTGCAGCGAATCAAGAGCGAAGGTGATTTTGAGGCAGGTCGGAAGTTGGTGGAAGACTACGGCGTGAAGGTGGACCGTGCCCTGCACGAGGAGGTTCTCGCGCGTTATGCCCGACTCAATCTGGCGCCTTACAAGGGTTTCGTAAACCCGGTGATGAAGCCTATCCGTGACGCTCAGGGCAAGGTGACCGACGTTACGCTTGACTACTCCGAGGACTACGCGGATCAGATGATGCGTTACAGTCGGGAATACTCCTACCTCCCGACTTACAATTAACTCCTTCTTTTCCCTATCCCTTACGACGTCCGAATATGGATAATGCCGTCGATACCTATGCCTTCGAACCGGCCAAAGAGTCGTTCGCTCGCTTTCTCACTGAGCGCGGCATGAGGAAGACGACGGAACGCTTCACGATCCTGGAGCACATTTGCCGGATAAGAGGACATTTTGACGTGGAAATGCTACTCCGTCAGCTCGACGAAGCGCATTTTCATGTCAGTCGGGCATCCATCTACAACACGCTTGAGCTGCTGATGGATGCCCGTATCGTGGTCCGACACCAGTTCTCATCCCAACTTGTGCAATATGAGCTACAGGCGGCCGCCGCCACTCACCATCATGCCATCTGTAGCTATTGCGGTGCCGTCCAGGAGGTGAAGGACGATAGACTGACGCGCGAGCTGGCTCACCGGCGGATTCCCAAATTTACCTACGACTGTCATTCGCTTTACATCTACGGTATGTGCTCCAAATGCAAATTCCGAATGCGTATGAGTCAGCGAAAGGCGGCCGAGGCTGCGAAGGGGAAGCGGTGACTCCGGGCGAATCTCGGCATGAACTGTGGCGGGGAAGCGGTGACTCCGGATGATCCCCGACAAGAATCGATGAGGTGAATTAACGAGTTGAGGTAGTCCCCGAAATGAACTGCGAAGGGGAAGCGACGACTCCGGATGATCCCCGAAATGAATCAATGAGCGGAATCAATGGCCCCGGGCGAATCTCCGTATGAACTGCGAAGAGGAAGCGACGACTCCGGATGATCCCCGACAGGAATCAATGAGCGGAATCAATGGCCCCGGATGAACCCCGAAATGAATGACGAAGGTGAATCAATGACCTCTGGCGATCCCCGAAATGAACGACGAAGGGGTTGCAATGACTTAGGATAATCCCAAAAATGAATGAATCAGATGAAAGTAGACGTTTTATTAGGCCTCCAATGGGGCGACGAAGGCAAAGGCAAAGTGGTCGACGTATTGACGCCGAAGTACGATGCGGTAGCGCGGTTCCAAGGGGGACCCAACGCAGGACATACGCTTGAGTTTGGCGGAGAGCGATACATACTCCGCTCCATCCCCTCTGGCATATTCCAGGGTGGGAAGACAAACATAATTGGCAACGGGGTGGTTATCGATCCGCTTCTCTTTAAGGAGGAAGCCGAAGCGTTGGCCAATCACGGGCACAACTTGAAGCAGCAACTGATGATCTCGAAGAAAGCCCATTTGATCATGCCAACCCATCGGATACTCGATTTGGCTAACGAGGCCGCTAAGGGATCGGGAAAAATAGGTACGACGGGCAAAGGCATTGGCCCAACGTATACCGATAAGATTAGCCGGAACGGACTCCGGGTAGGCGACCTATTGGAAAACTTTGACGAGAAGTATTCCGCCGCCAAACGCCGACACGAAAACATGCTTCGGGCGATGAACTTCGAGTACAACTTGATTGACCTCGAGCGTCCGTGGCTCGAAGCCCTGGACTATTTGAAGGGCTTCCGACTTGTGGACAGCGAGCACGAGGTGAACGCGATGCTCCGCGAGGGTCGCTCGGTGCTTGCCGAGGGTGCGCAGGGTACGATGTTGGACATCGATTTCGGTTCCTATCCCTTCGTCACTTCCTCAAATACGATCTGCGCCGGATGCTGCACAGGCCTGGGAGTCTCGCCGCGAAATATTGGCGAAGTGTACGGCATCTTCAAAGCCTATTGCACACGCGTGGGCAGTGGGCCCTTCCCTACGGAGTTGCACGATGAAACGGGGGAGGCTATGTGCGAGCGCGGACACGAGTTCGGATCGGTTACGGGGCGCCGTCGCCGATGCGGGTGGATTGACCTCGTGGCTTTGCGTTACGCTGTGATGATCGACGGCGTAACCCAACTGATCATGATGAAGAGTGACGTCCTGGATACCTTTAACGTCATCAGGGCTTGTGTGGCCTATCGCGTGGACGGGGTGGAGACGGATCGCTTCCCCTTTGACCTTTCAAAGGCTGAACCCATATACGCGGAGCTGCCCGGATGGCGTACCGATATGTCAAGGATGAAGAGCGAAGACGAATTCCCCGAGGAGTTCAACGCCTATTTGACTTTCCTCGAGGATGAGCTGGGCGTACCCATTAAGATCGTCTCAGTCGGACCCGATCGCGAGCAGACTATCATCCGCTACAACGAGTAGGCCGTCTGGCATTCTTTTTGCCTTCAACCGCACGGGCTGAAGGACAAAAAGCATAGTCCTCCGGAAGCTCGGAGACGTCACGAAGCGCCTCCATCCTCCGTGAGGACTATTATTTTGCCTCGACGATTCCCCAAACAAAGTATTATCACCTATCCCCTACAACCAATGATTACCTCTTCAACGGCCCTTTACTGGGTCATTTTTATTGGCATAGCCGCACTGAGCTGGCTGGTGTCAAGTCGCTTAAAAAGCAAGTTCGAAAAGTATTCTCAGGTGCCCTTGCCCGGAGGCCTGACGGGACGCGAAGTGGCCGAGCGCATGCTTCGCCAGAATGGCATCGAAGACGTGCGGGTCACGTCCGTGGCTGGGCATCTGACGGATCACTACGACCCCACAAAGAAGACGGTCAACCTCAGCGACTCCGTCTATGCCAGCAACAGCATCGCCGCCGCTGCGGTGGCTGCCCACGAATGCGGACACGCCGTTCAACACGCTTGCGCTTACGCTCCGCTTAAGCTCCGCTCAAGGCTGGTTCCCATAGTCAGCTTCTCATCGAATATCGTCCAGTGGGTCTTACTGGCTGGCATGTTGCTCATCAAAACCTTTCCGCAACTCATGTTGATAGGCATTGTGATGTTCGCATTGACCACACTGTTTAGTTTTATCACCCTCCCGGTCGAGATAGATGCCAGTCGGCGCGCCTTAGCCTGGTTGAAGACCTCCGGACTAACCTCTCGGGAAACCGATAGCATGGCCCGCGACGCTCTGCAGTCGGCCGCATATACTTATGTCGTGGCAGCCCTTGGCTCATTGGCTACCCTCCTTTATTACATTCTCATATTCACCTCAGGCAGCAGAAGAGATTAGCATGGCACAGAAACCTTCAATCCCGAAAGGGACTCGCGATTTTACGCCCGTGGAGATGTCCCGGCGCAACTACATATTCGAAACCATACGTCAGGTTTACCACCTCTACGGCTACCGGCAGATCGAAACGCCCGCCATGGAGCAACTATCCACCCTCATGGGTAAGTATGGCGAAGAGGGCGACAAACTGCTGTTCAAAATCCTAAACTCGGGCGACTTTCTCTCGGCTATCACCGACGACGACTGGAAGGAAAAAAGTCTTCCGAAGGTCTCGGCCAGGATCTCCGAGAAAGGCCTTCGATATGATCTTACGGTACCCTTCGCCCGATTCGTAGTCCAACACCGATCCGAATTGACCTTCCCCTTCAAGCGTTACCAGATACAACCCGTTTGGCGTGCCGATCGCCCGCAGCGGGGCCGATACCGCGAGTTCTTCCAATGCGATGCGGACGTAGTCGGCAGTGACTCGCTGCTTTGCGAAGTGGAACTCATCCAGATCATGGACGAGGTCTTCCGACGTCTGGGCATCAATGTGGTGATCAAGATGAATAACCGCAAGATTCTTGCCGGCATAGCCGAGGTGATCGGGGAGGCCGAACGGATCGTCGATCTCACTGTGGCGATCGACAAGTTAGACAAGATCGGACGCGAGGGCGTAATCGCCGAGCTTCGGGCCAAGGGAATCAGTGATTCGGCCATCGATCGCCTGCAGCCGGTGATAGACCTTCGAGGTTCCAATCGGGAAAAGATGGCGGCCCTGCGTAGCGTATTGGAAGACTCGGAGGCAGGCATCCGCGGCGTGGAGGAGACGGAATACATTCTGGATCACATAGAGTCGCTGCCGCTGAAGGCTCGCTTAGAGACCGATCTCACACTGGCGCGCGGCCTCAATTACTACACGGGAGCCATTTTTGAAGTCAAGGCCCTCGATGCGGAGATCGGAAGCATTACGGGCGGCGGTCGGTACGACAACTTGACAGGCGTCTTCGGTATGGCCGGCCTTTCGGGCGTCGGCATCTCATTCGGCGCAGATCGCATTTACGATGTCCTGAACCAGCTCGATCTCTATCCCGAAGACACGTTACGAACCACCCAGCTGCTCTTTGTGCACTTCGGCGAGCGTGAGGCCAACTACCTCCTGCCGCTGATTGCCCGCGTGCGCGCTGCCGGCATTCGCGCCGAGCTTTACCCCGACGCGGCGAAGATGAAAAAGCAACTCGGTTATGCCGACGCAAACGCGATCCCCTTCGTGGCCCTTATCGGCGAGGACGAGATGTCCACCGGCCGCATTCAGCTCAAGGACATGCACAGCGGCGAGCAACGCGCCGTCACCCTCGACGAGCTTATCGCCGCCCTCAGCGAAAGCCATAACTAACCTCTATACCCCATCCCCCCAGCCGGATACCAGCCGAGCATCGTCTCGAGCCGGTATCCGGCTTTTTTTGTGCCCGCCCGCACCAATCCCTGCGGGCCATCACCAGCACCCCATGAAACCATGTAGCAATCCATACCCCCATACGAACACACCCCGTAAAGGCCCAAATAACATCCTGTACCTATTCGGCTGAACTCCATCAAGGATGAAACAAGTCTCTGCACCTATCCGGACAACTTGATGGCGATCATCGCCTTGATCTTCTTTTGCTTCCTTTTCTTCTATCAAGAGAAGAAAAGGAAGTCGGAGCGCGGTGGCGAAGCCCCCGCGAAAGCCCCAACGAACCTCCTACACCTACCATACGCACCCTATGAAGGTCAAAACAATCCTCTGCGCCTATTCAGACGAACCCTATGAAGGTCCAAACAACCCTCTGCGCCTATCCGGTCAACTTGAAGGCGACCATCGCCTTGATCTTCTTTTGCTTCCTTTTCTTCCATCAAGGGAAGAAAAGGAAGTCGGGCTGCGGGGGCGAAGCCCCCGCGAAATCCCTAACGAACCTCCTACGCCTACCATACGCACCCCGCGAAAGCCCCAACAACCCTCTGCGCCTATTCAGACGCACCCTATGAAGGTCCAAACAACTTTCCGCACTCATTCGGACGACTTGATGGCAATCATCGCATGAATCCTCTTGTCATTCATCTTCACTCATCGATAAGAGAAACAAAATGCGGTGTGTATAGTCGGACTCTTCGCCTAAGGTTCAGCAAGTTATTATCGCCTATCCAGTGGACAAAATGAAGCTCAAAATGAATCTCGATTTTGCTTCACAGACACTCCGGGAAGCAAAATCGTAATTCATTTTGGCGACTTCGGACACTCAGTGAAGCAAAATCGCAATTCATTTTGGGCTTCCGGACACTCCGGGAAGCGAAATCGAGATTCATTTTTGCCTTCCAGAGTACCCAAAATGCGAAATCGCAATTCATTTTTGGCTTCCCGGACACTCCGAAAGCGAAATCGTAATTCATTTTTCGCTTCACTGAGTGTCCGGAGACGCAAATCGAGATTCATTTTTGGCTTCCCGGACACTCCGAAAGCAAAATCGCAATTCATTTTTCGCTTCCAGAGTACTCGGAAGTCGAAATCGAGATTCGTTTTTCGCTTTGCATAGTGCCTGGGGATCGAAATTGAGATTCGTTTTTGGTTTCGTAGAGTGTCCGTAGATTGAGACAGAAAGTTGTTTTCGGCTTCGTGGAATGCTCGAGGTAACAAAACGGAATCTGTTTTTTGATTCACGAAGTATCCGGAGATTGAGACAGAAGGTTGTTTTCGGCTTCGTGGAATGTCCGAGGTAACGAAACGAAATCTGTTTTTTGATTCGTGGAGTGTCCGGAGATTGAGACAGAAAGTTGTTTTTGGCTTCGTGGAATGGGCGGGATAGCCCATTGGAATCTCTTTTTGCTTTCCTGCAGCCGCCATGATAGCCCAACCACCCTCCGACGGGCAATCGCCCGCATCTATCGATTACACACACAGACACAAAAAAGCCGAGTACGCGGGGAGGTGATCCTTCGCATGCTCGGCCGCGACCTACTCGGCCCTACCGGCGATAGGTCTTCGTTAACGGTATTCCTGCCAGCTCTTGATCGGTATATCCTTCTCGCCTAAGTTGCAGACAGCTCGGATGAATGCGCCTGCCAGTCGGGCATTTGTGATCAGCGGTATATTGTGGTCGATGGCTGCCCTCCGAATCTTATATCCGTTTGTCAACTCACGCCGGCTTTGATTCTTGGGAATGTTGACGACTAAGTCGAAGGCATGGCGACTAAACATATCAAGTATGTTCAGCCCTCCGTCACGCTCATCGGGCCAGCACACAGGTGTCACTTCTACTCCGTTGTCGCGTAGGAAAGCCGCAGTGCCTTGCGTGGCGTATATCGTGTAGCCTCGCTCACAGAGCATCCGACAGGGTTCCAGCAACTCCACCTTGCTCTTAGCTCCTCCCGAAGAAACCATAATGCTACGCGTGGGTATGGTGTTACCCACAGCGACCATCGCGGCGAGAAGCGCCTCGTCAAAGTCATCACCAATACAACCTACTTCGCCCGTAGAACTCATGTCGACGCCTAGCACGGGGTCTGCATTTGACAAACGCCCGAATGAGAATTGTGAGGCTTTGACACCTATCCAGTCAATGTCGAACTCCGTCTTGTTGGGTGGCGTAAACGGTGCGTCGAGCATGATGCGCGTGGCGGTATCGATAAAGTTTTGCCGCAATACTTTGCTGACAAACGGGAAACTGCGTGAGGCTCGCAGATTACATTCGATCACCTTCACGTCATTGTTCTTCGCCAAGTACTGTATGTTGAAGGGCCCACTGATGTTAAGCTCTCGGGCGATTTTGCGGCTAATCTTCTTGATTCGGCGAACGGTCTCGAAGTATAGTTTCTGCGGTGGGAAGACCAGAGTGGCATCACCTGAATGAATGCCGGCGTATTCGATGTGTTCCGAGATAGCATACTCGACGATCTCTCCGTGACGCGCTACGGCATCGAACTCGATCTCCTTCACGTCTTGCAGGAACTCCGATACGACGACGGGATACTCCTTTGATACGCGCGCAGCTACGCCGAGGAATTCGATTAGCTGATCCTTGTTGTAGCACACATTCATGGCGGCTCCGCTTAGCACGTAGGAGGGCCGAATGAGAACCGGGAAGCCTACGCGATGGATGAAGTCGTCGATTTCGTCCATGCTCGTGAGCTCCGCCCAACGCGGCTGGTCTATTCCGAGGGTATCGAGCATGGCGGAGAATTTATGGCGGTTCTCTGCGCGGTCAATCGATACGGGCGAGGTTCCGAGAATCGGAACTTGCCTCCGATAGAGCTTCATGGCCAGGTTATTCGGAATCTGTCCGCCGACGGAGACGATGACACCGCGTGGTTGCTCCAAGTCGACAATGTCGAGAACCCGCTCCAGCGAGAGCTCATCGAAATAGAGTCGGTCGCAGATGTCGTAGTCGGTAGAGACTGTCTCTGGGTTGTAGTTGATCATAATGGATTTGTAGCCCAGACTGCGTGCGGTGCGCACAGCGTTAACCGAACACCAGTCGAACTCGACGGACGATCCAATGCGGTAGGCTCCCGAACCGAGGACAATCACACTCTTATCGTTCTTATAGAATGGAATGTCGTGCTCATCTCCTGTCGCAGAGTCGCCAGAGGGTGCTCCGTAGGTGAGGTAGAGGTAATTCGTGAGTTCTGCGCGATCGGAGGCGACAGTGTCTATGCGTCGCACGGCCGGTAATATGCCATGTCGCTTACGCAAGGCACGCACGCGGAGGTTTTCGCGCTCCATGTTACCCTCAGGGTGCTCTGTGTAACGCGCTATTTGGAAGTCAGAGAAACCGAGTCGCTTAGCTTCGCGGAGTACGTCGGCCGGAAGGTCCTCGATCTTCTTATACTGTCCGAGTACGTGGGTATAATCGACGATATTCTTCAGTCGCTCCAGGAACCAGGGGTTGATCTTCGTCAGCTCATAGATGTGCTCAATCGTGTATCCCTTCTCTAAGGCCTGAGCTACGGCAAAAATGCGTAGGTCTGTCGGATTCTCCAGTTCGCTATCCAGGTCTTCGAATTCCAGATTGTTATTACCCACAAATCCATGCATGCCCTGTCCGATCATTCGTAGACCCTTTTGCATGATTTCTTCGAAAGATCGGCCGATAGACATGATCTCTCCTACTGACTTCATGCTGGATCCGATTTGGCGGCTTACGCCAGCAAATTTCGTGAGGTCCCAACGGGGAATCTTGGCGATCAGATAGTCCACTTGAGGGGCTACGGCGGCTGATCCGGTCGTTCCCGGCTCACCGATCTCATCGAGCGCGTAGCCGATGGCCAATTTGGCAGCGACGAAAGCCAGCGGATAGCCGCTTGCCTTGGATGCAAGGGCCGAGGAACGGCTCAATCGGGCGTTGACCTCAATGATGCGATAGTCGCCAGTGTCAGAATTGTATGCGTATTGGATATTGCATTCGCCGACGATGCCTAAATGGCGCACGGTACGGACGGATAATTCCTGAAGCTGGGTGAGTTCGTCCTCGCGCAGCGAACATGTCGGGGCGACCACAATACTTTCACCCGTGTGTACGCCAAGCGGATCGACATTTTCCATGCTCACCACGGTAAAACACCGATCTGTCCGGTCACGGATCACTTCAAATTCAATTTCTTTCCAACCTTTCAGCGATTCTTCCACAAGAATCTGCGGGGCGAAGGCAAACGCACTCTCAGCCAGTGCCCGCAGCTCGCTTTCTGTCTTACAAATACCGCTACCAAGTCCTCCCAGAGCGTAAGCCGAGCGTACCATGACGGGATAACCGATCTGCTCGGCCGCGGTGATGGCATCGCTCATCGTTTCGACGGCCTGACTGACGGGTGTCTTGAGATCCACCTCGCGCAGTTTGCGTACAAAAAGGTCGCGATCCTCTGTATTCATGATGGCTTCTACCGAGGTGCCCAGCACTTGGACACCGTAACGTTCCAGCGTGCCCTCGTTGTAGAGTTTGATGCCACAATTGAGAGCCGTTTGTCCGCCGAAGGCCAGCAGGATACCATCTGGACGTTCCTTAGCAATGACTTGCTCGACAAAATAGGGCGTTACCGGAAGGAAATATACGCTGTCGGCCACGCCTTCAGAGGTCTGAATGGTGGCGATGTTGGGATTGATCAGCACGGATTTGATTCCATCCTGTCGGAGAGCCTTCAGTGCTTGCGAGCCGGAGTAGTCAAACTCGCCGGCTTGCCCAATCTTCAGTGCGCCGGAGCCAAGCACAAGGACTTTGTGGATATTGTTCTTTGACATATGCGTAAAAATGTTCTTTGACTATTTGAGGAAGAAGAAAAGTAGGAGAAGGATGACGATAGTGATGGCCGTAAACAGCTGAATCTTCTGATTCCGTTCGGCATCGAGGCGGATCTTTTCGAGTGCAGCCTGTTGCGCGGCCGATTGCTCGTCCACTTTACGCTCAAGTGAGGCAATCTGTGCAGAAAGATTCGAGGCCGTGAGCGCGTCGATGAGCTGCCGGATCCGTTCGTTATAGTCCGCCAGCGTGTCAAGCGTATCTGCGATCTCGGATTGCTGCATTTCTATCGCGTCAGTCGAAACGGTGGTCACTTCAGTCAGCGCATGTTTGGCCAGTGCGGACACTTCACCGACAGATTGCTTCGCCTGCTCGCTGACTTCGCCCATTGTGCGTGTGGTAGCCTCGAGCGACTGTTGCAGAGCCGCTTGCGTCTCCGTGCGGAGCTGTTCCGTAGCCTGAAGTGAGGCTTCCTTAGCCTGTTGGAGTGTCTCCTCGGTCTCCGTTTTTAGGTCTGCGACCGTCTGAGTCGACGTCGCCGCTGCTTGACGGAGCGTCTCCTCGGTGTTATCCTTCAGCGCCGCCACGGTTTGGGCTGCGGAGGCGGTGGCTTGGCGGAGCGTCTCTTGGGTTTCCGACTTCAAGTCGGTGACGACCTGTGTCGCGGCGGAGGTAGCCAGACGGAGCGTCTCCTGCGTCTCCAATTTCAGGTCGGCGACTGACTGTGTGGAGGTGGCGAGGGCCTGTTGCAGAGCCAGCTCGGCATCGGACTTCAATAGAGCCGTAGCCTGCCGGGTTTGCTCCACTTCTGTCGCAAAACGAGCCTTCCCGTCGTTGATGGCGTCGGTCCATTCGGCCCGTGACCCCTCCAACTGTTCGGCGAAACGGCTAATCACCGCCTGTGTTTCCTCGCTGATACGGTCGGCCAACCGTTTCACCTCGTCCGACAGCCGAGCTGTGGCCTCGACGAGCTCTTGACTGCTGCCTGTGACCTGTGCCACCTGCAAGCGCGCCGCATCCAAGTTCGCTAAGTTCTCCCGCAGCTGCAAGAGGGCGACATTAATATCTTCTATCGTTTCCATTTATCCTAAATAAGTACGTTGTAATTCTGTCGTATAAGTCAAATGCGTGCTCAAGATGTCTGCCGCACGGATCAGAAGGAGGCGCGAGGCCGCCTTTTCCATACGTGCCTCGGTGGCATCGTCCGTAGCATCCGCCTCGTTGCGCACGAAGCGATTATAAGCCTCAAATTGTTCTTGGAAGCGGGCATAATCCGGCATTAAGTGATAAAGCCCTACGATGCCCTGCTCATAACTTGTAGAGAGATCCTGCTCAAGTGTCGCGCGATCCCCTGTACCGAGATAAAGCAGGCAAAAAGTATTCAAGAGTAGCAACACCGGATGCGTATGACCTGCCCGACGCAGCGTGCAGACCGACTCGTGTAGGGCATGGATACGCCCTTTGGGTGATCCCTCGGAGGAATCATTGACAAGATGTAGGTAACGGAAAAGTACTTCGTCCGTTGCCTGCGAGTCGTCAGCCAAATCCTGGGCGAGGCGTTCGGTCAGTGGCGTGTGGGAAGCGGTGTCGGGGGCAAGGCGCGCAATGTTATCGCAAACGTAGTGCGTCAATCCGGTGAGGCACTTATATATAACCCCCTCACGTTCGTCGCGGAGCATCACAGCGGGCATTCCCGCTCGTGCAGCAGTCTCTTCCCGTTCGGCGCGTTTCCTTGTATAGTAGCGATTAAAGTAATCGCAGTACCGTTTGTAGACCTGTTCCGCGGTGCAGTCGCGCACCACGAGCAGGAAGCGCTTTTGGGCCTCGTCGCGAGCCACGCCATCGATCAGTCCGAGGCATCCCATGCGGTAGAGGATACGTATGTAGTGCGCTTCGGCGGCTTTGCCTCGTGTGCTTTCGCCTCCCTCGCCTGCGGATGTGGGATAAGACAAGCCCACAAGGCGTGCCTCTTCCGCCGAAGAGGATCCTAAGACCGGAGCGATGTATTCCATTCCCATTTCGCGGATCATCTGCTCGATGTCCTTCCCTTCTTCCGCCTCCGAACGCGATTCTAACGACATGGGAGCCACGGTAGCGCTGGCGGTGACGATTCGATCGCGGTCGGGAGTGTAGGAATCGACGGGGAGCAGCTCTCGTTCGACGTCGAAGAGCACATCGAACGACGCCTGACTCAAGGTAGCCCCGAGCGTGATCGTTCCCTCTCGCGGTCGGGCATATCGACGCAAAATTTTTCCCGCACAGAGATAATGAGGGTCGAAAAATGGACTCCACTCTGACCCTCTTTCTGCGCCGTCGAGGATACCATAAGCAAAGTAGACCCCCGTTTCATGCATAGAGAGGAAACGTTGTTGTAGGGTGGGCCTGGCCAACTGTTCCGCGGAGATCGCAACGAAATGGAGTGCGGCCGATTCCACGCGACGCTCCCTCCGCTCACGTTCACCGTCCGTCATGTTCGTGTGGAGGCTGGCTCCACAATCTATATCTTGCTGCCGCGCCTCGTCGATCAGCTTATCAGCCGTTTTAGCGTCTGGCGTTATGACGACCGTCACACCCGGCTGCAACAGAGCGGCCAGAAGCGCCACCGCTGCACCATGCGCATCCGTGGGAAGTAGCGCCGCCACGCTTTCGCCGCGAAGTAACCGGTCGAGAATGGCCTCCTGGCCCGGCCGGAAGTCCTCCCGACGGGATAGGATGCCCATGATATAATGTATAGCCCCAGCTGTTTCTGGGATGAGTGTGCTTCGCCCGATGGCGTCGCGGATAATGAGCGGGCGATAAGTGATGCGCCCCGTGGTGAGCACCCTTCTCGGTTCGCGGGCATGGTGAGCCGAGCGGACGATGAAGCAACAATCGTTGTGGCAGTTTGTGTACGTGCCGATGAGCGGGCGTTCAATGCCTGCACGTCGCAGCACGGAGATGTCGATAATCAAATCGTACGTCTTAGATCGGTGCTCCTCGGTCAGTTCAGCCGATGGCACCACGTCGGCATGGAGTGGCGAATCGATAAACTCCGGTGTACTGATCACATCAAGCGTCACTTCCGGAAAATGTACCCCATCCCACTCTGCACTAAGCGCTGTCAGGCGCTCAAACAGGGCTCGCAAGTCCGATAGAGCCGCCACGGCGCAGGGCACATCGCGTTCCACCACGAGTACCTCCCAATGCGGCGCCGCGAGATCTAATCGTCCGGCCATAAGAGCCTCCAAAATGACCTTCTCGATGCGTGCTACACCGATAGGAGTAAGCACATATTGCAGCGTGCGGACCCATTCGCTGTCGAATGGGCGACTGAAAACGCGGAAGGCCGTCCGCACATAGTCGCTATCCAAATAGCCGAAGTGCATGTCGCTCAAATGACCGTCGGAGAAGGTCTCGCAAGTCCAGTTCATGGCTGCCAGATCGTCGGTACGTTGTTTCTCGATGCGCCGCTGATCCATAGTGGTCTGCACAGTGGGATCCTCGATCTCGATCACGAATCCGTTGTGCCTTACGTCCCTCAGATCTTTCGTCGGATAGGGAAACTCGAGCGAAAAATCGACATGCTGCGTGCAATATTCGCGTTGCCCGGTCAAGGTATAGACGTTCCGCTGCGGTTCGAAGAGCTGTCGGAAGGGTGGAGGGGCCACCCGCGTGATGTATTCCCGTTGCAGGTCGCTTTCGAGTGCGTCCACGTTGTAAGTGGTCTCATCTGGCTTAAATCGAGGGTCAATCAGGTGCAAAGCCTCGAACAAATCAGACGGATAAAGGTCTCGCGCGGCGTAAGTGATCCTTCCCTCCTCGTTCCATCTCTTGCGATTGCCCAGCGGTGCGAATGCCTCTTCGAGTAGAGGCGAAGCGGCGGTAGGCAGACCGCGTGTAATGAGGTTACTCAGCACCGCCAGCAGCGGCGGCAGGTCATTATGGGCGCAGGCAGCCACGTCGTAGCCCGCGGAGACCTCAAATCGCGAAAGGGAACGGTAGAGCGCGGCCACTTTTTCGCGTTCCGTCTGCTGTAATAGCTCTCGGACGATGTCGAGTCGGAAAGCCGCCTGCCATTGAACGGGCGAAAGGGCCGTGTTAAGCCCAAACGTCTCGGCGCGAAGCCGAAAAGCTTTGCAGGTCATGGCATACGGCTGACGTGCAGTGGGGTAATACGTCTCGTCCGTGAAAAGCTCCGGACTATTGAAGCAGCGATAGAACGTCTCTAACCGATCGTTGCCATGTTTAAGTGCGTCCACGCAGAAAAAATAGTGTTCCCCGCGGATAGTACGCCCAATCAGTTGCGCCAATCGGCGTAAATCGATCTCAGGATGCCCCAAAACGTCGGTAAAGAAGTGAAATGTGACCGGTTGATGGGTCTCGATGTCGAATCGATCCACTTCATTGATCGGTTTATGGATGGTCACGATGCGATCCGTGTCTCCCATGTAGGGTTCAAGGTGCCAGAGGGCGCGCTCCATGGCTTCCGCATCGGTATCGATCAGAAAAACCTGCTGGACACGATTCTCCATGCCGTTACGACGGATAAAATCGAAGAAGCAGACCGTATTCACGCCCTGCCCACACTGCCAATCGACGACGTCGAAGGTTGTGCCTTGAAAGAGCTTCCTGGGCATCGTGCCGAGCACCCTATCCACCTTGGCTTTTTGCCGCACACCGTCGTCGCAGAGGGCTCTGAGGAGCATTTGTCCGCGATCCGCCGCCATGTCGGGGGATGGAAGATCGGTGGGAGGGGCCGTCCGGCCATCCGTAGGAGAGGGAAGGAAAGAGTGAGCGATGGCCGTGATTTTTTCAAAAGACGGATTGCGTAGCCGACGCATGTTTTCTCTGTAAGATAGCGTCATGGCAGGAGGGGATGAAGGGTTACTTCGATAAACATATCCGTAATCGTTTTTTCTGGGCTGCAAAGCTAAGAAGCAGTCAGGACTTTTCGGACGTAACGAGGCAGGAAATTTTTCCACCCCTCCCCATCCCACGTCGGCGCATGCCCCATCCGCAGCGCGTTGAGATCATGCCATGCCGTGGAATGCGTGAAACGCAGCGCACCTTAATTGTTCCACGATTGCAATATATCCTAACGCGACACATATCAGGGCATGTCGTTCGGTGAAATACGTAAAACGCGGCGCGTTGGATTGTTTCACGGTTGTAGCATGTGAAAAACGCGCCGCGGTCGGGGCATGCCATTGGGTGAGATACGAAAAACAGGCTGCCTTTAGGGGATGCTATGGGGTGGGAGGTAGAAAATGTGGTACGTTTTTATGTCCCTGTGTAGGGGCGTATTGCATACGCCCCACAAACGACCCTCCGAAGGGGGGCGAGGGCCCTGTCTTTGGTCGTGTACAGGCATTCGCCATCCATGGGATGGCGCTTTGTGGGGCGTATGCCATACGCCCCTACCGTGTTACCCGAAAAATGATCGTGTTCGGGGCATGCCATTGGGTGAGATATGAAAACCGCGGCGCCATGCCGGCATCTTACTGCCTGGCATGGCGCCGCTCATATGCGTGCGACCTATTGTTATGAGATTCAGCGTATCATTACATACTTGGGTTCTGTACTACTTGTGGCCCTGTCCCAGATCAATGTATCATTCAGCCATACTTTCTGCTGAATATCCAATGTGGGGCAATGATAGAACTCTACCTTAAATAGATCACGACGTCCATCTCCCCAATCTACAAGAGTCATCGTTGTCGTTATTGTCCCTTTATCCGGTCTTACATCGGGGTAAATGGTCATTAAATAATAAGGTAGGAAGGTGCTCTCCGGGGGGCTGATCGAAAAGCCCCAGGGAGCGTCAGACCAAGGGTTATAATAACGCAATTCAGCTCCATCCCTTACATCGTAGATATCAATCTTAGAAAGATCCACTTTGTTTGGAGATGTAGATGAGGGATCTAATAAATCATTTCCATCCTTATCTATGATGCGCAAATCAATGAATGCAAGACACGTGTAGTTTTGATAGTTGGAGGAATCACTCCTTTTTATGGAGGGTATCGTATCATTTTCTATGAGGTCCATCTCATCGCTTATCTCTGCTGTATCCATCTCTTTTCTCGAACAAGCAGAGAGGAATAACATCAGTAGAAAAATCATGAAGATGATGTCTCTCATGTTCCTCTTAGTTTCATCTCCTCTTTCTTGGTCCAATTTCATATGACTTTCTATATATTATTGTGTGAGAAAATCCGCAACACACTTTGATGGGGCTGCGGAGGCAAAGATAGATGATTCATCTGTGAATTAAGACATCACGGCGCCTTATTTTATCCTTGCTATTTGTATGAATTTCAAGCATATCCCTCGTTTTGGGGAGGAATCATAGAGGTATGCGCTATCCATCCCAAGAAATGGGGGTCTGAGGTGCGTGTATGCCCTAACCGCGGCGCGTTTTTATGCCTCTGTGTAGGGGCGTATTGCATACGCCCTACCGGCGACCCATTTATGGGGCGAATGATCCAAATGATCGATCGCTGATACGCATTCTTGCCCCCTGCGGGGCCATTCGGTGGGGCGTATGCAATACGCCCCTACCCTGACGGCCGAAAAATGATTGCGTTCGGGGTATGTTTTGCGGTGGGATACGAAAAACAGGCTGCCTTTGGGGCATGCTATGGGGTGGGAGGTGGAAAATGTGGCGCGTTTGATTGTTTCACGGTTGTGGTATGCATAAACCGCACCGCGTTTTTATGTCCCTGTGTAGGGGCGTATTGAATACGCCCTACCGGCGCCCCATTTATGGGGCGAATGATCCAAATGATCGATCACCGATGCGCATTCTTGTCTCCTGCGGGGCCATTGGGTGGGGCGTATGCCATACGCCCCTACCATGTTACCCGAAAAATGATTGCGGTCGGGGCATGTTTTGCTGCGTTACCCGAAAAACAGGCTGCCTTTAGGGGATGCTATGGGGTGGGAAGTGGAAAATGTGGCGCGTTTTTATACCTCTGGGTAGGGGCGTATTGAATACGCCCTACCGGCGTCCCATTTATGGGGCGAATGATCCAAATGATCGATCACCGATGCGCATTCTTGTCCCCTGCGGGGCCATTTGGTGGGGCGTATGCCATACACCCCTACCCTGACGGCCGAAAAATGATCGCGGTCGGGGTGTGTTTTGCCGCGTTACCTGAAAAACGGGCTGCGTTTAGGGGATGCTATGAGGTGGGAGGTGGAAAACGTGGTGCGTTTTTATGCCTCTGGGTAGGAATTATCCTGCGCAGAAGGTGCGGGGTGTTTGCTGTTTCAAAAAAGACGCTACATTCGCCGCCGTTACGACAGCGGTCGTAGACATCTTTTTGAAATGACGGGCGTCGAGATGGAGGCGCTGACTGCCGTGACGGTCGCGGCGCTCGCCGTCGTCGATATGGTCAAAGGTATCGACCGCTCGGCCGTGGTGGCGGAAGCGAAGATCGTCGCCAAATCCGGCGGGCGGTCGGGAAACTGGGTCCGGCCGGAAGACTGAGCCCTCCCGGAAAGCCAAGCCCGCGGGAGTCTGAGGCTGAGGAAACAAGGCTCGCCGAGGTCTGAGGCCGGGGAAGCCGAGTCTGCGGGCGGCCTCCGGCGATCAAACACGCTCGCAAACGCGACAAGCCTTCTTGCGACCGCGACAAAGCGTCCTTGCGGGCGCGACAAGCCTTCTTGCGACCGGGACAAAGCATCCTTGCGGGTGCAACGAAGCGTCCTTGCGACCGCAAAGCATCCTTGCGAGCGCGACAAAGCGTCTTTGGGACATGACGAAGGGGCGGCGCCCCAGACAGAGCGCCGCCCCTTCAATTCGATTGCGCGTCGACCCTGGGCCGACCGCCTCTCGATTACTTCTCGACGACCGCGAGCACGTCGCGCGAGGACAGGATAATGTACTCGTCCGCCCCGTACTTGATCTCGGTGCCGCCGTACTTGGAGTAGATGACGACGTCGCCGACCTTGACGTCGACCGGGACGCGGCTGCCGTTGTCGTCAACGCGGCCCGGACCGACGGCGAGCACCTTGCCCTCCTGCGGCTTTTCCTTCGCGGTGTCCGGCAGGACAAGGCCGGAGGCCGTCGTGGTTTCTGCTTCCAGCTGCTGGATCACGATGCGATCCTCAAGCGGCTTGATGGAGACCGACACTGCGGATCCCCCTTCTTCAACTCGTGCTGTAGTGATGGAACGCCTGGCCGCGGGACCCGCCGTCGCGGGGGCCGGGCCCGAACCGGGCACGGGCAGCTTTCGCTGCGCCTGATGAAAGATTAGCACTCGCATGCGATGAGTGCCAGCTTTTCGCCGTAGGCGCAGCGCCGCGTGCGAGACTTGATTCGTGGACGCTATTCCCTCCCCGCCTCGAGACGCCGATTCTCCCCGTTCCGACGCCGATTCTCCCCGAAACGCGAGAGCATCCCGCAATCTCGCCGTCGCCCGCTGGCTCCTCGGCGACGCCGGACGGGCCGTTCTCGCCGCGCTTCCCCCGTACCGTTCAGACGACGTCTTCGCCCTCACTGCGCGGCTGAGGCGCGAGGGGCT
>ERZ773056.324-NODE-324-length-25106-cov-13.128099_pt1 | contig 25106 bp, 20 predicted proteins | sample MGYA00580857_ERZ773056 | MGnify/ENA primary metagenome ERZ773056 (study PRJEB29015, sample SAMEA2737996) | human oral metagenome | biome: human oral; feature: human-associated habitat; material: dental | place: China | collected 2114 ... | reverse complement strand
ATCATTTATTAGCCCACTTTTCATCAGATAACCAATAAATTCTTTTGATTTTTCTTTTTTCTCTATTTTAAGTTCATCAAATAATTTCTTAGCCATCTTATAACTCCTCAAATAGTGAATCAAATTCATCATCATTGTCAGCAACCGTGTCTATAAATGAATTATCAAGAATGTTAGTATCTTCTTCATCTAAATTAGTTAAGTCATTTCTTGTAACTTCAACTTCTTCTTCATCAGGCTCAATATCTACAAACATAGATTTTTCAAGTACACATCTTACTTGGAATTTCTTATCTGCTTGCCCACCTCTGTTCTTATCAATAATAAACAAGGCTTTAGGGTCAGGTGATTCATCTCTATATTTTCTATGAATAATCAAAACCACATTTGAATCAGCTGCAATACCAGCAGATTCACGAATATCCGCTTTGGATGGCAATCTGTTTTCATCTTCATCTTTTGACTCACGATTTAATTGTACTAAAATCATAATAGGAACTTGCAAATCTTTAGCGAGAACTTTCAAACCACGAGACATTGCAGCTACTTGTTGTTCACGGTTTGCATGACCTCTATTAGTACCCGGATTAATCAATTGTAAGTAATCCACAATAATTAAATCTAAGCCCTCTGGGGAAGCAGCTTGTGCTTTTGCTTTTGACCTAATATAATCAATAGTAATGTCAGAATCATCTTCAACAACTAATGAGAAATTAGCCATCGTTTCTGTAGCTTGAGCTATTCTTTCATTTTCTGATGGGGTTCTATGTGCTCCAGGTTTGAGTTTATAAGATGCAACACCAGATACAGAAGAAAGCATACGTTCAGCAAGCTCATTTCTAGTCATTTCTAAAGAAAAAAACAAAACAGTTTTTCCAGCGGCACAAGCAGCTTCTGCGGAATTAATAGCAAAAACTGTCTTACCAACTCCAGTACGAGCCCCTATAGTATTCAAGCTCCCTTTTTGCCATCCACCATTTAATACTTTATTCATTTGGGGATTGAATAGTGGCACAACATCTAAATCAACTTCATTTTCTGATGAAGCTTTTTCTATCACTTCATTTACGGTCTCAGCAAAATCAATTTTTGTTTTTGGAATTATGTCTGAAGCTAAATTAGCCAATTTCTCTTCACTTTCAGAAATTACAGATAAAACATCTGGGTTTTCATCTAGTTCTTTAAGTTGCTTGGTTAGTAATTCTTTTGTCTCTGATTGTACATATTTTTTCTTAAGTAATTCAGCTAATGCTAATGGGGATTGAGAAGTATCAGCACTACTTAATGATACAATAAATTGTGTATCTGGTTTGACCCCTTTATCAATTAAATTAGAATATAATTCTACTTCAGAGATTTCTTCAGCTTCTGATTTTCCATATAAATCTTGAAGAGAAATATATATCTCTCTATAATTTTCATTTTTAAAGAATTTAGGGTCAATTATTGTTCCAGCTTCTGTAATTTTATGTTGTTGATTGAATAAACTAGAAATTAATAATTTTTGTATTTCTTCATAGTTAAATTTGTTATTCACTATATAAACCCCTTTTATTTTTTGTTAATATTATTATTCTATTTTCTTTTTGTTTATTTTAAATATAAGCTGTTTTGAGCTGTTTTTTCACAAATTCGATACATTTATCGAAAATACATTTTTACTGTCTTAGTGTTGCTTATATGACGATATAACAACCTCCAAAATCAGTTAGCAAAGAGAAAAAGATAAGCAAATTGCTTATCTTTTATTTATTTCAATTTAGAATCAATTTCTTTTTTGAAATATTCTAAAGCGTCAACAGTGCCATCAAAATTGAGAGCTTTGTCTGAATCTCCTACTACAATGAAAGGAGTAAACAAATGTCCAGTTGGTGATAATTTTTCTAAAGCTTCATCATTGAATGCTTTAGCTGTGTTTGATTTCACCTCTTGAATCAAATCTTTTTGATTAGATTCAATAACTTTCCATTCAGTTTCTTTCCCACCTAATTTAATAAATAAATCTTTGAAAGCTTTGTCTTCTTTAGCTTTTCCATTAGGGTGAAACTCTTCTGTCATAACATTTGAGAAATATTCTAAAGCTAAATCAGGTCTTTCATTAATTACGCCAAGAATCCAGCTTGCTGCTCTATTTGAATAATCATCAATTGTTCTTGCAGATAAGAAACTCAAGATATGATACTTAAAGACCACATTTTTATTGTTTGTATAATCCTTAATTGATTCTTTTGTTAGTTCTTCTAATTTTACACAAGCTGGACAATAAGGGTCAACATACCAATTAACAATAGTAGCATTTTTATCAACATCTTTTTCTAAGATAGCTTTTCCATCTTTTCCTAGATAAAATGACGCATCCTTAATGTATTTGAGTTCTGTTGTTTTTTTTGTTGTTTGTTCAGTCTTTTCACTTTTACTATTTTTTGTTGTGTTATTAGTACAAGCAGTAGCAAACAATAATGTTGCAACCACAAGTGCTGTAATTTTAATTAATTTTTGTTTTTTCATTTTATTCAGCATTCTTTCCATTAATAATATTAGATTTAATAGTTTCTTCAATTTGTTTATTGATAGCCGCAAGAAGTTTTTCGTTTTGTTCTAACTCTTCTAATAAACTAGCCTTTGAAGTTGCAATCTTAATGATTGTTGGAGTTCCTTTTTCTGGGTCTCCCTCTTGTTCCACTGTAGAATTATAACCTGAAACATCAATTTCATCATAAGTTTCAAATGTATAAGTACGGCCATTCTTAATTAGTACTCCCAAATCTTCACCCACAACCATACATTCAGCTGCACGATTAATACCTTTTGCAAAGGTGAGCACAGTTAAGCCTTCTCCATAAGGAGCTGCTACTTTATTTTTGATACATTTTAATCTAACTTCTGTACCAATTGTATTATCACCTTCTGTTACTAAACGGACTTTCTTAACTTCAATACGTTGAGAAGCAGTAAATTTAAGTGCTTTACCACCAGGTGTAGAAGTTTTAGGCCCCCACATATCCCCAACATTATCACGAATTTGGTTAATAAAGATTACAGTACAATTAAATTCATTAGCTTTTTGAGCGATACGTTTCATTGCTTTGCTCATAACTCGAGCAAGAGTTGCCATAGAAGCTTTCTCTAAATCTGCTTCCAATTCTGCTTTTGGAGTCATAGCTGCAACAGAATCTAATACAATAATGTCAACTGTCCCAGTTTCAATCAATTTAAGAATCATTGTTAGCACTTCTTCAGCAACAGATGGTTGAGAGAATCCTAGCTCATCAATTTTAACTCCCAAAGCTTTTGCATAATTAGGGTCAAACGCTTGTTCAACATCAAGGAAAACACCTGTCCCACCTTCTTTTTGAACATTTCCTAAAGCAGTCAAAGCAATTGAAGTTTTACCTGAGCCTTCTGGACCATAGATTTCAATGATACGACCCTTTGGAATACCCCCACCCAAGATACTATCCAATACAATACTGCCAGAAGATGTTTTAGCAACATTTTCTTCCCTCATGTCTGTTAGGAGAGCAATTTGCCCAACATTTTTCATTGATGAAACATCTGCAAGTGCTTTTAAGAAAGCTTCTTTTTTAGGATTATTTTGTTGTTCAACAGCTGAATCATCAACAATTTTATTTGTGTCTATTTTTTCTTTTTTAGCATCTTTTTTAGTTACCATTATTACCTTCCTAAATATGATTTTATAGTTATATTATTCCAAATTTTAAATATAAAAAAGAAAAAGAAAGCAAAGTTTGCTTTCTTTTTTATCTATCCAAATCAAGTTCTTTAGAAGTGTCTCCTTCATTGAAATTGTATTTAACACCAGATATATCAATGTTATCATAATCAAACATTGTTAAATCTTCTTTAGTAATTTTGTTAGATTTTAATCTAGTATTATTAGTTTCTACATACCAATCTTTCCAAGCATTTTCTACTAAATTATAGAAATCTCTATTACGGCCTTGAGCTATCATTTGAGAAGCGTTAGACCCCAAAATCTTAGCTCTAATTGGGTCAGGCAATGGAATATCTTTGAAAATAACTTGTTTTGGTTTTTCACCTTTCTTAGTACTCAACATATAATCTGATGGAGAATTTGTATCTTGGAATAATTGAGCTTTGTAAGCTGCAAGAGAATCTTTAATCATTTGTTCTGTTGCTGATTTATCCCAATCATTAGTTGTAACTTTCATTACTTTTCTCATATCTTTATATGTTGGTTGTCGGAATTGATGTACAAAATCCATTTTTTGTCCATCAGTTGTAGTTTCTGTTCTAACCATTGTCACTTCGTCTTGATAAGTACGATTTGAATTATTTTCTTCTTCTATGATGATTTCAGAGAAGTTTTCATATCCCTCTACTGCAGCACATTCAGAACAATAATAATTTCCAACTTCATTTCTATATCCAATGTCACCAAAGCTAATTTCTCTTCCGCAATTCACACAAATTTGTTTTGTATGTTTTTCTGCTATTCCAGCATAGCCTTGAGAAGCATTACGTCCAAATTGTGTAGTGTAAGCTTTATTTTTAATGAAAGTAGCTACACCAGATGACATACCACTTGATACTTGTCCACCTATACGTTTTGATTCTATTCCACCAGCAACAGCTGCACCACTTAATCCAAGTGCTAATTTACCAGCAGATTTAAACACGTTGACTCCTTTATTAAAACCAGAAATATTCATTTGGCCTAAGCTTGTTTGACTAAATCTTTCGATTATTGAAATTCTATTTTTAAATAATATGTATGATACAACCATAGTAAATACCAATGCTTGTATTAACCCAACTTCATTAATCATTGCTATAAGATTTGTATTAATAATCACAACTATTACCAATAAGAAACTAGCAATAATCTTTTTAAGTATTGTTGAGAATAAAGTTCCAAAATATTGTTTAAGTATTTGTTGACCTTTTCCTCCCCAACAACCAAGGAGCAAGAATATAGGTGCAATTATTGTAAGGATAGTAATTCCTAATCCATAAACTGTACATAATAAAGCAAATACTAGTGGTAAGATACTTCCTACAATTGTTAGGAACATTGAAATGAAAGTTTGATTAAAACGTTCACCACTCTTATTTCCTGTCCAATAACTCCATTCTTCTAATGGGTTTGAATTAACTTGTTCATAGATTTTCCCACTACCGCTAGAACTTCCTCCACTTAAAGAGGTCGATAGGTCAGATTCAGCAACTTGACCAGTTCCTGGTTCAGTATTTGTAGCTTTATCTGCAGCTCCACCATGTGCATCAATATAAGCATCTACTTGAGCCATTGTTTCAGCTCTTTTTCTTCCAGCACCTGATGTGTCAGTAAAGTAAACTCCTCCATCAACAGCTACATTTAATGTACCTGCTTTAGCAGCTAATGCTTTGTCGTCTTGTCTCTTGAAGTTTCTATTTTTATGACCAATAAGAGTTTCATTTGCCATTTTTACAATAGCTACACTATCATTAAATGCTAATGATGATTCTGGGCTTGAGTCAAATGCAGCATAATTCCATAAGTTACCACTTATTGCGACACCTGCAGTTCCATGACTACTTTCCCAAAGAGAGATTGCTATAAGAGCTCTCACATCCACACCTGAAGCTTTTTGCCAAGCTAAAAAGTTTTTTCCATTTACTCGACTTTTGTCAAATGGTATTCCACTTTGTGCTAAAAATCCATCTATTTGTTCTGCTGTTATTCCATCTCGTTTAGTAAACAAATCATGAGAATATGGGTCTCCTGTTGACCAATGGTCTGGATTTGTTTTTGTAGTGACTCCCTCAGAGCTACCTCCTAAATCACTATCTGCACCATCTCCACCAATAGGTCCACTACTTGAGGACCCCGAACCGAAAGATTTCACAACTTCATCATAGTTAGATAAAGCATCAACAATTCTATACCAATCTTTATCAACTCCACCAACAAGAGGTGAATCAATTTCATCTATTGGAGCATGATAACCTGATTGCAAATCAACTTGGAACAATGCCCAGTTTGCTATTTTTTTACTTCCTAATTCTACATTAGGTTCACCCACCCAACTTTTATTAATATTTTGTAATTGGATAGCATCTAATTCATCATACTCAGCACCAAATTGACCTCTAGCCCAAGGCTTGAAAACAAATTCAACATACATATTACAAGCTACTATATTTTTCATTCTGTCATTTGCTTCATCTAAGAACTTGCTTGATGTAATGTCTAATTCTGCTCCAGTTGAAGTGTCACATAAATCACTTGTTGAAGATTTTATATTACTAACTAATGCAGAAGTTACAAGACTTGTCCCTAATGTAGCAATTTTATTAGGTATTGTAATCCAAGTAATATTGACCGAAATAATAATAGCTGTTGCAAATGCAAGAATTGGTTTCAACAATCCCCCAATTAATGAAGTTCTATATTCTCTTTTAATAATTCCATAATATAGAATATACATAGCAGTTAAAACAAACATTAGTGTTACAAGAGGCATAAATAAATTAGAATATAGTTTTTGGAACATTCCCTCTTGGAAATCTTGTGTTAAACCTAATAAATCACTCACATCTGAAAATGCTAAACCTAATAATGTAATTGTCACTGCTGAAACAAATTTAGAAATCCCTAAAAAGAAATTATTTACTGATAATTTAATAGCTGCCCACCAAGCACTGAAAAAGCCCTTAGCAAATTGTTTGGTTCTTGGGTCTCTTGAAGTGCTTACTTCACCATATGTTGATTGAGGGTCTTTTCTATCTTTATAATATTCTCCATAATCAGAAGCTTTTGCTTTCGAATTTTCTTCACATGGGTCTATGTCATAATATTTCCATTCCCCCAAATATGAGCTGTATTGTATACCAGACAATCCCACTTTTTGGAATATATTAGGAGAATCTGTTTGTTTTCCACCAAATTTATATCCGGCCATACTCATTATAATGTTGTTAGAATCTTCTCCATTAGTCTGAGTATTTGCTAATGAAGTTTTTGACCTAATCATATATGGAACCCAATCTGTAGTAGCTGCCCTATATAACATTTTTGTAGAATCGAATCTACAAATAATCCATGACACAGGATTAAAATCAGCTTGTGAGCTTTGTACAACATTTTGAGTTGAAGCAAAGAGCAAGAGAGTGCTCAATGCTATCAATATTATATTTTTTATTTTTTGCATTTAAGTCATTCCCCTGCTCTTTATTTCTCTTCAAAAGGATTTTCAAATTCTTTATTGCTCATATCATCAAAATCTGAAACTTTGTCTACTTCTTTCTTATTTTTATTTAATGATTCTTTCATTAAATCTTTTAATTTTGGTTCTTGTTTTTCTGTTTTAGATTTTTTGAATCTATCCTTTATTGTTTGTCGTTTAGATTTTTTATAAATACTTTTATCTTTTTTCTTATCTTTTATTAGTCCATTTGAGGATTGTTTTGCTAATACAGCTAATTGTCTTAATGCTGTAGCTAATTCTGGTTCTGTTTCGTCAAATTCTGAAATTATCTTCTCCGCTTCACTTTGACCATAAGTTCTCTTACCATCTTTAGATTCAGTATAAGGTTTTGTCCAAAATGCTTCTTCATAGATTATTTCATCATTGAAATTCAAGCCAGTTTTATCTTTGAAATCATCTAAAGTTGTTGTATATTTTTCTTTAACACTTTCTACCGTTTCAATTGCTTTTTCTTTAGCTTCTTTAATTAATGATTTTTGAAGCATTTTTTCTTCATCATCTTTAATCAAGTTCATATTGACTGGTGCTGTGTCAATGAATCTTTCAACAGCTTCTTCAGTTGTAAGTATTTCAGAATGTTTATGACCATTTTCGTCTATTCTAATTTCTCTTTGACCAGGTTGCATAGCCAAAAAGTTTCCATTTACTTTATTATTTTCAAATTTATAATCACTTGCTTTAGCTCTTTCAAGAAGTTCACTTGCAGCTGCTATATTAGTATCTCTAAAGAATAAATCTTCTTTATTTCTATAGTGTTGCTCTAATTCTTCCTCTAATTGACGAGCTCTTGCTTCATCATTAGGAGAAATAAATCCTCGTTTTTTGAGTTTTTCTAATTGTTCTGTTTTAGTTTTAATATGATAATCTTCATTAGATTTCTTATGTTCATGTTCTGCAATTTCATTTCTTAATACGGTTTCCATATTTTTCCAATTGCTAGATACTGTTGTAGAATCATTCTTGAATGATGAACGTTGCTTTTCTGCTACAGATTCTCGAATCTGTCCTAATGTATCATAAGCACTATAACCCATTTTTCTTTGTCGAGTTTCATTCATCATATTAAATCTTCTATATCCGTAAGCAGACCCCTTCTTACTTCCCTCTGCCATATAAGATAACAGATTACCCTTAGAAATACCTTTTGATTCATCTGCAATTTTAGCACTAACACCAGCAATTGCACCACCAACACCACCAGCAACAAAATCTCTTGCTCCAGTTGTATATTTTGGTAATCTTCGTTGTAAGAATTTTGGCATATTGTTCATGCTTAAATGTTGTCTAATACCGCCATTCATGAACGAGCCAGCATTATTAGTTGTAGAAGTAAATAGATTTACCATTTCTTTCCAATATAATTTAATAGTTACTGCTATAATAACAACTCCAAAAAATACAGTGTTATAGTTATCCAAGCCTGAATCAACAGCAGTTAGCATTAATAAAGCTAAAGACATAACAATGACTATCAAGAATCTCTTAAAGAATAAACTTAATAGATTTTCAAAATAATTCTTAAACCTTACATTTCCACCAGGGAACAAACTCAATGCTAATTGAATAGGCAAGATGAATACTTGAATAGCAATCAATAAAGTATATTCAATTTTGGCAATTGCTAATCCACCCATTAAGAAAGCGATACATACAGAAACAATTGCTCCTCTAACTTGAAACCCATCTCTATTTAATCCAGCTCCAGACCATGAAGTCAAATGAGTAGAATCAGATTTTGCTCCATTCTTAGGCCCTGCTTGTAAATCTACGATACGATAAATATTTCTATCTATAGTATTGTCAGTTTCGTTTGGATTTGTATTAGTGATAGTACCTGATTTTGTCACATCTAATTGATACAAAGCCCAATTTTTTGCAGTGCTTCCACCACCCATATAAACAGAAGCATCTCCAACTAAACTTTGGTTGCTGTTTTTGAATTTAGTTGAATCTAAATTTTTATAGGAAGTTCCCCATTGTCCATAAACCCATGGGTCAAAAATGCTCATTTTCCAAACTTGACATTGCATACTTCGTACCCCAGTTGTATCACCACCTGTAGCACTACATAATAGATTATCCTGTTTATCATTGCTTTCTGAAGTTATAACATTCATTAAGAAATTATCTATTTTGCTAGGAACTTCTTCTATTAGTTGTGTTGTTTGTTCTGGGTTATAAAGCAATACAACTCCAACACTAAATGTAATTACAATGAGCAACAATAGTGAGAAGGTTTGTCTTCCGAATCCCATTCTAAAACATGAAATAAGAATCCACAACGCACTTATAGCAATACCAATTGTAGATAAAGGATAAAAAATACTATCTCTAAAAATTTCTACTGTTTTTGCAACTATTCCAGTAATTCCTAATTCTTTCAAAATATTAGAGAAAGATAAAGTTAACATAGAATTTGTAATTTTAGCAGCTGATACAGCAATGAAATTAGAAAGCGAACCCACAATGCTAATAGAGCCATTTTCTTTTGCAACATTTCCTTTTGTAATAAAATGTTTGTATCTTGTGTCAGAATAATCACTTTCCCCGTTACCGTATAGAGCCCCTTTGATTGAAGGTCTTAATTCTCCACAATCGCCCAAAGATTCTCCAGTTGGTGAATTTTCTTCAGTATAGGCATATTTCCATTCTGCCATACTTTTTCCAATTGGGTCTCCATCTTTGTCAGCACACACATAATGAGAGATTGAACGAGACGGGTCAAAATGGGGGTCTTTTTTCATGTAGTTATCTGTAACAGCTGTAAATGCTTTATCTACATCATCTTTATTATCTTGTACAACTTTACTAGCATATTTATTCCATGCTTCGTCATAACAAGTTACAAAATCCCCATAAAGCTCTCTATCTGAACATTCAATTCCTACACCTTGTGCTTCAGCTAGGAAAGCAGAGTTATCTGATTTCCATTGCTCAAATTGGTCAGCTCTTGATTCATAAACCTTATCTGGAATTTCTGTTTTAGCTTTTTTTGCAGCTTTTCTAGCTGCTTTACTGTCAGCTGTTTCTACATTCTTTTTATATTGAAATTTAGGGAATTTTGACGAACGAATACTTAAATCAAGCATCTTTTGTACTTCTGAATTTGGAGATGTAATCTTTGCAAATTCTTCTTCAAATTTAGATAAAAGCCAAGCTTGTCCTTTTTGATGAACTTCCTTACTGCTTAAGTAATAAGCATTATATACTGTCGCACTAAAATCAGGTCTAGCCCAAGCATGAGTTGCAACAATATTTAAATCAGAGGTGTCAACAATAGTCCAAAGAATAGAGCTTGCTCCGCCATCTATAATATTACCAACATATTTAATAGGGTTCCAATCAAATTTAGTTACAGCCGCATTAATAGCTCCTTTAACTCCATTAAATACAGATGTAGCCCCCAACTTAGCTTTCGACCAAAAACCGAAGTTAGACATTAATCTTGCTTGTGTTTGGGGTACAATATTATCCCATTCCCCTACATAAGTAGTATAATGTAAATCATAACCAAATAATTCTAATCCAGTATATTTATAAGTTCTTTCAGTTGGAAATACAGGTACTGAACCCCCAGGGATAGATGCAGGTAACCCTAATTCTGTTTTAGCAGAAGTTATTTCTGCCCCTAATACACCTTGAGAATTTTGTAGAGAATGAGTAACCTGTCCTAATTGAGAAGCAAATGTTGGAATGTCACAATTATGATTCAAAGCATTTTGGGGTTGTTTATCAAAATAACAAACTGTCTTAGTATCCCCTTTATCTTGAACCACTGTTTCATCTACACCTTCATCTTTACTTCCTAATACACCATATGTAACTTCTTGTATATAATTACCTTTCATAAACATATACTTATATAAATTACTCATGGTTTCTTCTCTGGTGAATTTTCCTTTCAATCCATTAGTCTTTTCAAAGAAGCCATCTTCATTCCCCCCATCAAAATCATTTGCTTCATCTACTATCTTTTGTTTGTCTTTTGCAGAGTCAGCAAAGCTTATTTGTGTTATAGGAGAAATTGCTCCCAAGAAGCATAAAAGAGAAAAGAACGCAAGTAAACACTTGCTAAAATGAGCTGTTTTGCTCTTCATTTAAATACTCTCCTTTATAACTGTTGTAATAATATAATATATCAAAACAAAAAGCAGCTTTAAAGCTGCTATTTATTCATCTTCTACAATTCTATTTTTGTACCAATCTTCTTTAGTTACTCCATTTAATTGATTATTGATTTCTCTAAAAGCATTTTTATGAAGGTTTCTAATTTGTGGTGGAATTCCAGCTTTTAAATAGCATGTTTCTGGATATTCAACAACAGTCTCTGAATCTGGCAATTTTCTTCGCATACTCTTTTTAACGTGTCTTTCAACATATGGCATACCTGGAAAATTCCAAGCTCCAGTTAAGATTAGTTCTCTTTGATGAATGGCCACAAAAGCTCTTAAAATATCCTTTACTTCCACTTGTGTATAGCCTGTTACTTCTGAAATTTCTTTGATGATTTCTGGCTTCTTTTTAGCCTTATCTTTTTTAACTTGTTTAATTTCTAACGGCATTATTTCTCCTTTAACTATTACTTCTAATATACATTTGAATATAACCAATTGTTGCATATTTTACAGAAGTGGCATAATCTTCGAGCAACATTTTTTTTATATTATTTGCTAAATTTGAATTATAATCAAATTCTTCCTTAACATGAAGTGTGTTATATTTTATTTTTACTTTATTATTTTCAGTCTCTTTTAATACAATTTCAAAAACTTTATCATCTTGTACAGATGGCTTTGAATTTGTTGTAATTTCAGATAAATAGAAATTAAAAGCGTCTATTGAATTTTGGAAAATTTCTTGTTCAATTTGTTCATTTACAAGTATTTGAGCTCTAGTAAGATAATATTCAGACACTTCTTTAAAAATATTTAATAATTTTGCTTTGTCTCCACTACTAAAAGAAATTCTAACATTATGGTGTTTCTTTTTGTTGGGCTCCTCGGATTTAAATAAACTTCTCATATAATAATACTCCTTTTATATCATAATTTTTATAAATGTACTACTTTATCAGCAAACGAATTAATACCATCATTATGTGCTATTAAAATAATTTGAGCATTAGTTAATGAAGTTATCGTTTCCAAAATCAATTGAGAGCGGTCACTACTCATTGCAGTTAGAACTTCATCTAGGATAAGTAAATGTTGTTGACCATTATTTAAGAATAAAGCTATTGCTAATCTTAAAGCAATTGCAGCTGCTGATAACTCTCCACCAGATAATTGAGACACCGGTCTTTTAACATTGTTTTCTGTTGTTACAAAAGTTTCAAATTTATCTGTCAAAATTAGTTGAGTAAATTTATTGTCAGTAAATCTAGCAAGAATTTCTGAAGCAATATCTGTTAATTCTGGTATTGAATTTTTGATACGTTGCTCTTTGAATTTAATTAAACTTTGATTAGTAAGATTCATAATTGTTATTTGTTGATGAAGTCTTTCATAGTTCTCACTTGCTTCTTTACATCTCTTATAATCAGAGACCGCTTGTTTAGCTTTCTCTACAATAAGTTTTAATTCTCCCTCAAGAGAAGCTTTTTGAATATTTGTTTTAATTAACAATTCTTCTTTATCTTTTAAACTTTTAAGAAGTACTCTATAAGTTGATTTAGGTAAAACATTAAGAGCTGAGATTTCTTTTTCTAAGCGAATTCTTTCTTTTTTGTTATCCTTTAATCTTTGTTCACTTAATGTAACTTGCTTTCTTGCAGTTTCAATTAAATCTTTATGTTTTTCGCTAGCATTGATTTCTGCTAATTGTTCTCTATTCTTAGCAATTACTAATTGAATAGATTTTAATTCTGCTTCTTTAGTCTTTTTATTTCTTTTAGCTTTTTTGAAGTCTTTTTCAGAATTAGTTTGCTCAGTTGCTTTTTGTAATTGTGCTTCATAAAGAGCTTTTTCTTTACCCATTTTTGCAATGTCTTTTTCTAAATCTTCTAATTCTTCTTTAAGATTTTTGAACTCATTTTTGTTTTGTTCTTGTTCTTCAGTATGTTTTTTCAATTCTTCTTTAGGATTTAAAATTGGATGACCACATACCGGGCATTCAGCTGCTCCACTTTTAAGTAATTCTAAATGTTTTTTAACAGATTTAACTTTTACTTTCAATCCCATTAAAGTTTCATCTAATTCAGATTTTTTACCTAACATATCATTGTAATAATCTGATACCTCAGCATGAGCTTCTTTAATTTCATCATAATTTAAAGTTTCCTCAAATAATTCAGTAAATCTTGCAATTTGAATATTATTATTATTAAGTTCAGTTTGTAGAGCTTTTTCTTTTTCTAATGACTCGTTTAGCTCTTCTTCTATGATTTCTTTCATTTTGTAATCAATAGAAATTTCAGAGTTATCTTTTAGAATTCTTGTATAATTCTTTAAGTTATCTTTTAAGTAATTATCATCTGTTTTAACATTTTCTAAACTTGTATTTAAACTATCTAAGTGATTTTGTAATTCAGTTTCTGCTTTTTCTGTTTCTCTTAAAACAACAAGTTCTTGTTCAAGAGTTTTAGAAGCTGTTTTTACTTCTTCAAGTTTATCTTTTGCATCTTTTACTGCTATTTTAAATTCTTCTACTTTTTCTTTTTCATCTTCTAAAGACCCTGGTTGAATAATATCTGCAGCTCTTTGTAAAGCTCTTGATTCTTCTCTAGCTAATTTTGTGCTTTCTGTAATTGCAGAAACACCAATTAGTTTTTCAATAACTTGTCCTCGCTCGGTTGGGGAAGCAGATACAATTTGGTCTACTTGTTTTTGTTGAATAAATACAGAAGATAAGAAGCCTTTTTCATCAATATTTAAAATAGAACGAATAAACGATTCAGCATGAGTTACTGCTGGACCAGATTCAAATTCCCAATCTCCAAGTTCTTCGTTATAAGAGAATACTTTACATTCACAAGCACCCTCATTTGAAGTAATCTTTCGTCTAATCATAAAGTCAGTATTACCGACTCTAATATAAGAAGTTACTTGTACTGTTTCTTCTTTCGCATCTACACCTTCTCTAATGTAGTTTTTATTTCTTAACCCATGTAACCTCGTCCCGAATAATGACCATGAGAAAGCATCTACAATAGTTGATTTACCTGCTCCGTTTTCACCGGATATTGCAGTAACACCAATTGATGCTGGTTCAAATTCTAAATATTTATGAGACCTAATATTTTCAATAATAACTTTCTTGAGTATCAAAAGAGTATTGCTCCTTATTTTTGTATAGTTATTTATATTATTCTTTTTTTTTATTTTTATTGAGATTAATTATAAGCTGTTTTAAGCTGTTTTACTACAAAGTCGATACATTTATCGAAAACACATTTTTACTGTTTTAGCATTAAATATTTGACGATATATCACATATCAAAATAATTATGAAGCAAATAAAAAAACAAGTTTGTTGAACTTGTTTTTTATTTTGAGTTTGTATCGTGATTTGCTTTAGAATTTGCTAATTGAATAGATTGTAATAAAGAATATGGAGATAATTTCCATTGTCCATTTACATACACCATTTCCAAAGAAACTGCACCCCCAACTCCAGTATAATAATCAAGTGGTATCTGAGCAATTCTAGTATCTTCATCTAAATAAATGTATTGAGTGTCTGAGCTAACAGGTTCAAGATTTTCATTACCTAAATCGGTCAAATTTTTGATTATTGCTAATATAGCCATAGTAGATGCAGCATAGCCTTCATCCTTATTCATGAAATCTTTTAAATATAAATAAGATTTTGCTGTATCTGAAATATAGCCATCTATTTTTTTGCTATTGTCAATATTTTTTATTCTATCATCAATAGACAGTTTGCTTGTAGGGTCCGAAGAGAAAGATTTTAGCATTTCTGTTGCAGATTTTAAAGCACCTTCTTTTGAGAAATTTTCTTTTGTTTCATCTGTTCTATTAGGTAGAACTTTTTCAACTTTAATATTATCAATATTACCTTTATTAGAATTTGTCTTGTTTAACATGAAATTAAAGACAGTCAAACTTAATGATAATAATGTAATCAAATTAACAAAGATGTAAGAGAAGATTGCTTTCTTACCTTTCAATTTTGATTTAATAAGAATAGAAGTAGTAATACTCGCTAATAAAATAATAAATGTATAAACTAGTATAGAAATTAAAATCATTATTTATCCTTCTTTTTTTTGAATATAGTCATATTTAAAATGAATACCAATAGAATTGCAACAATTAAGGTTATCAATGAAAACAGCATAATTGTATTGGAGTTTTTCGAAAAGAATTGTATAAACATATAATCAGAAGTAAAATTAGCCATACCATTAGATTTCTCTGATAAATTATGTAATTCTTCTACTTTTGCCAAATATTCTTTGTCTGCAATCATATTGAATCCATTAACAGCAAATATCGAAAAAATACTTACAAGTATTAAAATCAATAGAGATAAATTAGTTAGAATTCTTACCCAAATTCTTTTCTTTTTTACTTGTTTTTCTTTCTTTTTTCTAAAAGGATTAATAAAATTAATCTTTGTTTTGCCTTTTGGCTTTGTTTCTATCCTATCTTTTTTGAAATCTTTTAAAAAATCTTCTTTATTCATCTTTTGGTTCTTCATTATTAAGCAATTCCTCAACTAATGTCGTTTTAAATAAGATAGGCAAATCTTTCATTTTTGCTAAATCAAAATCTAGACTTCCTAAATCCTCAATTAGATTTATTGCAACTTGAGGGCATTCTGCTTTGATAGAAGCTTTTAAAATAGCTTTTGTAATATTGTGTGCTCTCTTTGTATCTTCAAATTTAGAATCTTTGAATACATTTACTCCAGCTTTATCTTCATTTGTATCTTGCCAAACTAATGAATCTGTATTTTTTGTATTAAGCCAACGCTGATGTTGTTCTTCAAGCAATCTAAATTGGTCTTCTGTATAAACATCACTTAAATATTGTTGAATCTCATTTACTGGAACAACTCGTTTTTCATTGGTTTCTTTATCAATACTTAATGCTTCCTCAGCTTTTGCTCTTATACGCTGATACTTAGATAATGGTTTTCCTAATTCATTATCTGGCAAGTCATATGGCCATAAACGAAGAACATTAGACAGATAACCAGAAAATGGAATAGGTTGTGATTCATCAAATTTTTGCATAGCGGTAAGTACCCATTCATAAATCTGAGCTCGTTTTTCATCATGCTCTGGTAAATAAATGTCAATTGTTTTGTCATGTGGTTTTAGAATTAATTTCGCAAATGAATAGTAAAACAACAAGGATTCTGAAACAAAAGCATCAGTTAAATCCAATAAATCTCTACGATAAAAACTACTTCTCAAGCGTAATTTTAATCTATTGTAATCAGAAGCATTAAGTTGTCGTTTTAACAATTCCCTAAAATAATTTGCATTGAGTCCATACGCATATAATTTATCATTGTGATAAACAATTCTAGCATATTTATTTAAGATATTAATACATTTGCTTTCTAATTGGCTATCTTCTGCTTCTATTAACAAGGCAGAAATTAATCTTCTTGGAGAATTTAAATAAGCTTCAGCTTCTGTTTCCCCATCCCATAATCTAGGAGCAAAGTTATTTGGAATAATAGGTTCTTCAAGGGGTAAACCTTGTTCTTCATACCATCTAATAACTTCATCATGAGAAACTCTATAAGATTCATCCTTTTTGATTAAAATATTTTTATTTTCATAAATCCAATCAAGCAAATCATTTTCATCTTTTACTAATGCTACACGTTTCCATTTGTCAAAAGTATACCATTGCCCATCATGAATGACCGCTTCAATCCTAAATTTCAAAGGGAGAGCTTTCCATTCAGACCGTAATATTTTCCTATCTTTTTTCATTTCCCTCTCCTACTACTTCAATTCTAGGGTACAAATAAGAAAATTTAGTGAAAATTTCATCAAGTTCTGAAATGTATTTTAATGCGTCATTAGAAGTCATAATATATGCAGGCTTGATAAGAAATAACAAAGCTTCCTCTTTTTCCTCTGCAATTTGTTCTGTTTCCAAAGAGCATTTGTTTTTCATGTAATCTATGAACATATCTCTATCTTTTAAATCAGAAATTTTCAAAAATAAATGTAATTGTTTAGGCTGCATTTAAACAAACTCCTCTTTCTTAACTAATTTTCTTAATTTTTTAATAATAAGATTTACTTGTCTAGTAAATTTTCTTAGAGTTAACCCGTTTTCCTCTAAGAACACTTCAAATGGTTTAGTTAATGTTTGGTCTCCAAACTGATAACGTAAATAAAGTTGTTCTTCATAAGGTAATAAATCTAACATACCTTCTGTTTCAATAGTAAAACCTGAAGTGAATCTAGCCCCGGAATATTTTTCGTCAGCAATAACGTCTTGTAATTTGACTTTGTTGCCCCCATCATCATCTAATTCATGTTGTAAAGAGCTAGGAATTAATGATAGATTTTCCAAATCTATAATTAAATCAATTTTAAATCCTGTTTTTTCTTTAATATATTCTCTTTGAGTTACTTTTGGATTTTCAATTTTTTTATATTCCTCAATAACTTCTCTCATTTTCAAGTATTTTCCAGCTACTCCATCATTAATCTGAACATGGCGTTGCAAGTTCCCCTCATGTGTCAATGCTTTAAAAATATAAAAATTAGAAAAGGTTGTAACACGAGCTCCTTTTGTGGGGTCATATCTCCAAATAGCAGTAGTTAATGCTAGTAAGGCATCTTGACACGCATCTTCAATGTTATAATGGAACGAATTAGTGCGTTTAACAAATTTATGAGCCCAATTATAGGCAAAATTTTGATTATGTTCAAATAATTCAAGAAAAGCTTCATACGCTTGAGGAAATTTTTCTTTTTGTTCATCTTCTGTTGATTCTCTATAATCTTTAATTATAAGTCCTAATTCATATTCACGCTTTTTATCTAAAGCCATTAATACCTCTTCTTTCAATGTAAACAAAAACAGCCAACTAAGGCTGTTTATTATTGTAGCACTCTATATTATATTATATAGAATTAATTATGCAATTTTTGTTGCTTTGTATTTGTCACGAATTTCAGCAGAGAAGTAGCTTCCTTTTGATTCAGCACGTTCCAAACCAAGAACTACATTTGCTGGAACACCTTCATAAAGATATTTGTGGCCAGATTGGAATTCAATTTCCAAACCTTTTTCTGCTCGAGCAAAACTCTTAATTACTGAACTTGTTTTCATGATAAATTACCTTACTCACATTATGTGAGTTCTTTCTTTTTTTTATTTATAGATTAATTATAACAAGTGAATTATAGCCTGTCAATACTTTTATTTATTTTTTTTAAATTTTTGTTCCAATTAACAATACAAATACTATCAACAAAAGAAATAACAATCCAATCACACTTTTTATTGGGTGTTTCTTTATATAATTAAAACTATTTTTGATTCTATCTTTTAATGATGTTTTTTCAATATCTTTGTCTGAAACATATTTATATCCATGATAACCACGATTTACTTCTGATAGAGTTTTCATTAAATTAAAAGTAAAATCCTTAGTTAAATTGAATGTTACCTCATTCCCATTTGAATCTTTAATATTTAATTGTGGGGGATTCTGTTTTAGTTTTCTAGGGGAAATATATTTTTCATTTTTCTCATTAGTATAGATACCTGTCACAGAATAAGCAAGAATGTTTTCATCTTTTTGTTCCACAATTGCATAATCCAGAGCTTTTTCTAACAAATTATCATTTGAATTCTCAAGAACCAATTCATCATCTGTTCTCATTTTAATAATTTTTTCTGACATCTTAACCTTGCTCCACTACACTTGATACTTTACCATCATCAACAGTAATTATCAATCCTTTTACAAGATTTTCAACTTTCATATCGTCCCCGAATCGTTCTCTTGACACTGGATTTGTTGTATGATAAGTAGCTGTAATATAATATTTATTACCATCTTTTTTAATTGTAATCTTATCCACATCTCTATTCAAACGCTCTACTGATGTCATTGTATTGATAATTTTTGAATTTTCCCAGAGCTCTGCTTCTGTTTTATATTCATCTAAAGTGTTTAGAATCTGACTTGTTTCAAGCGCTGTTTCTGTCATCATAGAAGTCAATTTAGCTTTTTGTTCATTAATATATTTAACTTCAAATTCTCTTTCTAAATAAGTTTTAGAAAAATCTTTAACAAACTGAATATCTTTATCTTTATTATCTTCTTCTACAATAGTTTTATCTTTCTTTTGAGCATCAATTGTTTTAGTTCCTTTCAGAACTTGTTTTGCTTCTTCTTGTTTTATTTGGTAATAAATACCTGTTCCAACTAAAGCAAAAACAACAATAATCACACCTAAAATAATCTTAATATTTTTGTCCATTTTAAGCACCTTTCTTTCTAATTACACTACTAATTCCACCAGCTACATATTGTCTAGTGTAGCGTCCTACAATTTGACCTTTTTCTGCATTTTGCTCATAAGTATCAATAACTCCGCCTTCTTTGACTTCAGCAATAACACCTACGTGTCCCCATGTTGGGTCAGTAGGAACTCCTGGTAAAAATTGTCCGCCTGGATACCAACATATAATATCTCCTGGTTTTAAATCTCCTGGTGAAGGGTCCTTGATTACATCAAATCCCCAACTATCCCATGGGAATTCATGTCCTATATAACCAGCTCTACCTGAAGCTCCAGAAATACCTGGGGCACCTAATTTTTGTGCATACCAATTTGCTAAATCCCAACATTGAGCTCCATAAGCACCATCCATATCAATAGGCTGACCTAAAACTTGTTCTAATGCTTCAATTTTTCCGCCAGCAGGTACAGTACTTCCATCTCCACTGCCGCCCCCTGAGCCTTCCCCAGACAAACGACCGCTTTTAGAACCATCTCCTAACTTTTCACATTTTGAAGCTTCTTTCTCACTCTCTGAGCCCTCTTTGACTTCAGCAACTCCATCTCTATAACGATAAGAGTAACAATCTGAGCCAAATGTTTGAGACCCAGTTACAGAAAAAGCCATAAAAACAAGCCATATTGCTAAAGTCACACCTATTGCAATTAAGCCGTGAGGGGAAAATATTAAACTGACACCCTTGACAATAAATTGTACAGTGTTTCGTATTGCATTAATTGTATTTTGGGCAAATTGATTGAATCTATTTATTTTATCTTTTGTTTCATTAATTCGCTCTTTTGTTTCCTTTGCTGTTTCAATCACATTTTGAGGTTGAGTTTCAACATCAGACACTTCAGAAGAAGATAAATTAGATTTCATCTTTTGATAATCAGTATTATCTAAACTCATTATACGATAAACTCCTTATTTTTTCAATTGATAAATAATATATCATTTAGAAATAAGGAATAAAAAAGAAGCTTGTCAAAAAGCTCCTTTTTATCTTTTACAAATCACCAAATAACGCATCAAAATCATCATCATCACTTGCCTCTTCATCTCCAAACAATGATGAAGCATCAGTAGTAGGAGTAGTTGAAGCTGCAGTATTAGCAGTTGCAGATTTTGATTGTTTTGTTGCTGTTGAAGCAGTAGAAGCTTTTGTATTATCTGATTTAGTACGTGAAGCAACAACTGTTTGGTTAAAAGCAAGAGCAACACCAATTGAATCTACTCTAACTTCTTCTTCATAATGTTCTGGAATAACTTCACCACTTTGTGCAGTATATTCTTTTTTAAAGCTTGATGTCAAAACACCTGAAATAATAAGACGGAATCCAGTAGGAATATCTGAATTAGCAATTGCTTCTGCAATTTTACCCCATGCTGTACAATTAATGTAATAAGTGCCATCATCTACCCAATCATTACCATCTTTCTTTTGGTAGTTACGTGCTACTGTAAGATTGATAACACTTGTTGTGCCATTTGCTGTATTTACTTGGCGTAGTTCTCCTTTACGAACCAAACCTGCCTCAAAAGTTACGAATGCTTGCATAATTTCTTTACCTCTCTATGTAGTTATTTTTGACTGCGCAATTTGCATTTCTTTATAGTTATATTATTCCAAAATAAAAACTTAACTAACAAAAAAATAAAAATTTTATAAAAAATAAAAGAGAGTTTTTAAGCTCTCTTTTATTCATCTTTTTTGTTGATTTCTTTAGAAATTTCCTCTTTAGGATTGTTTACTTCTTTAGGTTTAGTTACTTCCTTATGAGAATTAATAATAGATTCAAATTCTTGTTGCATAGATTGATAATCTTTAGTGAATTGATTATCTAAGTCTTTTACTGTAGCAGTCACTTTCTCAATATCTACACCTTTATTTTCTCTAGCAATCATTCTCATATCTTCTGTAAAGCTTTCTGTTTTAGAGGTTATTTCATTTAATCTTTCATTAACTAGTTGATTAACTTCTGCTTCATAAGGTTTGTTTTTCGAAATTTCCATTAATCTTTGTGTTTCAGATAAAGCTTTATCTTCATAGTTTTTAACTTTCAAATCAGCAAATTTATCTGTACCAGAGATTATGTCTCCATTATTATTCTTAATATTATTTATTAATTCAGTAGAGATTTCTTTATGTTCCTTAATGTCAGCTTCTATTCTAATGACATCTTCCTTAGATTCTGCATTATTTAGCATGTCTCTCTTAGCCATCATTTGTTCAGAAGCTCTTGCAAGACCAACGCTATTCAATTCTTGTGCTAATTTATTGACATTCAAGTTTGATGAAGCAATTTCTTTAGAATCATTTAATCTTTGGTTTTGAATTTCTTCTCTTTGAGTTTGAGCAATCTTTTCATAACCACTTCTCAATTCATTATTCATTTGTTGTCTTGCTTCATTTTCTTTTATTTCACGTGCTGCCTCTTTACGTTCTTGTGCTAATTCATTACCAACTTGACCTGCTTGTCTAGCTACGTTAGCAACAAATCCACGACCACGTTTGAGTTCCATTCCAGTTCCGGCACGTACACCTTGCAATGCACCTTTCGAACCTTCTTGCATAGCTTTTCTTGCATTATCAAGAGTATCTTTGTAATTATCAGCATTAATCCAGCGTTTGTATTTGCCGTATTTAGCAATCTTATCATCTTTAGACATAAGTTTACCAGATTCTCTCGCATCTTGAATTCCAGCAATAGTTCCCCCAACTGCACCACCAGCTGCGGCCATGCCCATATATTTTGCTTTTTCTCTAGCTTTGTTAATCTTTTGTTCAGCAATATTAGCAACTCTTGCTCCGCCCATATTAACGGCACCCATTAAATTAACTAATTCTTTTCTATAAGAAACAAAAGTAACACCAAGAATAACAGAAGCAACAAAAACTTGTGCTTGATTCATTTTAGAGAATGCAGCTCCATAAATGAAAATCATAACAATTACCATAAAGCAACTTGCCATATATTTCAAGATGTTTGAAATAATAGATTCCAACCACCCGAGGAAGATTTTTCTACCTCTACCAGGATGAATACCAATCAATAAGAAGATTGGTGCAAAAACAGTTAGAATTGTTGCAGTTAAATTATATACAAGTGCATATACTACAACTGGCACAAATGTTGCTACAATAATGAATGAAGCAATCAATAATAATATAGGGATTGTTGTTCTACCATTACCAGAATAAGCATTCCACATTTGACTATCCATTGCAGCTGTACCTGTTATAGTAGGGAATCCTATTGATTCTCCAAAATGAGCATCAGTTCTTGAAGCCATAAATGCCAAAGCAATATTACATTTAGAGTTAGCAGTAAATCTAGTAGAACTAGACATTTGATTTGGGGAATCAGAAGTATAGAAATTCACACAATAATCACTTGGCGAACCAGACAATTTATCTTGTGGCCAAGCTTTGTAACCATCAGGAGGATTTACTGTCCATAATTCATCTAATGAATAACCAAATTGTTGTTCTGACCATCTATCATAAACAATTGCTTTGTTTACTATACAAGAGAAACGACCGGCATTAATAGAAGCAGCTTCAGCAGCTGAAACAGCTTGAGAAGTATCTGCATCACACATACTATTTGTGTTTTCTTTTGGATTTGTTCCATTTTCATTCAGACATGATTTTCCAGAGGCTGCAGATAAAATACAATTAGCAATTGTTGCATTAATTTCTGTTGGCGCTTTTGCTACAAGTTGACCATTAACAATGGTAAACACTCCCAAAGCAAAAGCTAATAATGACCATCCAAGAGCACCAAAACTTGCTCTAAATCGTCTTTTTATTAAACCTTCCCAAATTAGATAACAAGCAACGGTTAAGAAAGCAAGTGTTGATAAAGGATAAAAAATATTTTTTCCTAAGTTTGAAATTAAACCTGCTTTGCTATCTGTTCCACCAATCAGTTCTACAAGAGCTTTTACAAGAGGTGGGTCAAAGAGCATTTTTGTTAACCATGAAATTATATTAGCACAAAGAAATGCAACACTTGTTGCAATATTTGCTCCCATAATAGCTAAAGATGATGGAATACCCCACAATCTAATAGCTCCACTAAAGAATCCCCCGCCTTGTTTTTTGAGTCTTTCTTTAGCATCATCTGATAGATTGCTATTCTTTTCTTCAACTATTTTGTTTTCTGGGTGCCCAATAATCCAAGTATTATCTTCTTCTAATGTACCATAAGGTATAGCAAAACTTGCTGACCTTGAAAATAATTCATCAATTGTATAAGTCCTAGACCCCACATCAGAGTTAATCATATCTTTTGCAGGTAATGATACAGAGTTGTTTTCCATAGAGAATCCAACTCCATCTTCAAAACCTGCAAAAGATACGTTAAACATACTCAAAAATGAAAGAACAAAGAATATACTAGCAAAAGAAGTTAACAATGTAACTTTAAAATGTTTAATCATTATAGCTCCTATGTTCTTTAGTTTATATTTAATAAATTATATATCATTATAGCTTATTGCTTCTTAATAACATCTCATATCGGCTTACTTTGTCTCTTAAAACTTCAAGTTCATGTTTATATCTAGCACAATTAGGACATTCATTAACCTCTGGTATTTCACCCCAGCCATTTTTATAAACATCAATAATAGATACATAGAATCTTTTACGAGCTTCTAATGATAGATTATAGTCTGAATCAGTAAATGGTAAATACCCAAAAATAACATATCTCATATAATCTGGAACTGTAATACTTAATCTAGCAGCTCTCCATCTTATAGTATTGGCTTCTTCATATGTAACACGAGTAGAAACTCTGTAACCTCTTTTTCTGTTTTGTTTCTTTAATGATGCTAATTTTTGTTCACATTCATTCAATTGAGTTTGATAATAAAGCATATCTTCATCTCTATTATCATCTTCTGAATCCTCTAAATCATCTAGTAATTTAATGAATTTTTTTCTCTCATTTTGCAGTACTTTGGGATTCCAATTATCTGAATTTAATTCTTCTAATCCTTCCAAAGCTTGTTGATACCATTCTGCTATGTCAAATGTTGCTAAAGACCTACTTCTTATAAATGAAGCTAAAGAAGTTTTGTTTGCAATTTTTCTAATTTCATTCAATTCTAGAGCTATCATATTTTTTTCATCATTGTCAATAGCAATGCTTATTTGTTGGTCTAAAATTGTTTTTTTGCTTTCAACTTTTTTGTACTGGGGCTTAAAACCCTTTTTGAATAAGTCAATCAAATCTTTTTGATGAATTTCTTCAAGAATTTTTTCCTTTTCTTTAATTGAAAGAATATTATCTACATCTCTTGTTATAGCTTTCATAAATTACACTAGTCCATTAAGCTGCACATGAATTAAGAGCATTTTCTAAAGTGTTTTTATCTGCTTGAGTAAGATTTAAATTATATTTCTTAA
>ERZ773056.319-NODE-319-length-25355-cov-4.566522_pt1 | contig 25355 bp, 9 predicted proteins | sample MGYA00580857_ERZ773056 | MGnify/ENA primary metagenome ERZ773056 (study PRJEB29015, sample SAMEA2737996) | human oral metagenome | biome: human oral; feature: human-associated habitat; material: dental | place: China | collected 2114 ... | reverse complement strand
CAACAGCACGCGCCACATCCGCCAAAATCGGGGTTGTCGCCACCACCTGAAGACGCCCGTCGGCATCAAAACCCAAGGACGTATTCTGTGCGGTGCAGGCGCTTAACGCCGCGCAAACGGGCAGAAAACCCAGGAAAGCGCGGCGGCTGAGCCCATTACGCGGCATGACGCTTGCGGCGGTGCACGGCGTACACGATCATGCCGCCTAAGGCGACAGCAAGCACGGAGGTGCTGACCATAAACGGGTTAAAACCGGCCCCGGTGCTGGCCAGCTGACCGGCAGCAGCGGCCTGCTGCGCATCCTTAAGTTCCTGGTTGGTGAGGGCGCAGTCCTTACCCGAGGCGGTCTTACCAACGATGCGCACCTTCGTGCCGTCCGGTTTCGTCACAATACCGCTGGCCGCATCCACGGTGCCGCGCCCCGCCTGCTTATCGGGGGTTTTGCTCTCGCCAGCGGGCGTATCATTGTGCGCACCTCCGCGGTGGCCGCCGTCATCTGCGGGTTTCTGCGCCCCCTGCTGCTTATCACCGCCGGAGGTGTTTTCCCCGCTGCCGTTACCCACCGTGAAGTTCAGGGTGGAGGTGCTCTCAACGGTCTGCCCGTTCTTCAAGCGCACCTGCCAGCCGATCGTCACCCGGTAGCGGCCCTCCGCAGTAAACACCCAGTTGCTGTGCTGGTGCGTATTCAGCGGAACCTGAAATGAGCCGCCGCGGGAATCGAAGACTTTCTGACCGGCGGATCCGAAATTGCCCGAGAGGAACACCGACATTGAGCCGGGGCCGTCGAATCCCTTCAAGCTCATGGTGACCGGTCCATCGGCCTGTTTGAGAAGTTCGGGATCCTGGGTACTCCACCCCAGCCACGGCACGCCCGCCTGCTGGGTAGCACCAATCATGTGCACGGTACTTCCCGCGGGGGCAATATCTTCCATGCCCGCCGGGAATTTCAGCTTCGCAGCATCGCCGAGGACGAACTCTAAAGAGCCGGGTGACACATGTTTAGGTGGGCTGAACCGATCATCTTTGACGGCAGAACTCAGCGTGGAACCGTTCAAGACCGGACCAACGTCAAAATGCCCCTCGGTAGCGCGATCCGCCGCGGCATGATCCGCAGTCGTTACCATCGGCAGAGTGCCGGGAATATTTGCCGGGCTTTGGGTGCTTCGTGACTGCACGGAATCCTTAACGACAACCTCGGTCGGAATGCACTTCTCGGATTCGGTTCCGGGATAAGACCCGCCGCGAGAACCCGAAGACGGCGCGGTATTGCCCGAAGCCCCTGAACCGCCAGAACCCGCACCCCGGACGGTCGGCGCGGTAACATTCTGGGCATTTGACCCGTTAACCGTGTGGTTCGGTGCACCTGCATTCTGACCGGCTTGTTGCGGTGCCGGGGCGGGCGCATCGGGCGCGGGGGCATCACCCGTTGCAATCTGGGGGTTGGGCGCCGCATCCGCTGAAGATTCAGGCTGAGCCGGGGCGGCTTCCACACTCGACGACTCCTGATGCGCGGGCTCGATCACCTGATGCTGCGCGCGGGAATTACCCGCGCCGTGATCTTCCTCTGATGAGCGCTCATTCGGGGCGGCATCCCGATGCGCCTGCTCACCGCCCTCCTCATGCTGCGGCGGAGCGGCAGCTGATTCGGCGGAGCCCTGCGGGTTTTGTGCCCGATGCCCCTGCTCGAAAACATCCTGCGGAACTTCGCCCACCACAACGGTGTAGGTCGCCTCAGCGTGAACCTGCGTGCCGTCCGCGAGCTCGGCGCTCGTACGGAAGGTGAACCGGTAGGTTCCGGCGGAGGTAAACGCCCATGCGGCATGTACATGAGAACCCGCCTCAAGCTCGTAGGGTGCTAACCGATCCGCCGTGCTGAACATGCGCGATGCCCCGGACAGATTCTCCTGAAAAACCTCAGCGCGTGCACCTTCGGGAACCTCGCTTTTGACGAGTTCAACCGTGATCTTATTGTTTTTCAGAGCGCCCTGCGGAATGTTTTCGGCACTGAAGCCAGGGTAGAGAAGCCCATCGGTATGCATCTGCGGAATGTACCAGATGGGGGTGCCTTCGGGGGCAATGAAATCATATCCGGCGGCTACGCGGGTTTGGGACTGATCGTTGGCGGGTAGGTTGAAAACAGTGGTGGAGGGGTTGAAAAGGCCCTCACCATCCTGCGTTTCGGCCTTGGAGTTTAGGGCGAGTTTTCCGTTGTGAAGCTCTGCGTTGAGCAGTTCGGTGTGCACGCCGCGCACGATGTAATTCCCGGTGTAACTGCGCGGTTCTGCCTGTGCTGCACCTGCGCCATGTTCTTCGTGTGCGAGCGCCGCCGGTGCCGTGTTGAATGCGGGCAGGGCAGGGGAGAGAGCTAGTGTGCATCCCAGGGCGGTGGTTCCGATGATGGTAAATGTTTTGCGGCTGCGTTGTTCTCGCGGCGGGATTTGCGGGGCGGATCTGCGCATAGTTTTCCTCCAACGACGGTGTGGTGTGTGAGTTCACGACGCATCGGTGCGTGTGATTATGAGAATCACTATACATATCTATTTTGATTATGACAATTATTCTCAATTAGTGATAGGCTGTGTATGCAAAATGAGAAAGGTTGTCATGTACACGAAATACACACATCGTCGTGCGCTGAGTGCATCCCTTGCTCGTATTTCCGCAGTAGCTCTGCTGGCTCTCGCTGGCGCATCGCCTATGCTCCCCGCGCATGCGGGACCCGACGACGGGCGCATTATTACTACTCAGGGCCATGTTGATGCCCCGAAAACCTACTGGGAAAACGGCGGTTTCGCACTCAAAAACGAAGCAAATCCATATAAGACCGGTGCCGATCTCTACGACCTCGACAAGACCGTCAACTGGGTGGGGAAGGGGTGGGATGGCCGCAATGGTGCATCCCAATACACTCTGACCCTCACTGATTCACCCAATCTGCGTTTTCTAGGCGAACCCGGGCAGACCCTCTACATGGCGCCCACCCTGACCTGGGGTAATCACGATCCCATCTGGGCGGGGCTGGGTTCATCCGTCAAAATCCCTACTGAAAACTTCCGTGACGGCATTTATGCGACCGATATTCTCTCGGTTGAAGGCCCCGGCCGCATGGAGCTTTTTCGCTACAACCCCGATGAAGGACCTGCGGACGTAAACCGCATCCTATCAAGCACGAGTACCGGGTGGCACTCCTGGCTGCTCAGCAAAGGAAGCCACACGCATAACACCACAACCTTCACACGACCCGGGCGCTATGTGGTGACCTATCGCACGGTAGCGCGCGGCACGGACGGATCAATCATTCAGTCCCCGCCGCAAAAACTTGTGTGGCAGGTGGGTGGGCGTAAGCCCATTCTCGGTGACGGAACCCCGAACGCGGTACCGACCATTGACCGCTATAATGCTGCACCCGTCGGGAACCTGGACTTAGCCAAATACGTGCTTTCCGTGGCACCCCATAAGCTCGATCCCGACCCCGCGAAGAACAAGGACGCCGACGATAAACTCAGCGACATCACCTTCACCGCAGCCGATAAAAACCTCAGCGGAACGCTCACCCTGTACAACAACGGGTACTTCCTCACCGACCTTGAGGTAAAAAACGGCACCGCCACCTGGAGCGAAATGATGGGCGGCGAATCCTCGCATCTGCAGGCTGTCTTCACCCCAAGCGGGAATGAGGGCGCGCGCTGGATTTCGCATAAGCTCGCCTATGAACCCGGGCATGCCGAGAGCGTATACAGCGACGACGGCACCGGAGACTGGCCCGTTGAAGAGCCCGATGAGCGCAATACCGTGCTTCCCACCGCCCAATACACCCCCGCCAGCGGCGACTACACGGTGCGCACCGTGCCCTCCACGCAGGAAGGGTACCGCACGCTTGAGGTGACCTTCGCTGACCCTAACGTTCGCGGGTTTATCCGGGGCGGATTCTACGCCCCCAACGACTACGAATACCCCAAATTCGATATAGAAACCACGATCGACAACGGGGTAGCGCGCTTCACCTACCGGGAAGACAGCTACTTTGAGAACAGTGAACTGATCGCCAAAGTACTGCCGCACCCAGATATGAACGCGCGCGCCTCGAGCGTGAAACTCACCGGTGACTACCGGCGCGGCGGCGACTATAGCGTATCCGGCACATTCACCGTGGAGGGAACCCGCCGCAAACCCCCAGCCGGGCGACTCACACACCCCGGAACCCAAGCCAAGTCCCTCCGCTGACCCGAGCGGTCCCGACCCCAACGATGCGCCGCCCAGTGCATCCCCCGCCCCGGCGGCTCCCGAGCAGCCGAGCGCAAGCCCGACTCCCTCACGAGATGGGGATGCGCAAAACACGCAAAACCCCGCACCGAAGGCGCCCGCCCCCATGCCAACCTGCGAGGCGGGGAAGATCGACGGCCGCTATAAAATCGGCGACGGGCACCTGGACCTTCAAGCACAACTGCGTGATAACCGGCTGGAACTGGGGCTCAAAGACGATAGCGGACTCATAGATGCGGACTCGGTGGTGCGCCCGCTGGATACCGTGGTGTGGACCGTTAGTGATCGTGCCCGCCGCAGCCGCAACGAGCACATGAACTCGCCCAAACTCGACTTTATTGGACCGGTCGGAACCGCGTTTTATGGGCTTCCGCAAACCCAGATGCGCGGGCTGCCCTGGCCCGGGTACAGCACCCAGGATGTGGACTACAGCAGGCTCGACGGCGGCGTAACCCTGCACGTTGTGCCCCGCAGCATGCCGAAGGGCGCGCGGTTCGGTGTCTTCACCGAGTCGCTGACCGGCCCCGAGGTTCTGCTGGATTCGACCAAAAATCAACATAGTATATCGATTGACTACGCAACCCACGCGCACGCCAACTGGGTGTTTACCGAGCCTGGGCATTACATGTTTGACGTTCAGTACACCGCAAAACTCAAAGACGGTACCGAGATCACAAGTAAAGTCCAGCATCTTGCCGTCGCCGTCGGGAATGAGGCAAGCAACGCATGCTTCTTTACCGCAGCGCCAGAACCGGGCAAGGGCGCAAACGGCGGTTCATCCTCCGGGCAGAATGCCGGGCAAGACTCCTCGGCACGGGTGGGCACCCCTCAGGGCACCGTGCGCGTTCCCGATGCCCCGGCGGATGCGGCGCATCCGCACAACCCGACTGAACCGCAGGATGCCTCGGCAGCCCCGCAGAACGGTACAGAGGGCACGAACCCGCAAGGTTCTGAGCAAGCGGCGAACCCGGGAACAGCCCAGAGGGCGGGTACCCAGACTGGTACAACCACAGAGAACGGCACGGTCACCGGATCGTCAGGGAACGGCGTATCGGGCGGTTCAGATTCGGGCGCATCCGGCGTGGTTCAAGGGTCTGCAGGCGGTGTATCCGCGGGCTCGAACGCGCTGGCGCATACCGGATTTGCCGTGATTCCCGTGGTAATCGCGGGCGTTGCGCTTCTGGGCACTGGTGTCGTTTTGGTGATCCGTCGTCGGCAAAAGTAGCCGCGGCGTAAGACACCGAACACGCATTACACCTTATGACCTCACCGTTTTTACAAAAACGGTGAGGTCATAACCGTTTAAGAGCGTGTTGAGCAAGGGTTTTGGCGGGTAGAGCAGCGGGAGCGCCATCCGTTTTATACCCCCTTAAAATCCCCGCTGACCGTGAGCAAAAGGCTGAATCTTGCGGATGCGCCGGTTACACTAGGTATAGCCGTGAGACCTACCCGAGCACTAGAGCGTGAGGAGCAACCGTGGACGATGCAATAACTGGCATGCGCGAAGGAGCGCCGCTAGGATCCGCCTTCACGCTCATTCGTGCGGTAGGTTCCGGCACGGTCGGCACCGTCTGGGCGGTCTCACGTAAAGGCTCATGGGCGCTGTATGCTGCTAAATTCCTCAAGCCCGAGTACCACAAAGACAGCGAATTTCTTGAGAGGTTTGTGCGCGAACGCACTGTGCTTTCGCAGCTGCATCACCAGTACATCGTGCCGATCGAAGACATGGTGGTCGAGGGCGATAACCTGGCGATCGTCATGGAATACCAGCATGGCGGAAGCGTGCGCGAGTTTTTGCAGAAACAGAAGAATCTGCTGCCCGGCGAGGCCTTCGGCATTGTTGAGCGCGTGCTTTTGGCGCTGGAATACGCGCATCGTGCCGGGGTTCTGCACCTAGATATTAAGCCCGATAACGTGCTTTTATCGGGGCATTACGGCGACGCCCTCGTGGAGCAGGTGCGGGTTGCCGACTTCGGTATCGCCACGCTCATGGGGCAGACGGAGAGCCAGGGTTTTTACGGTACGCCCGCCTATATGTCGCCCGAGCGTAAAGCCTATGGAAGCTCGGATTCCTCAGCCGATATTTATTCCGCCGGTGTTATGCTTCACGAGCTTCTGGTCGGCGCCGTTCCGCTGGTGGATGCGGATTCTGCCGTTCAGATCAGCGATCACCTTCCCGAGGATGTGCGCACCGTCCTTGAGAATCTTATGAGCCTATCGCCCAAGAACCGCCCGCAGGCCGCGCAGGCTGTGGCGCAGGTTCGGGCCCTGCGCAAGAAATACCAGGATGCTGACCGGTTCGAGTATGAGGAACGCGCCTCAGAAAACCAGAGCACCGGCGGCCGTCAGCGCACGGTTATTCGCGGCGGCGAGCAGGCACCCGCTCAAGCCGCGCAGGATAACTACAGCACCCAAGTACCCGAACTGGGTGAAGCCTCGCATCAGACGATTATCCGCCCGGTGACCGAGGCGCCGGTCGTCGAAGAGGAAGAAATCGACGAAGACTTTGAGAATGAGCAGCCGAGAACGGTTGCCTCACAGCTCAAACGCCCGCTCGTATGGGGGTCGATATTAGGTATTTTGGCGCTTATCTGCGCGTGCGTTTTCGTCTTTATCAACAGTTCCGGTGAGAAGAAGCAAGAGGGCCCGAAAGAGCATTGGACCGCATCCTCAGGCACGAATTCGCCCCTGCCGAGCGGTTTAGGCACCCGCCTGGAGGCCGACTATGACCCGTCGTCTCATACGGCGACCGTGAAATTTGAGTACTCGACGCAAAAATCCGGGCTACACGGCGATATTCTGCAGGTTGTTCCCGGGCTGAGCACCGATTCCTGCCCGCAAACCACGTGGAACCAGGCTAGTGAGGCCGAGGAGATCCGCAAAAATCAGGCCGCCATTACCGGGCTGGACACGAAATGCGCCTGGAATGTGAGTAACCTTAAGATTCCGGCGAACTCAGCCGTAACCATGAGCGCCAAGGTCGATATCGATATTCCCGATCAGAAGAGCCTCGAAAAATGGTTGGGAGAGATCACCAAGAAGACCCAGACCGCCATTAGCGACCCGGACGTGAAGTCGGCTTCATACCCCATTCAGCGCATCCAGAAGATTGAGGTGCAGGTGCCCAACCGCGTGGTTAACCAGTCGGCGGTACCGGTTACCCTGCTGCCGGTGTGGCCCAGCGGCAAGGATGACCTGAACCCGCTCATGAAGCTGCCGCAGACCGGCACCCCCTCCCAGGCCATTACCTCGCTGGCGCCGGACACGGGCGATATCGCCTTCACAGACGGATGCTCCGGTCACCTGTCGATTTCAGCGGATCAGAAAAATGTGACGGCCCTATCGGTTGCTCCCCAGTGCAAACTCAACGTTCAGGTGGGTAACTTCACAAATCTGCAAAGTAACGCTTTCAGTATTACATCACGGTAATTGAACATCTGTTGATCGTGCGACAGAGCGTTAAGATTGGCATATTTCCCGCACATTCTACTCATGGCGCGGTAGAATACCTTTAAGTTGCTTCGAACGGTTTACTCAACGCCACACACATACGATGCAACATTACTGTCCATAAAATCAGCCACCTTCCGGAGTGCCATATGTCTACACGCTTCGACGCGTCAGAATCACGGCTGACGTGGAAGAGCCGCTGTGTGCGGGTGCCTTTAACCATCGGGGTCATTGGCAGTTTGCTCCTTGCGGCATGCTCCTCGTCAGACCAGCAGAATAGTGATCCTACCTCGCCCGGGCAGACGACCCAGCAGAGCGAACAGCAGGTGCAAAACCCCACGCACGTGCTGCAGAACGTGAATCTTAAACTTGCGAGCAACGGTAACGTTTCTGCTATTGACACCAACAATATCTATGTCAATGAACAAGAGCACAAGAGCTCCAGCAAGACCATCAACTTCAAGGTCAAAGACGTTATTAACGACGTCCCGGTGCGCGTCAGCACCCAGTACCAGAGCTCCAAAGGCACCGGTACAAACCTGAAAGACCTGAACGGGTACTCCGGCGAGCTGACTATTAAGGTCACCGTCGAAAACCTTACGCTCAAGTCCCAAGAGGTAAGCTACGATGCGGGCGGCACCAAGCGCACCAACCAGGCGCTCGTCGGTGTTCCGTTTACGGTAGCCGGGTCGGTTTCGCTCGATAACGTGAAATCCAACCAGATCATTACCTCCGGCGATAAGACGGACGACAGCGCAACCAACGGCGTGATCAGCACGACCGGGGACGGCAAGGCGAACGTGCAGTGGGGTGCGATCCTGGCGCCTCCGACCTCCGGGGCAAGCACATCGTTCACGCTGAAGGTGAATGCGCAGGACTTCAAGGCACCCGATTTCGATATCGCGGTTCAGCCGGGGTTCGCCTCTGACCTTTCGGGTGAGAGCGTGCTCAACAACAGCTTCAATAAGAACGACGCCAACCAGGTTGCGATGCTTCAGCGCACTATCGACTTGGTGAACAATGTCGATTCGACGATTACCAGCGCCAGCTCGCAGGTGAACGAACTGCGCTCCAGCCTGGACAACACTTCGGACACCCTGGGTCAGGATGCCGCGAAAAACCTGCAGGCTAACAGCGAGAGCCTGACCAAGCGTATGGCGGAGCTTGACGGGCAAATTCAGTCCCTCAAGGATGACCTTGCCAAGACTGCCGACGGTAACAAGAACCAGCTCATCAGCCAGCTGGAAAGCACCGTGAACACGATGGATACCCTGCTGGGTGATACCTCGCAGGTTCCGAATGTCTCGGTTTCGCATCAAAACGGGTCATGCACCGTCGATCGCGGTGCAGCCGGAGGCGGATCGAGCGTATACGGCAACCTCGTGCAGCTTTCCCAGATTCTCAACAACTATGCCGATGCCAGCGGCGACTGCCAGCATGCCCTCGCGGACTCGCTGCGCCAGACCATCGGGCCGGATAACCCCAGCCCCGAGGTCTGCCGTGACGGCTCTTCGGTCACCTGCTCCCTATACGGTGCTTCGGTCACCTCACAGGCAAGCCTGATTGGTCTCGTCGCTAATGGTGAGAAGCTTGTGAACGAGCTGCAGCCTGAGTACCTCAAGGGTGCCAACAAGAACTACCGTGCCCTGCGCGGCGAGGTAGACAACCTGACGAAGTACCTGCAGAGTGATGAAGGCAAGAAAGCCATTCGAGACCACCAGCAGAACGGTGACGTCACGGAATCGCTCAAGTCTAGCCGCCGGTCGGTAGATGAGCTCAAGAAAACCTCGGATGAGCTCACTAAGGCGCTCAACAGCCTGCACAGCAAGGCCGTGGCGGCGCGCAACGACGTGAGCGGAAACTCGAACTCTATAGACCAGCAGAACGAAGATATCGCTAACGAACTCTGCAAGCTTTCGGTAGAAAACGGCGGCAAGCTCTCGCAAGAGGAAGTAGACCGCCTGCGCTCCTACCTGACTTCTACTCCTTGCGGTGAGACCCCGAGAACCCCGCAGCGCGATCAGAATAACCAGAACCAAGGCGATCAGAACACCCCGAACAATAACCAAAACGGGAACAACGGTAACCAGAACGACCAGAACCAGGGTCATCAGGATAATAACCAGAACACCCCCAATAACAACCAGAATGGTCAGAACGATCAGAATGGCCAGGGCGGTGCGCAGGTAACCCCGCAGAACGACCCGACTGAGAATGGCCAGAACGGTCAAAACGATCAGAACGGTCAGAACCAGAACACCCCGAACAATAACCAAAACGGGAACAACGCTAACCAGGGCGGCACCCCCGTAGTCCCGGCGGCACACCGATTTGCTGCCGACAAGCTCCAGGCACCCGAAGGTTACGGGCAGGCTATGGACGAGCGCCTGAACAACCAGGCACGCGCTTGGGACGAGGTTATCAAGGAAACCGATCTGCAGAACCCGACCACCCCTCTGGCGCAGAACGCAAAGGGATTCTCCGACCAGGTGAACTCCCTGGACTCCGCGCTCAGCTCGGTTGAGAAGGCGTATGCGGGCGAAGGTGACGACCAGAACCGTGATCGTGATGATCGCCAGAACGACCCGAACTCCCTGGATGAAAAGCTCAAGTCGCTGACTAGCGCATCCGACGAACTGGGTAAGAACCTGGATGAACTTTCCAGCCAGCACTCCGAACTTTCGGAAGCTCTCAAGAACGCATTCAAGGACTCTGCTGACGAAACCAGCAAGAACATCAACAACCTGATTTCGCAGGAGATCCGCCAGGTATCGGCTCAGGGTTCGGCAGGTGCCGATTCCATTCAGAATTCCTTCACCAGCTCGATCTACGGTCTGGCGGAAGCTTCGAATGTAATCGTGCGCGATGCCGGTAACTCTCTGGAAGCGCAGCGCCGTGACATTGCCGGTAAGGTTGAGAACCTCAAGGCATCCTTGGACGGGGTCACCCAGAGCTCCCTGGAGCAGCTGGATGCGCGCACCGGAAACGCCAGCCGCGACCTGGCGGGTGCATCCGTGCTTCTTGCCGACGACCTCAACAAGGTTATCCTTGACCTGGGCGATAGCCGAGTCGATGGTTCGGGTCTGCTGGGTGCGTTGAAGACGAACGCCGCGAAAGCTGGTGCCGCCGACTTCCAGCTGGCGCTTGCCTCACAGAACGCGCAGGGGTACACCAGCGTTCGTGCCGAGGATATTGCGGCCGTGCAGCTGCGGCAGGCACAGTTCAAGGCGTCCTTGGAGAAGCTCAAGTCACTGCCCTCCTTCCACCTGCCTGACGGTGGTAAGGCCGAAGTGAAGGTGGTTTACACCTTCCACATTGGGGACATGTAGCGTGACCCCAGAGCCTCAGCTTGAGGAAGAACAAACCTCCCGAAGGGTACCCCTGACCATCATTGGCTGGGGTGCCCTTCTGGGGGTCTTGTTGTTGGTTATCGTGGTGGCAGCTCATCTGCTGCGACCGGATATTCGGCCCCTGCGCGCACCCGGCGATACCGAGGCGATAGCCCCCGTTGTTCCGCAGGAAATTACGCTGCCGAACAACAATAATCGCGACGCCAAGATCGGGATTATTATGACCTACGGCGAGGATGCGGAAGGCTCCGAATGGGTGCTCCCTGCCCAGGGTGCTGCGGTGGCCGCGCATCGTCTGGATCTTGGTAAAACCCCCGTTCAGCTGACGGTCGCTAACGATAAGGGAACCCCTGACGGGGCTCGTGATGCCGTCGAAAAACTCAAATCTGAGGGCGTTCAGGGGATTATTATTTCTTCCTCGGGTGAGCATATTAAGGGTGCGACGAGTGCGGCTCGTGAGAGCAGCATCCCGGTAATTGAGGTTTATGACAGCGTAGATACTGGGCGCGGAGTCTGGAGCCTGGCGCCCAACCCCGAGCAGCTTTCGCAGGCGTATGTGCAGGCTTCGCAGCCGAGTACCCAGAGCATCGTGATAGCACCTAAGGATACTGAGGTGAAGATTCCGCAGGTTGCCGCCAAGCATGCGTATGACCGCGATACCGATGTGCGCGAGCTTGCACAAGACGTCAAGAAAGAGTCCCAGAGCTACGGGACTTCGGCGAATATCTTCGTTTCGGGCTCGGCAATTCGCCAGGCCAAAATCGTCAAAGAGCTGCAATACGCCGGGGTGACGGCTCAGATTCTTTTGAGCCCGCAAGCCGTATCGCCCATTTTCGCGCGAACCCTTGTGGCTGAGGGTGGCACGGTCTCGGCAAACCTGACGACCGTCGGGTACAACATGTCAGACTCTTTGGCTTTGCAGTCCGATGACCCCGGGCGCGGACTTGCCGCCTTCCTCGAAGCGGTGCGTGTTATGGGGCAGGATTCATCCTACATGACCCTGCAGGATGACCAAGCCTTCAAATCCGCCGCCCCCTATGCGGATGCACGTTCCCACAATGCGGTGCTGGCGTTTGCCTATGCGATTGATAAGGTGCACGAACGCAAGCCGGAGGCAGTCACTCGCGTGCTGGAAAGCATGAGGCTCGATGCCGCTCAGGCAATTGCGGGCGACGCACTCGATTTCACTCATGAAAACCCAACGACTGCGCCCGTGCAGACACTTCATGCTACGGAGCAGAGTCTGGGGCTACGACCCGAGCCGAGCAACGATCAGGAACCGCGCATCGTTTGGTTTGCAGAGCGTGGAACTCGAACGGAAACCTACAATGAATAGCAATTGACTAGTATATATTCCAAATAAAGAATATAAGATGCCGTCTTGTACAGGGCTGTGAGATCGTCAAAGGAACAGTATGCGAATCCAAATATCCCTCGAATCTTTTCAGAAAAGTATCGAACTCGATTCGTGGCAGGAGAACACCACGCTGCGGCAGATCGTCTACACGGCGGGCGGCCCAGAGATAGCCGCTGACGACCCGCTCTATGTAGACTCCCAGCCGGTCACCGGTGACACCACGATGGATACCGTCGTACTGCTCGAAGGCAGCACCATCGGATACGCCCCCACGCCGGTTGCCGAACCCATTCGCGGATGGTCCATCACCGTCGCGGGCGGGCTGCATGCGGGGCGCATCCTGCCCCTGCCAAGCGGTCGCGCCCTCGTGGCAGGGCGTTCCCCCCAGGCCGATGTAGTGCTGGAAACCGAGAGCGCGTCCTGGGAACACTTCACCGTCACTCAGACCGATGACGGGGTACTCGTCAAAGACTCGGGATCCACCAACGGAACCTATGTGAACGGCGCAAAACTGGGCGAAGATGGGGTAGAAGTAGACGACGAAGCCGTTATCTACGCCGGGGGAGTGGCATTGCTTGTGCGCCCGCAGCTCACCGAAACCCTGGCACCGCGCGCAGGATCGCTTCCCAACCTGACCCCCAGCCGCACGGCACCCTTCAACCGTCCGCCGCGCGCGGCTCTTATGCCCGAATCAGATACCGTCAAAATACCGAAGCGGAAGAACGTTACTAAACCCTCAAAATTCAGTATCGCCACGGTACTTGCTCCACTGATTTTCGCCGGTGCCATGGTCGCCATGATGCGCGAAATCCGTTACGCGCTTTTCGCGCTGCTCAGCCCGGTAGCGGCCATTGGTATGTGGCTCGAGCAGAAAATGCGCTTCAAACGTGAGAAGCGAGAGGAAGAAAACCGGTTCGAGAAAGAACTCGACAAGGTTAAAACCAAGTTCGACGACATCTACGACTACGAGCGTCTGCGTCTGCAGGAACTCGCACCCGACCCCGCCAGCGTGGCGCGGCGCATCGAGCTTCCCAGCGTGGAAGTATGGCAGCGCCGCTTTAAAGCCTCTGATTTTATGACGCTCCATGTGGGGTACGGTAACTATGCCTGGATTCCCAAGAACGATTTGACCTCAAGCCAGGAACCCGAGAAAGAAATTAAAACTCTTCTCGACTCATCCAAGCTTATGGGAGCCCCCATGGTCGCCGACCTGACCGACGCCGGTGTTATCGGCATCGTGGGTGATAGGGAAGGCGCCCTCGCCCTAGCGCGCAGCCTCGTGATGCAGTCCGTGACTCACTGCGGACCCGCTGACCTCACCCTAGGCGTCTTCTTCGACCGCGGAAAAGAAGACGAATGGTCGTGGACCTCGTGGCTGCCGCATACCCGACAGAGCGGATCTTCCACGGGTGGCCGATGGATTTCGCAGGATTACGAGCACTCCAACGCTATGCTCAAAAACCTACAGCAAAGCATCGACGGGCTGCTAACCCCCGGCCTGATGCTGGTGATTGACTCTGAGGTACTCACTGAAGGCCGTGATGCCCCAGCCCGTAAACTCTTAGGGTACGGTCGGGGTGAAAACCCGCACCGCCAGTCCAGCCGCGATAAAGTAGTGCATAAAGTGTTCGGCATCGTGATTGCCTCGTCCGAAGAACAGCTTCCCGCCTCCTGTACCGTAGTTGTTACAGTGGACGAAGACGCCGCCGCAACCTTCTACGAACCCGAGAAACGCCGTACCGTCAACGACGTTATTATCGGCGGCATCGACCTTGACTACGTCACAAAACTGGCGCGGATGCTTGCAGAATTCGACGATCCCGAACTCATCATCCCCGGTGCGGGTCTGCCCGGGCTGGTGCGCCTGCCCGAACTCACCGGCATCGGCACGCCGCCCACCGCCCAAAAGATTATCAACACCTGGCAGAAATCCACCGGATACAGCACCGAAATCGGCGTTGGCGATCAAGGCGTGTACACTCTCGACCTGGTCAAAGACGGTCCGCACGGTCTTGTCGGCGGTACCACGGGTTCGGGTAAGAGTGAATTCCTGCGCTCCCTCGTCGCCGGTCTGGCGGCCCATAACGACCCCACGCGCCTCAACTTCATTCTGATCGACTTCAAGGGCGGTGCGGCGTTCAAAGCCTGTGAACGGCTGCCGCACACCATCGGCACCATCAGTAACCTCGATGAACAGCTCGCAAACCGTGCGCTGATCAGTCTCGAAGCCGAAATGGAGAGGCGGCAGCGGCTCTTCGCCTCCGTGGGGGAAGGCGTCGACAACATCATCGAATACCACGCCACCAACCCGCCAGAGCCCATGCCGCGCCTGCTTCTCGTCATTGACGAGTTCGCCATGCTCGCCAAAGATTTCCCTGACGTGCTTACCTCACTCGTGAGTATCGGTGCCGTGGGCCGTACCCTCGGCGTGCACATGATCCTGGCAACCCAGCGGCCCGCTGGCGTAGTAAACAACGACATCCTGGCGAACACCAACCTGCGTGTTGCGCTGCGCGTGCAGTCCAAAGAAGACTCCTCCAACGTGATTGAGGTGCCGGACGCCGCATCCATCGAGCGCTCGCAGATGGGCCGCGCCTACATCAAACTGGGGCAAACCGACATCACCCCCATTCAGACCGCGCTGGTAACCGGGTTCAGCGGCGTTGTCGAACGCGACCCCATCGAAATGCGGTCGACAAGCGTTTTCGGCATTCCGTCGGCACCGCGTGCACTGCCGAAACCGAAGAAGACCGATGCGAATGACCTCGACAACCTGATCGACGCCATCGTCGAAGCCAACCACGAGCAGCACTACGCCCCGCCGCGCAAAGTCTGGCCCGAAGCGCTCGGTGATAACCTGCCGCTGAACGGATTCGATAAACCCCTCTACGGAATTGACGAACCCGCACCCGCAGATAGTGATACTCCGATCGTGGGAACCGTTCAGGGTAGTACCGTCTTCTTCGGTCTCGCCGATATTCCCGAAGACCAGGTTCAGGTACCCGCCGGATGGAATATCCAGGTAAGTAATATGCTCCTGGTCGGAACCCCCGGCAGCGGCACCAGCACCGGGCTAGCCTCTATGGCGTTCACCCTCTGCCTGAACACACCTCCTGATCAGTTCGATATGCTCATCCTTGATATGGGGGCAGGAACCTTAGCGCCCCTGAAAGACCTGCCGCATGTGAGTGCCTATGTAGGCCCCGGCGAAGGCTCTAAAGAAAGGCAAACAAGGTTCCTGCGGCACCTCATGAACGAGATGGACCGCCGCCGCTCCAACCCACGCGGCAACCGCGACCTCATCATCCTCGTAGACGGTTACGGCACCCTGCGCGACGAATTCATGGACTACACCGGAACCGACTACCTGGGTGCGTTCCACCGCGTTTACGCAGACGGCCCGGCGCTGGGCATGCACATTATCATGGCAACAAGCCGTCTCAAAGGCATTCCCTCCGCCGTTGATGATGTAACCCAGCAGCGCTGGCTCTTCCACCTCTCCGATACGTACGACTACTCCAACTACAAAATCAAGGGACCGGACATTCCCGCATCGGTTCCCGGACGATGCGTCGACAGCGTAAGCATCAGGCAGATCCAGGTTGCACACCCGCAGATGAGCCTCGAAGACGCCGTTCAGCAAGTCGTCCAGCGCTGGGGCACGGTCGATAAACCCGATGTTATCGGCCAGCTGCCCTCTCTTGTGCGCCTATCACAGCTGGGCGTTGAACCCTCCATCGGCGGCGAAAACTGGATTATTCCGGTGGGTATTGCCGAGCACAACCTCAAGCCTGTTGCACTGGAACTCTACGAAGGCGAACACGCGCTCATCGGCGGATCACCACGTTCCGGCAAATCGACCCTGCTCCAGGCTATCGCTGACTCCGTCATAAAACAGCGCGACCGCGGCGAAACGAACGCCCAAGTGTGGGTTATGTGCACCAGGCGCTCGCCGCTGGCGCATCGTGATTTTGATCGGAAGGCAACCACCGCCCAGGATATTGCTTCGCTTGCTGCCGAATTGGAAATTATCGAGGAGCCGGTACTCTTGTTGATTGACGATGCGGAGCGTATTGAAGATGCTGAAGAGGGCATCGCCAATATTATCAAGGCGGAATCTCCGTATATACGCATTATTGCAGCGGGTAAGCCTGGTGATTTGCGCACCATGTATTCGCACTGGACGAAGGCGGTGCGTAAGTCGCGTACCGGTGTGCTTTTGCAGCCGCACATTGACTACGACGGCGATATGTTCTCGCTGAACCTGCCGCGGCGTTCCCCGGTGGCACTTACCACGGGTCGCGGTTATGTGGCGGTGGGAGGAGCCCTTGCGCTGGCACAGACGGTATGCCCCGACGACCTTGAAATTCAGTCAAAGATGGCATCGTAGCGCAGAGCGTTTTCTCAGAAAAGATCCCTCACGATATGTGTTACCGTGAGGGATCTTTTCTGTATTGGTCAGCATGTACCTAGTTGAGTTTTGGTTCTATGTTTCCGGTGGCCAGGCCGGTGATGCGGGGGTTTGCGGTGAGGAAGTCGATGACGCGGGGGTAGTGTTCGATAGCCCAGGTGATTTCTTGCATGTCTTGGGGGTTGTTGGGGTCTGCCCAGCGGTCTTGGGTGCAGCGGAAGTATAGGTGTGCGGGGATGGTGTATTCTTTCATGCCGCGTGGGGAGTAGGCGGCGATGGTGTAGCCTTTGTCGTTCCAGAGCCAGATGCTGTCGGGGTCGGTGCCGTCGTTATCGGGACGGTTGGATTCTGGGGTGTATTGGTATTCGTTGATGGCGGTGATGGGGGTGGTGCGGAGTTTTCCGGTGAGTCCTCGGTAGGTGATGGTGTTGTCGGGGTTGAACCTGAGGTATTTGGTTTCGTAGTAGTACATACCGATCAGACCGAAAAGGACGGCCCCAACAGAAAAAACCACAAGTATTGTTTGGAACTCTGCAAGATGGGTGAGCATGTATATACTCATTCCGGTGAACACTGGGATATAGATGCTCCAGACCCAGGGCTCTGAGCGGGGGAGCCTTTTGACGAGGGCTCCGCTGCGTTTATCGCGGGCGCGGCGTATTTCGTCCCGGGTGATGTAGAAGATGATAAAGAGGAATGAACAGGTGAGATATATCAGGAATGCAGACATTATTCTTATCTTATAAGTACGGGGCGGTCACGAAGCATCACAACCACCTTAAGTTTTCGGTCTGTACACACCCACAATACAGGGTATATACAGACCGAAAACGTCATTCGTGGACTAACAACAAACCATCTGATTTATTTGTTAAGATCCGTATTGTAGCCGCCAGGTGCCCGGTGAGAAGTGGCTGGTCCTTTAGCCGGGCCTTCTTTACGATGCCTAGGACCCTCTACTCCTTTCTGATGCCGTGGAGTATTTGAGGTTTCAGGATCTTTGAAACCCTCATTTGGCTCTGCACCATAATGCACTCCATAACGTCCGTGATCATTTTCAAGGTGTTTGAGTCCTGTTCCGGTTGCTACGTTGTCGATACCAGTACCCACGACCTTGTTATAGGCCCCAGTCCCGACGCTATTCAAGTAACTGTAATCCTTGCCGTTCTGGTCGTGGGCGACCGTCTTATCCTGAACCGGCTGCTCTAGTAAACTTGCTCCAGGCAGGCTTGATCCACGAGATACAGCTTCCTGCCTCAGGGAGTATTTCACCTTACCGGGTAAGGTTGTAGGAGTTTTCATCTCCGGCAGGGCAGAGTTGACTTTTTGCTCAATTCCGTGGGTAAGCACCCCAGAACCAAAGCCCGTTACCGCGTTTACAGTAGCCCCCGCCACAGTAGGGTGGTCAGCATCTTTAATATAGCCAAGAGTATTTGCGGCACTGTTTGTCACACCACTCGCAAAGGCTTCAGTGGCATACTTTTTACCGGTTTCAGAGGCAAGCTTAGTGGTAACACCTGAAACTGCTGGAAGTTTAGAACCGACATAGGTAGCTGCCTTACTCGTTCCATTACCAATCATGGTACCTACGCCCGTAGCGGTGACTGCTTTCCCAAGTCCAAAAGTGGTTGCTTGGATTGCTGCCTGCGTAACGCCTCCCTTAATCATTGAGCCTTTATCATACGTCCCGTCAGCGTTCATCTTGGTGCCATCACCTACGCCGTAAACACCTGCCCCTGCGATAGCAACATACGGGGCAGCGGGACCGCAAACAAGACTTACCGCCATAATGGTTGCACCAGCAATATGGTACAAAGTCTGTGTATTCTGTGTATCAACGTATTTTTTGAAATCCTCATGGCTTAATGGAGCTGTTCCCCAAGGGTCGATCATGCCTACAGGGTCATGTCCTAGGAATGAGTACGAGTCCGCGAACCAGCCTGCACCTACGATGGGCGGCAACGGGTCTTGGGAAAGGAACTTCTTCGACGAGGGGTCAAACACTCGTGCGCCCATCAGCGCGAGCCCGCCTACCGCGAGCGTGCCGGAGCCGGTGAAAGATACACCTTCCGGCAGTCCCACGCTGGTAAGCATCGCGGACGCACCCGTGCCACCAAGAACACTGGGCAGACCCGGGACCTGCGACGCAACAGCACCGGTAGCGCTTATGGTTCCTAAGCCGGGGGCGCTCAGAGCACCAAAACCGACTATATTCCCGGTGTTGGGTACCCCGAGAACGCTCCAGGGGTCAAACCCGCCCGGTACTGCCGCTTGGGAGAACCCGCCGTCAACCCCTGCAGCCGGGATGCTTCCGGCCCCCAGCAGATGCGGGGCAGAAGAGGTCGGATCCCACAGCAGCGGCACCGTCACCCGATCGTTACCAGTGATCGCGGTGGCAACCCCGGTAGCGTCGGCGTGCACCCGCAGACGCGAGCACAGCCCCGGAACCTCGGCACCATGAACGTCGGTAGCTGTATTGCTGACGGTAGCCAGGGCACCAGTGATACCCCAGGTATAGGTGCGTTCTTGGGCCACACCATCCGAGGTGATGCTCTTCTGCCCGGTGCGTTGCCCGGCTGCGTTATAGGTGTAGGACACTTCGGTACTCACCCACGCGGCAGAAGCACCCTCACCCACTGTGTAAGGTCGTTCAATCGTGGTGCAGTGCAGCAGTTGGTTGAGCCCGTTATAGATGAATTGACGCTCACCAAGCAGAACCCTGCCCTGAGTGGTCTCATCCTCGGCGGTGCCATGGTGATAGAGGCGCTCGGCAACCATGAGTCCATCCTCATACACCCAGGTGAGTTCATACCCGTCAGCGCGAGCACCGGTCAGCTGTCCGGCCTCGTCGTAGGAGTACATCACCAACCCGGTCGTTGTGGAATCAAGCCCGATAATCCGGCCGGTGTGGTCCCGGATCACCTGCACACCCTCAGCAGTGTTCTCATCGCCCTGCTCGCTGGTGTGTTCATAGGAAGACACCAACCCGTCCTGATCGAAATCCCAGGTCGAGATCGTCTCGCCGATCTGAGCACGCACCAGGTGCCCCATCACATCGTAGGAGAATTCCCCAATGACCGACTCGCGCTCACGCACGCCAGGGTCAGCGATTGAGGCGGTGTTGATTGAACGGATCGGGCGTCCGGCACAATCAAGCACCCACTGAGAGGATCCGTAGGGGGTGAGCATCATCGTGCGGAACCCATCGGCATCATACGCATAGGTGAGCGTATACGAGCCTGTACTGGTGAACGTCTCCAGAGCCGCAGCCGTACCAGGATCGCTGGTATTCTCGGTCCCATCGACCTGGCGGGTGTACTCGACCAGGTTCCCGGTGGCATCAAAGACACGCCGGTACGTCACCGGGGCATCCCCGGTGTGATCCTTCATCCACGTGATTGTCGATCCCGGCTGCGCGGGTGTACCCGTGCCGTACTCAGCCGCTAAGGAGCCGTCGATGAGCGTGCGGGTCAGATCACCCGTGCGGGCATCGTACTCGAAGGAACGGGTACGCACCCCGTCATCCTCAGACAGCAGGCGCCCGGCGGCATCCCATGTATAGGTGGTGCGAATAGCCGGAGTCGTAACGGCGCTATCCGGGTGAGGCTTCTTCGCAACCTCAAGGATGCGCCCGGCGGCATCGTACTCGTACTCTGTGATGGCCCCGGTCGGATCCGTCACCGAAGTCAGCAGCCCGTCCGCGTCGTAGGCGAAGAATGTCCTATTCCCCAACCCGTCGGTAACCCGCACCAGCTGGCCGAGCTCATTATAGGCGTAGCGGCGGGTACCAAAAGTGGAATCCTGCACCCGCACCAGCTGGTTGCACGCATCCCACGCATAGGTGGCAACGCGGCGACCTGCTTGAACCTTGGTTAGACGCCCAGCGGCATCATAAGTCATCTTTTCCACAAGCCCGTCGGGGGTATGCCGCTCGATCACCTGCGAGGCAGCATCATACACCAGCGTCGTTACAGCCCACCGAGTCGGTTCCTCCCACGAGGACGCCCCGGTGACGGGATCGGTCACCCGCACAGGCTCATTGAGCCCCACGCTCTCGGTGACAAGACGACCGCAGGTGTCGTAGGTGTAGGCGATAAAACGACCTGCAGGACTGATGAGCCGTGTAATGCGCCCGGCAGCATCACGCACATACTGCGTGAGCCCACCATTGGCGTCCAGGGCTTCAACGATATTCCCAGCAGCATCATACGTAAACATCTGCCGACCCGTCGGATGCGAGGATGTACCGGCAGCCTCAGCGGCGGCGATAGCCTCAGCAGAGGAGGATACTCCATGCGGGATACCCGTCCCGGCAGTACCAGCGACCCCAGCACCAGCAGCACCAGCTCCCGTAGGCACCCCAGAAGCACCGTGTGAGGAGGACGCAGATGTGGTGGAGGCACCGTCCTGCTGACCGATTTCGGTCACGCGCCCGAGTACATCCACTTTGAAGAACGCCGACGAGAAAAGACCTTCACCGGTACCGGTAACGGACTCAACACCCTCATGCCGTTCGATTGACCGATGCGAAATAACTCCCGTTGCGTCAATCACCTGGGTGATTTCTCCGGCACGATCGTACTCGAACCGCGTGATGGCCCCAGTAGGATCAGTCAGGCTAATCAACTGGGACAAACCGTTCCAAGAATACTCCCACACCCGGTTTCCGGCGGTGACCATCTTCACTAAGTTTCCGAAAGTATCGTACTCACGATGGGTCTTGCCTCCGGCCGCATCTGTGACGGTCGCGATATCCCCACCTGCTGTATAAGTAAACTCAACAGTCGCCCCATCAGGGTTAATGACTGCGCTGGGCAATGTGCCAACTGCAGAATTACGGGTACGACCTTGTAACTGTTCGCGCGCCATATATGGGGTGCCATCGCCAACAGGGGACTCGGGGTAAATAAATGACCACTTGGCACCCAGCGGATTTATCACGGCAGAAATTACACCCGCTTCGTTGTACTCAAGCGTGGTAGTGGCCCCTAGTGGGTTTGTGACAGAGGTTATCTGACCAGCGATATCTCGGGTAAATCGGGTAGTATTGCCAGCAACATCACCTAATGCAACAATATCGTGGTGCTCATCATACTCCAGGGTGATGTACACACCTGTTGGGTCGCTAATTTTCAGGATATCGCCTTCGGGGGAATACTCCCACGTGGTAGCTTCCCCGGCACCGTTGAGAACAGCTATTGGGTTTGGGTTCACCACCCAGGAGCCTTCCTCGTACCGGTACGAGCTCACCGGCATAGGCTCGCTGAGGTTTTTCACATCTCGGGCATCACGTACACTCACTGAGAGCAAACGATCTTGCTCATCCCAGGTGTACGTGTAATCAGCACCCTCAGGGGTACGTTCACGCTTAATATGGCCACGCGCATCAGAGGTACGTACCAGACGTGAACCGTCACGTTCAGTGATGCTCACCCGGTTGCTGAACCGGTCATAGCTCATTGACATGCGCGTACCATCGGTCGCTGTAATGCTCAGCAAACGCCCCTTAGCGTCAGAGACCCAGAGGTTTGAATTTTCGCCAGTATCAGCATCAGCAATGATGGTCGTGACGTTCGGCGTATACCTGTAGGAAATATCCCGTCCGTACTCGCTGATCTGCCCGATCACACGACCGGAATCATCATAGGTATTAGTGACCTCAAGATCGCCGCGCGCGTTAATCACCCGGTGAATCAAACCTCGCTCAGTATGCGTATACGTACGCGTTCCGATACCGGTCGCTACTCCGGTGAGCAAACCAGATACCTGCACCGAGGCACTAGACTCAGCAGCTTCGGTATAGGAATAGGCAACGTTCTGCACCGGTTCCCCGGCACGCTCACCAATGGTGTTGTACATGAATGCCGCCGCCGGGCGCGCGCCACCGGTTTCCTCAGCGGGCTCATAGTCCACATGAACACCGCGATGCGCCACCGGATGCACCAGATCCGTCACGGCACCATCCTCAGCCAGAACGAACACAGTCAGGCTGCTCAGATGTCCCTGTCGGCGCGCCACCGGTGCACCAGAGGGCGCATAGAAATACGCTTCGTGTTGGTTATTCTGCACCATCCACACAAACGGAACCTCAGGAACCACAGCAGAGCCGCCCGTGACTGTAGCCTGCTCGTAGGCCTGCACCTGTGCATCACGCACCCGGGTAAATAACTCATCCGTGGCGGGAACCTTCGTCAGCCACCACGGCTCCCGGGCGGCGCGGGCGAACCCTTCGCCTTCCCGATCAAAGAGTACTTCACGCCCGTCAGGCATAAACCACGAGGCCTGCTCGTCCCCAAAGCTCAGGTGGGTATCCAAGGTCGAGAACCAGCCAAGCCCGAACACACCCGACGGCACCTCATCCGCATGGGTGACCGCCAGGCTGTTATACATACGCGTCAGGGACAGCGTAGACTCACTCACCGTCCCGGTGAAGACCAGATCAGTCTCCGGTTCGATAAAGTTACCTGTCGCCACGTTCACCGGATCATTCGCAAACCCAGAGGTCGGTATTTCACCAGAAACCTGGGAAAGTGTGACATCAATATGATTAATAGAAACTTGTGGGCCTACCTGAGCGTCCAAAGTGCTGTCGGCAAGAGCCACTGGGTGTCCAGAACTTGCACCAGCGTCACGGAACGCTTGAGCAACTTTATGGAGCCAATCTGTGACGAGACCACTCTGCTCATTGAGAGTTTGCAGACCCATCATAGCTGGGGATATATCTAAAGTTCCGAAGGATGTGTCACGTGCTGCATCAAAAGCCGCAAAGGCGTCATTGATGGCCCTGTATTCCCTATCGTGTGTATTGGTGTCATCGTTGCAGCGAATAACATATACGTCCAAATTTTCTGGTATAGCTGAAGAAGTTCCTACCCCAGAGCTTGGCGCTGGAGCTGCGGGGGCAGCGATGCTTGAAGGCGCAACAGGTTTGGCGGGGGCACCTTCATAGCCAGGGCCTACATCGTCATTCCAAATGCTTTCTATGGAGTTGCCCCACCTTTCCCAAAACCAACGGTCGTCCCAATCACGAGCGCGTTGACGGTTCCGATTTTCGCGGGCCACACATTCCTTGAAATAGTCAACAAGGTCTGCCGCGTATAAGAGCATTGCAGCAACGTTGGTAGCGTTTGCTTTAAGTTGCTCATGCCTATCTTTAAATTCTTCTGAATATTTCCCAGTAAAATCTGCACAGCTTTCGGTGAATTGTTGATCTCGTCCGCCGGAAGAGCCACCCCCACCTGCCTGTCCGTAGGATTTCGTGAGATTATTGCCCGCAGTCCTAAGAGCTTGCCTTAAAGTGTCTGCGGCGGCATTACTAAACTTAACATTGTCTTGCGCTTTAGCTTCTTTTGAAAAATCAACGGATGAAGTGGCGTTGTTCGCGCCGGATACTCCCACAGTAGGAGCGTCACCACTATCGTTGCTGTAGGAACCAGGTTGAGCACATTGGTATGGCTGACCTGCAATAGTGTCCTCTGGAATATAAGTAGGCCAGTTATTCCACCCGTTATTACTGTCTTGGGCATGTCCTGGAGTTTTGTACAGCGGAGTAGGGGCCTGTCCTCCAGCAGCGCCTGCCGCAGTGGCGGCACCTATGGTGGCTCCAGCCCCATTGAAACCGGAAAGCGGGGCTGAACCGGAAGCATCTCCGCTAGATTGGGGATATCCCTCTGTTGAAGAGGAAGAGTCGTCAAAGGAACTTGAAGAGCCGCTTCCCTGAAATCCTCCAGAGCCGTCTCCAGCAGAGCCTGTGCTTCCTGTGGAGACGGGCGCACTAGCAGAACTCTGCGGCGCGGCGTTGCCTGATGTTTCCTCGATAGGAGTACCGCTGCCTCCATAAACGGCGTTGCTTGCGGTTGGTGGTGCGGCAGAGTCAGGGTGAGAACCTACGATAGGTGAAGACTGTGATGCCGTTCCACCAGAACCTTCGCTGGTTATAGGGCTGCTCGCTGTTGTTGATGCATCGGAGCCCTGCTGCGGGTTCGGGAAAGTATGCTGGGGCTGGTTTGCCCAGGGTTCGTGCTGCGCTAGATCTGGGCTGTGCTGGTCTGAAGGTGCGAAGGTATCTTGCTGCACGTTTCCGCTTGCAGACCCTCCGGCGGCATCACCGGAAATCGTGCCCGAGGCATGAGAATGTTGGTTTTGGAATGTATCACTGACTTTGTGGTGGTCTCCCACGATTGGTGATGACTGCGAGGTAGTGCCAGAAGAAGGGGTGTGCGGGTCATCGGGCGATATCCAATAACTCGGTGAGCTTGAACTGGGTATCGGTGAGGGAATAGGCATGGCAAAAACCTCGTCTCAAAAGAATATTTTTGTATCGGTGAAGAGTGAGTGAGTTTAACAGTAGAGAAGAAATAACGAATGTACTTGTGCAGATTTTCTGCAAAGTTTCATGGGATATAAAGCTTCCCCCGGCTATGAGACGGGTGTATACGCCTGTACCAGGGGAAGCTTTGTGTATGTGGGTGTGTGAAAACTTGGTTGTTTTCTGTGTCTTATGCGCCGCCGCCTGCTTGGAAGA
>ERZ773056.318-NODE-318-length-25384-cov-17.845276_pt1 | contig 25384 bp, 21 predicted proteins | sample MGYA00580857_ERZ773056 | MGnify/ENA primary metagenome ERZ773056 (study PRJEB29015, sample SAMEA2737996) | human oral metagenome | biome: human oral; feature: human-associated habitat; material: dental | place: China | collected 2114 ... | reverse complement strand
ACAAACATAGAAAATCTGTGAAATCTGTGAAAATCTGTGGGAGCTTTCGTTATATTGAACTCACGTTAATAAACATATTGTCAATAGGATTATTATAAGAAAAACCTCTTTTATAATTAGGTGATAAAAAAATCCTTCAAAAAAATAGGAAAATTAATAAATAAATCGTAGATTTGCGCTTTTATTAATCATTATTCATTGATAATTAACCATTAACTATTGACAATTATGAAAAGATTATCTCTCGTTTCTCTCCTCTTAATGGTCTTTCCTCTTTGGGCACAGAACACATTGGAACAATATATCCTTAAGAGCAAGTATGCGGTGGATTCTATTGTAGCCACACAAAAAGCTCATTTGTACAAGCAATTGGCTTCGGTGGAAGACCTATTGGAACAGCAGAAGATCTCCAAGGAAGAGGCCAAACAGATGGAAAAGGACTTCAGGGCACGCACTAAGCAGCGTACCCGACAGCTCATCTATGCACAGGCTCAGACCCTCCAAAGCCAATTGGACAAGGCACTAAAGGAGTCGCCTGCCGATAGCCTTCTTACCTCTGCTGATACTTTAGCTTCTGCTCTAACACACCAGAGGACTATGGCACAAGTAGATTCTTTAGCACGACGCCAAGAGACCAACACCTATTTTCGTAGGTATGCGGGGAGAACGGATTACTACTCTCCTTATCTCGCCTTGGGGGCACTCAACCTTGCTTCAGCCGAGCAATTCGGGGATAAGCGCCTCAGTCCGCTGGGGTCTAAGTCCTTTGAGCTGGGAATCTATAACAATTTTCGCCTGAGAAAGAATAACAACCGCCTACACCTAAACTTTGGGCTTTCTTGGCTCTACCAGAGTTTTAAGATACGTGGCAATTACTATTATGACCGCCAAGGGGGGGATATCCAGTTGGTACCTTATGGTCAGGAGCTGACCAAGTCAAAGTTCCGTCTTCATTACTTGCTGCTACCGGTGGATTTGGAATGGGATTTTTCCAAAGATGGGGTACATAGAAATACCTCTTATTTCCAAAACCATGAAAATCTGTACTTTGGAGTAGGGGCTTTTGTCGGTCTCTTGCTTGATGCCAACCAAAAGGTCAATTACCAGCAGCAGGGAGATACTTATAAGAACATTATGCGTAAGGATATAAATGTCAATCTATGGACTTATGGTCTCTCAGCACATATAGGGGTTAAGGGCTGGAGCCTCTATGCTCGCTATAGCCTCGCTCCTCTCTTTACAGGCAATACCACAAGCGAATATCCTTTTATGATAGGTATACGAGCAGGACGATAATAATGATTAATGCCAATAATGATTAATGATTAATCATTGCTGGCATTAATCATTAATCATTAACCATTAATCATTAATTTATGCGTTTTCTCTTTTTTCTCTTTGTGCTGCCTTGTTTGGCGCAGCAGCAGGTGGTTTCCCAGAAGGGTACCCCTGTAGAATATGTAAATATAGGCGTGGTGGGCACCTCCAAAGGACTGATTACAGACGAATATGGGCAGTTCTCCCTAGAGCGGCTCTCGGCCGCGCCTACGGATAGCATCTACTTTTCTCACTTGAGTTATAAGCGTAAGGTGCTACTGGGCAAGGATGTACAGAACAAAATAGTCCTACAGGAGGCTGATATACAGCTGCCTGAGGCTTCTTTTACCCTGCAAAAACCTAAGTACTACACCATCAGGGGCAAGGGGATTCCAGCTATCTTCTCACTCTATGGCGAGATGAAAAGCGGTTTTGAACCCAATAGCGATCGCAAGTATCTCAATGCCGAGATAGGCGACTTCCTCTCTCTCAAGCACGATGCCCGCCTAACGGAGCTGAGTATAGATGTAAATAGTAGCGACTTTTATATGGCAGTGCTGCGCGTGGTAGTCTATCAGACGGATAAGGAACATAAGAACTTCACTCCCTTGCTCAAAGAACCTATCTATATAGAGGTCTTCCCCAGTAAGGCCAAGCAGACTTTCACTCGCAAAATCTCTGTCTTCGTGCCCGAAGGTGAGGCATGGGTAGGAATACAATTTGTTGAGATGCGAGGCAAGGACTACGATAGGTTCATCTTCCCCTCTACGGTCAATACCTGCTATATTCGTTTTTCCGACGGAAAAATATCTCCCTTGAACAAACGCTTGGGAATCCCCTTCTCGGTGAAAGGATACGATTATATAATGACCAATGAATAGTGAAAAGTGAAGAACGAAAAGTGAATAGTATTTACTTTTATTTCTCAATAACTAAAAATTCTCTTGACATTGCCCTTTTAAATGTTGTATCTTTGCAGTCCCATTTAGTTTTGAATAAATGGGTTTATTCGCAAATCATCTCATTGGTAAATGGGTATATTAGTAAAAAAAAATTCTACATTCACGACAGAATAAAAGAAAATTTGTATATTTGCACTTTGTTAGTGCACTATTTAATATGAGTTCGATATAACGAAAGCTCCCACTGATTTTCATGGATTTCACAGATTTTCTATGCCTGTGTAATTGTACCGCTGCGATTTGCACGGATTGTTATAAGACCCAAGGTCTTATTTATTATTGGAAATCAAAAAGTTACGCTTAGTTGTATTATTCTTTCCGTGAAAATCCGTGGAATCTGTGGGAGAAGAAATATAATTTTGCTTACGTCGAACTCACATTATTCACTATTCATTTTTCACTATTCACTTAGATTATGAAGGTTCTCAAATTCGGAGGGAAGTCCCTCGCTAACGGAAAGGGCTTAGAGACAGTGCTTTCCATTATCACCGACAAGGTAAAACAAGGACAAGAGATCGCCGTGGTGGTCTCTGCTCGTGATAAAGCTACTGACCAGCTAGAGTCCATGCTGGAGCGCGCTGCTAGGGGCGAGGACATCTCGGCCGACTTCCAAGCCTTTAAGCAATACCAAATCGCTGGGGAAGAGATAGACCTTTCAGCGGAGTTCTCCATATTACAACGTATTTTTGATGGGGTCTCTCTCTTGGGCGACTATAATGACAAGATAAAAGATCACACCTTGGCACAAGGGGAAGTGCTCTCGGCTAAGTTTATCTCTTACCTTTTGCGCAAGCGTGGGGTCAAGGCGACCTTTGCCGATAGCCGTCGCTTCTATGTTACCGATAGTCACTTTGGCAATGCACAGCTGGTAGAAGACAGCTCGGCCAAGAGTACCATTCAGTATTTTACGCAAATCCCCAAAGACGTTACCCCTATCGTTACAGGCTTTATTGCGGCCAATGCCTCAGGGGAAACCACTACCTTGGGGCGCAACGGCAGCAACTATTCAGCCTCTATCCTAGCCTCTATCTTAGAAGCTGAAGAGCTCCAAAACTACACCCATGTAGATGGGATTTTCACGGCCAATCCCGAACTGGTGCCCGATGCCAAGATTATCCGCCAACTCTCATTTGAGGAAGCCAATGAGCTGGCCAACTTCGGCACCTCTATTCTACATGCCAAAACCATTATTCCACTCTTGGAAAAGAAAATCCCCTTGCGTATTCTCAATACCTTCAAGCCCAATGATGCAGGTACGCTCATCTGTGAGGCGAAGGATAACATAGGAGGGATTCGCGCCATCTCTGTCTTGGAGAACTACGCTTTAGTAATCCTCGAAGGACGTGGCTTGTTGGGAAAAGTGGGAGTGGATGCACGTATCTTCCGCGCTTTGGCTCAGGCCGAAATCAGTGTGAGTATCATCTCCCAAGGCTCATCGGAGCGTGGTATCGGTTTTTTGGTAGCTAACAAGGATGCGCAAAAAGCTAAACAGGCCTTGGAGCGAGAGTTCGAATTGGATGTCTATAGCCACGACGTAAGCGGGGTAAGTCTGGTGCAGGAGGTGGGCGTGGTTTCTATCGTTGGACAGAACTTGGCCGACTTTGACAAGCCATATAACGCACTGATTCGCAACCAAGTGATTCCGCTACTGATTAACAATTCTGCGACAGGACGCAACGTCAGCGTGGTGGTACATAAGAAGGATCTCCCCAAGGCGGTCAATGTGATTCATGGTGAAATATTTGAAATCTCCAAGCGTATCAACTTGGCTATCTTCGGTCGTGGTACTGTGGGAGGTACCCTTATTGAACAAATCTTCGAGGCACGTGCCGATATCCTCAAGCGTAGAAATATCAACTTGCAAATCATCGCCATTGCCAATTCTAAAGAATTGCTCTTCAACCACAAGGGAATTTCTGCAGAGCAATATGCAGCCTTTGATACCCAGAAGCAACCTTACCAGATAGGAACATTTATAGCGCAAGTACAACAACATCACTTGGAGAACCTCATAGCAATTGATGTAACCGCAAGTAAAGACTTTGTAGAGAACTATCTGCCACTGGTAGAAAATGGTTTTGACTTGGTTTCAGCCAATAAGATAGCCAACACCATAGGTTATCCTTTCTATAAAAAACTCCGAGAAACCCTCGCCCAATACAAAAAGCAATACCTCTATGAAACCAACGTAGGAGCGGGCTTGCCACTGATTGATACCATAAAGCTCCTACACCACTCAGGGGAGAACATCACTCGTATCAAGGGGATTTTCTCAGGGACACTCAGCTTTCTATTCAATACCTATTCGGCCAGTGATGCCCCCTTTAGTGAGATTCTTCAGAAGGCTATTAATAGCGGCTATACTGAACCAGATCCACGTGAAGACCTTTGCGGTAACGATGTAGGTCGTAAGCTGCTGATTCTGGCACGCGAACTGGATTTGGAAAACGAGTTCGAAGAAGTCTCTATTGAGAACCTGATCCCTGAAGCCCTACGCCAGGGTAGTCGTGAGCAGTTCCTCTCTCGCCTGAAGGAGTTTGACCCTATCTATCAGCAGATCAAGGATAAGGCACCCGCAGGGACAGTACTGCGCTATGTAGGTGATCTTCATGGCGATCTCTCACATACCTCTACCGCCCGCTTAGATGTGAAGCTCGTTTCTGTACCTGTAACCAGTGCTTTAGGACAGGTCAAGGGAGCAGATTCTATCTTTGAGATATACACCGAGTCCTATGGGGAAAACCCGATCGTGATCCAAGGAGCAGGGGCAGGAGCTGCTGTAACCGCCCGCGGGGTATTCGGAGACATCTTACGTATCATTGGAAACAAATAACCTTTTCTAAACACTTTTAGTATGCACATTCACAAAAAAGACCTCATAGCTACCATTAAGCTCAATGCGGAGGAAATCAACTTGGATACAGCCAACCAGCTTTTAAAGGATCCTACTCTAAAACCCTGCCATATCATTATCCATTTGGAGGGTGTAACCGAGCTAGACGAGGAACAGCTCGATGCACTTTTCTACCTCTCCGAGATGGTACGTGCCGAGGGTGAACATTCCTTTGTGGTAGTCTATGAACACTATAACCCAGATGATTTCCCCGAAGAACTCATCGCTTGTCCTACCCTACAGGAGGCCTTGGATATCATAGAAATGGAAGAAATAGAAAGAGACCTCTTTGATGATTAAGAGGTCTCTGAGGTTGTGTTCTCTAAGAGATTTTATATCGTCATACTAAAAATCCGTGTGGTAGGTACATTGCGCTGTAACCTTAGGTCAAAAGCCATACAGATGTTGCGGACAAAAGGCTTACCCGCATCGGTCACCTCAATGGCGTGAGGGAGAATACGTATGAGGCCGTCCTTTTCCATTTCTGAAAGACGGGATTTGACGGCTTCAACTTCAGGGAATTGCAACTGAGAGGCTTCCCATGAGGTGTGGAACTGACACATGAGGTTTAGGATATGGCGACGCAAGATAAGGTCTTCCTCCGAAAGGATATGCCCACGATACACAGGAATCCTATCGGTAGCCAAGACTTCTTCGTATTCCTTGACCGTCTTCACATTCTGAGCAAAGCCATACCAACTATCACTAATGGCCGAGATGCCCAGGCCTATCATCAGCTGGGTTTTGGAGGCGGTATAGCCCATAAAATTGCGGTGTAGCGTACCTTTTACGAAGGATTCGTACATCTCGTCCGTAGGCAAAGCAAAGTGATCCATGCCTATTTCTATATAGCCGTTGTCCAATAGCTGTTGCTTGCCAATCTCATAGAGGTGGCGCTTCTGGTCGGCCGTTGGCAGGTCATTCTCGTCAAATCCACGTTGGCCAGTACCCTTTACCCAAGGTACATGCGCATAGCTATAAAAGGAAATACGGTCAGGACGTAGGCTATTGGTACAGTCTATCGTATAGCGGACGTCTTCTTCCTTTTGGAAGGGAAGCCCAAAGATAAGGTCATGGCTTATGGAGCTATAGCCTATTTCTCGTGCCTGAAGGGTAACACGCTCCACATTGGCAAAGGGTTGGATACGGTGAATAGCCTTCTGTACCACAGGCGAATAATCTTGTACCCCATAGCTCACACGGGTAAAACCCAAAGCGTATAGCCTTTCCAAGTGCTCACGGGTGGTATTGTTGGGGTGTCCCTCAAAGCTGAACTGGAAACCCTCGGCTCGGTCTGCCCCTTCAAAGATCTGATCTATAAGGTATTGCAGGTTGTCAGGGGAAAAGAAAGTAGGTGTACCCCCCCCTAAGTGGATTTCCTTGATTCGAGGCCTTTCAGGAAGCACCGCCAAGTAGAGTTGCCACTCCTTGAGAACATTTTTTATATAAGGGTCTTCCATTTCATGCCTTTTGGTGATATGCTTATGGCAGCCACAAAAGGTACAAAGGCTCTCACAAAAAGGCAGATGTATATAAAGGCTAATACCCTGAGTGTTGTTGCTTTCCGCAAAGGAAGTCCGTACCGAAGCGAGCCATTTTTCATACGAATAGGAGCTATCTTCCCAATAAGGTACTGTGGGATAACTGGTATAACGAGGGCCTGGTACGTTGTATTTTTGAAATAAAGAAGACATTTTTTTAATTGTTAATTATCAATTGTTAATTGCTAATGGTGTTGTTGTTTTGTTTGGACTGCAAAGATACAAAAAAGTTTTGAGTTACTATCACTAACCACTTAATCACAGCATAGAAAAAATCTATAAAAAAACATTTTTTTTTCTACATAAAATTTCGTACTTTTGCATTCATAATTTTTAAATTTTAAAGATATGGCATTACAAATAACTGATGCTTCATTTGATGAAGTCATACTCAAGAGTGACAAACCTGTATTAGTAGATTTTTGGGCAACATGGTGTGGTCCTTGCCGTATGCTAGGCCCAGTGATTGAAGAACTTGCTACTGAATACGAGGGTAGAGTAGTGGTAGGCAAAGTGGATGTGGATAACAACCAAGAGTTTGCCGCCAAATATGGGGTGAGAAATATCCCTACCGTATTGGTATTCAAAGACGGAGAAGTGGTAGGCCGACAAGTAGGTGTTGCGCCTAAAAAGGTCTATACCGATGCCTTAGATTCACTTCTATAATTTATTAAAATTCATAAGGTTATGAGGCTATCTGTATATCAGGTAGCCTTTTTTCTAAAATTTCAACCATGAACTTAGCAAAATATATTGATTATACGCTTCTTAAAGCAACAGCAACACCTGCTCAAATAGAAAAACTTTGCCAAGAGGCACGCCAATATGGCTTTTTCTCAGTCTGTGTCAATAGTGGTTATGTCCCTTTGGTAGCCCAAGCGCTTAAAGGCGCTGAGGTGAAAGTATGTACTGTAGTGGGATTTCCATTAGGAGCAATGAGCACTCAGGGTAAGCTGCATGAGGCCTCCACAGCCTTGGCCGAAGGTGCCGATGAGATCGATATGGTGATCAACTTGGGTCTCCTCCTCTCAGGACAGACAGCTAAAGTACGAGACGAAATCGCCTTACTCAAGAAAGAAACAGCCGATAAAGTGCTGAAAGTTATCATAGAAACTTGCTATCTTACCGATGAGCAAAAACGCTTAGCCTCCCAACTCTGTGTAGAGGCTGGTGCCGACTTTGTCAAGACCTCTACAGGTTTTGGTACAGCAGGGGCTACCCTCGCCGATGTACAGCTAATCAAGGAAGTGGTAGGCGACAAAGCGCTGATCAAAGCCTCAGGGGGTATTCGCGATCGGGAAACCGCCCTACAATATATCGCCTTGGGGGTAAGCCGTATCGGCGCTTCGGCAATACTGGTATAGTTTTTAGTTTTTAGTTTTTAATTAGAAAAGCGAATCAATAGTGAAGATATTATTCGCAAACTTTCTAAGACGCAATAAATTGCATCTCTACACATGCGCTGGCTAAGATAACTTCTGATGAGCGTAGTCATCCGTAGAGACGCAATTTATTGCGTCTTAACGAATTGGAGTCTACACTAACCACTCTTCACTAACCACTAATCACTAATCACTCTTCACTGATTGAATGGTCTGTATAAAAATATCACTGACACTGGGTATTTGCTGGTTGAAGTGGGTGATTTTGCCTCTTTCTGCTAAGTAGAACAACACCTGATGAGGGTCTTGCTCTTTGGTGAGGTGTACCAACCATTTCTCTTCGTTGTGAATGGTAGGGAATTGGGCAGCAGTAGTTTGGTAACGACTTTTGAATTCTTCGAAAGAGACACCTTCGTTGGGGATAATTCCTACTTCGTAGGTGTCCTCTTGGAATTGTCGTTTGATAGTCTTTAGCTCTCCACTAAGTAGTAGCTTGGAGCGGTTCAGTAGGGCAATATGATCACACAAGCTCTCTACCGACTCCATACGATGGGTAGAGAAGAGAATGGTCGCCCCCTGCTCGCGCAAGTAAAGTACCTGATCCTTGATAATCTCCGCATTGATAGGGTCTAAACCGCTGAATACCTCGTCAAAAATCAGTAGTTTAGGCCGGTGGAGTACCGTGGCGACAAACTGCACCTTCTGGGCCATACCCTTGGAAAGCTCCTGTAGCTTCTTTCCCTTCCAATGGGCTATCTCCAAGCGATTAAGCCAAAAATCCAATTGCTCCTCAGCACGCTGACGACTCAACCCCTTGAGTTGACCCAAGTATAGGAGTTGTTCGCTGACGGTCATATTCTTATAAAGGCCTCTCTCTTCGGGCATATAACCTATATGGGAGATATGTGCGGGGCTTAGTGGCTCTCCGTCCAAGCGTACTTCTCCTCCGTCAGGGAAAATAATCTGGTTAAGGATACGGATAAGGGTTGTTTTCCCAGCTCCATTAGGTCCTAATAGCCCAAAAATACTCCCATGTGGAATCTCCAGAGATACGTCAGAGAGGGCACATTGCTTGCCGTACTGTTTGCTTAGGTTGGTGATCTGTAAAAGTGGTGTGTTCATAGTTAATTCCCTTTAGTAAGTTCGGTGAATAGTTGTTCTAGGTCGGTATGACGATGGTTCATCTGTAGGATTTTCAGCCCATTCTCTGTAGCAAAATCAAAGAGCTTTGGGCGCATATCCTCTTGAGTATCAAAAGTAAGGGTAAAGAAAAACTCTTCGTTGTTGCGAATGCTCTTGATATGCGGGATACGGCGCAACAGCTGTTCCTCCACACGGAAGTCAAAGAGGATTTCTATGGTCTGTTCCTTGTCCTGTAGGTGTGCCATAGGCTCATTGAGGATAATCTTCCCCTTGTGTAGGATCATCACTCGCTGGCAAACGGCCTGTATCTCCTGCATGATATGAGAGGAAAGCAATACCACTTTTTCCTGTCCCAGATCGCGGACTATTTGTCGTATCTCAAGGATTTGCTGAGGGTCAAGGCCATTGGTAGGTTCGTCCAAGATTAGCACATCGGGGTCATGCAGTAGGGTTGCGGCCAGTCCCACGCGCTGGCGATACCCCTTAGAGAGGGTGTGTATCTTCTTGTGGGCATGGCTCTCCAAGCGTGTCAGGGCGATACTCTCAGCAATATTCTTCCAAGGCGCATAGTAGATATTGGCCACATAGCTGAGGTACTCCTTTACATACATATCGGGATATAGCGGGTTATGCTCAGGCAGATAGCCCAAGTGCTGCTGTGCCTGCTCGCGCTCTAAGAGGATAGAATGGCCTAAGACACGAACATCCCCCTCATCGGGCAAGAGAGCACCGCACATCATTTTCATCGTGGTAGTTTTTCCAGCGCCATTCAGCCCCAGAAAGCCTGTGATTTCGCCTTTGCGAAGTTCAAAATCAAGATGATCCACTACGCGTTGCCCCGCGTATTGTTTGGTTAAGTGTTCTACGATAACAGCCATAATGGTGTGTGGGTATAAAACAGAAAATAAGGGCAAATTTACGTAAAAAATACTTTAGTGAAAATATATTTAACTCAAAAAAAAGTGGTACATTTGCTTTCTCTTTTCGCAGAGAACAATAAGTTCATTATAGGCACGAGCTAAAGTCGCTGAATACTTGGAAGCGAGTATGTGACTCACGCCAGCATGGGGAAACTTAAATTAACAATTAACAATTACTAGTGTTGCGTTATTTTTTTAAATTTGTTTGTAATTACATCATTTTCAGTTAGTTATAAGCGTTTTTATTTTCAACGATTTGAAATGAGTATATTTACTTTTAAATATAAAGTAAATGAACTCAGGCAAATACGTTTTTTCTCAAATAACAACATTTATTAATCAAGACGAATTTAGAAAATATGTAAAACGATATAAAGGCGATTTAGGTGTACGAGAGCTAAATTGTTGGAATCTATTCTTACAACTACTCTTTGGACAACTAAATAACATTAATTCATTGAGAAACATTTGTTTATGTCTTGAAGCTCATACTAAAAAGTTATATCACTTAGGGATAAAACAGGCTGTCAATGTATCCTCTTTGTCCCGTGCCAATGAGAAAAGAGATTGGCGAATATTTGCTGATTTTGGCTATTACCTTATTGATAAGGTACGTCCTCTTTATATGAACAATAGTATTGAAAAAGTTGATATTGATAATGATGTTTTTGCTCTTGATTCAACAACTATTTCTGTAAGTATCAATTTGTTATCTTGGGCACTTGGTAAATATTCTCGAGGTGCTATAAAAGTGCATACACTATTAGACCTAAGAGGAAGTATTCCAAATTTTATACTAATAACAGACGGTAGATACCATGATAGCAATATTTTAGATGAACTTTATTTTATACCAAATGCTTTTTATGTAATGGATAAAGCATATGTTGATATGGAGGCACTTTACAATATTCACTCACAAGGCTCTTTTTTTGTAACAAGAGCTAAGAAAAACATGAAATATCACATAATAGAAGAGAATTTCAATATAAACGAACTTACACGATTACGTTTTGATAAGAAAATCTCATTATCTGTGTACAAATCTAATAATTTATATCCAGAAAATTTACGTTTAATAGGCTATTATGACACTGAAAAGGATGAAATATTTGAGTTTTTAACTAACAACTTTGATATTACAGCTCTTGAAATTGCTAATTTGTATAAAAATCGTTGGCAAATAGAGGTGTTTTTCAAATGGATAAAACAGAATCTAACTATAAAACATCTTTGGGGTCATACAGAAAATGCCGTTAAAATACATATTTGGATAGCTATTATTACATATTTACTCATTGCTTACATAAAGAAAGTCCTTAAAAGTAAGCTTAGTATATATGAGATTATACAAATTTTCAGGATCTCATTACTTGACAAAACTCCAATTAAAGAATTGATTACTAATGAGAAACATATTCAAAATACAAATTTACAACTTAGTCTATTTGACTTTTAAAAAATAATGCAACAGCAGTAATTAACAATTAATAATTAACAATTATAAAAGATGACAAAAAAACGACAATTTGAAGAATTTCAATTACAACAACATGATGCTTGGGGGATCTTTAAGATCATGAGCGAATTTGTTACAGGCTACGAACGCCTTAGTGCTATAGGCCCTTGTATTTCTATTTTTGGCTCTGCCCGTATCCAGCCCGATAGCAAGTATTACAACTTGGCCACAGAGATTGCCGAGCGTATTGTAGGCATGGGCTTTGGAGTGATCACAGGCGGAGGCCCAGGGATCATGGAAGCCGCTAACAAAGGTGCTACTCAGGGCGAGGGGGCTTCGGTAGGAATCAATATAGAACTCCCCTTTGAACAGCATGACAACCCTTATATAGACAGAGATAAGAACCTGCATTTCAACTACTTTTTTGCTCGCAAGGTCATGTTCGTTCGCTACTCCCAAGCCTTTGTCGTTTTCCCAGGAGGTTTTGGTACTATGGACGAACTTTTTGAAGCTATTACCCTGATTCAGACGACTAAGATAGAACCTTTCCCCATCATCTTAGTTGGCTCCGAGTTCTGGAGTGGATTGGTAGCATGGATCAAGGAAGTCCTCTTGGACAAGTTCGGCAACATCGCCGCTAAAGATATGGATATCTTCAGAATTGTAGATACTGCCGATGAAGTAGAGGACATCATAGAGAAATTCTACCTTAAGTATAGCCTCAAACCGAAGTTTTAACCATGTAGAGGCAAATAGTAATTCGCCCTTAAATTCAAGGCAATTCGCCTTTATTGCATAAAATGTTCACTGTCTTTGTGTGTTCACTAACAGTGAACATTAATTTTTAATGAACAAATATATAGGGGATCATGACTATATTAGCGCATTAACAAATTAACAAAATGGACATAGTTTGACCACTTAAAAAATATAAATTTTTTCTTTTGACTTACAAAAATTTTCACTATCTTTGCACTTGAATTTATAATTAGAAAAATACAGAAATACAAGTAATCATAAAGATTATTAATCATTAACGATTGATCATTAATCATTAGAAATAGCGTTTCGCTTTACATTTTCCCATTTTCGAAAATACGACCAATTTTTTCAACACCAAGGGAGAGTGAAGTGGAAATGCCTACGTTTCAGGCGTGGGCATTCCTTTTGCTTTTGGTGTGGCCTTTGGTCGGGCTTTCGAGAATAGGCAATTAAGGAATGCCGCGCTTTTTATATTCCGTAGGGGAATAAAGTGTTAAAGTTTGAAATTAACTTATCGCTGGTCGTAGTTTGTCCAGCATGGGTTGTAATTTTGTCCCAAGAAACGAATCAATCTTTTCCTCTAATCCCAAAGAAGGACTAATAATCAATAACCAATGATAAATAACCTTAAAAATGATAGAGCGTCAATAATAGGTAGTCAATCATTAACAATTGGCAATTAACCATTAACCATTAAATTTATGCCTCTGTATCAAGTAACAGTAAGTAGGACGGTAGCCTCCAATGGTATCCGTTTAGAACCAGGGATGCAAGTTGTGATCCCAACTCAGGCCACTACCAACCCCGTTTCAGTAAACGGCGGAAAAGACGTAATCGCTGCCTTCCAGCGTGTATATGGTATTAATATCAGTAGTATCTTCCATACCTTGGGAGCGGTACTGAAAGTAGAAAAAATAGGGTAAATACTAATTTCTGTAATTTGTTTTAGATGACAACAATTGTATTAGAAAAAGCACAAAAAATAGAAAGAGAAGTATTTAAAGGTTTGAATACTCTAATTTCCATTAAGGTCTATAATGGTGGAGACTTACCTTACGGAAGTATCCAAATTCAAGACAAGAAAATTACCTCATCAACCATTCAACAGTATAAAAATACTATTGATACTATTGTATTATGCGATTCTTTAATAGAGATAGAGAAAGGAGCTTTTGAGAATTGTAGTTCTTTGACCACTGTTGAATTACCTAATAATATAGAAAGGATAGGTAAAGAGGTCTTTAAGGACTGTGACCAATTATCTTCTGTCGAATTTTTGGATAGCACTATACCTAAAGGGATGATAATTGAAGGAGTTCCTATGGATCAGGAAAAAAATCTTTCTGCAACATCTATTGGTAAAAGAATAGGCGGATTTTGTAGTATGGGAGAGGGAATTTTTTCTAACTGTATATCTTTAACCAACATAATTCTTTCTAATCATATAAATATTATAGGAGCTCAATCCTTTTATAATTGTAAAAAATTGAAAAAAATAAAACTTCCTGATGAGTTAAAAAGAATTGAGCCTTATACATTTTTAGATTGTGTAGCATTGGAAGAGGTTGAGATAGGTAAAAATATAGAACTAATAGATAGAGGAGCTTTTGATAACTGTACTTCACTAAAAACTATAACATGAGACAGAAAACCCTGCTCAGATAGAAAGAAAACGTTTTTTAAATTCAAGTGTGAAAATTTATGTTCCTGATAATAATATTATTGATTATCAACATAAATGGGAATTATATAAAGGTCAGATAGAAAGACTATCTAGCAAACCATAGAGCACAAAAAACTTAAAAACCAAACAACTATAATCCATGAATGAAAATAAAGCAATAGCATCAGAATATGCAGAAGATTTTTCAAGTTTAGATGAACTTGAAGCAAAGCTGTCCAATGATTTAGAAGGACAATTAGCAGGACTTGAATTTCTTGAGAAAGAGCGAGAAAAAATAGGTAACCCTGAAGGCTTGGGAGCTACTATTGAGAGTGCTATTTGGGAGCAATTTAGACTACAGATAGGCTCCGTAGCGGGGGAAGATTTTATAAGCGAAAATAGAGGGAATACATTGGATTTGAGAAATGAAGCTCATATTCAAACATCTGAGAATTTTAAAGAAGGGAAGATAGCTACTCATAATTATCATAGTAAAGAACAATTAGAACAGAATTATGATAGATATGAAAATACTCCTCATAAAGAATTTCGAAAGGAATATGTAAACCCTGGGATGGATGAGGTATTAGAAAGGGCAGGAAGTTTGTATAATAGAGGGGTTGAAACAGTTAAAGATATATATACGGGCAAGCAGATACCAACTAAAACAAAATTAGAAGACGGAAGGAATAATCCTAATGCTGCTCAAAGAGAACATGTTAAATCTTCAGCAGAATTATATAAGAATGAATCACTTCAAATGGCTTATGGAAATGAAGAATTAGCAGCAGTGATAAATGATCCTGAAAATTTGCAAGGATATACAACCGCAGAAAGGAATAATAGGAAAAGTGATAGCTCAGCAGAAGAGATGCATGATAGGGATAAAAATAAACATTGGCAGAAGGCAAACAAGAGAGCAGAGGAACACGTTAACAAAAAAGAAAAAGAAGGTAAAGAACGTTTAGAAAGAGAAGGACGTCAAACTCAAAAAGAGGAAGCGCTTCGTATAGGAGGTAAAGCTCTTAGAGCTGTGCTATTGGGGTTGTTGTCAGATTTTCTAAGAGTTGTTATAAAAAAATTAGTGTCTTGGTTTAAAAACGCTGAAAGAAAGTGGAGTACATTTGTTGATCAATTTAAGGAAGCGTGGAAAGAATTTTGGGCAAATCTAAAAACACATCTTGTGAATGCGGGGAAGGTCCTTCTATCAACTATAATGACAGCTATTTTTGGGCCTATTGTAAGTATTTTTACAAAGCTATGGACAGTACTCAAAACGGGATGGAAATCTCTTTGGAATGCTATTTCTTACATTCGTAATCCAGAAAATAGGACAAAACCTTTCAGTATATTGATGCTTGAGGCAGGAAAAATTGTTGTGGCAGGACTATCAGGAATAGGAGCTATTGTTTTAGGAGAAGTAATAGAAAAAGGTTTACTTTCGGTAGGACTTACAATCCAAATTCCTCTTTTAGGTAGTTTAGCTAGCATTATTGGAATGTTTTTAGGAGCTGTTGTCTCTGGTGTTATAGGTGCTCTTGTATTGCGTTGGATAGATAAGATCGTTGCAAATAGACTTAAAAGTGATAATGGTAAGCAACAGATAGAAAAACAGAATGAGATACTCGCTACTCAAGAGAAACTAATGACAGTAGTTGAAACTAAGGTAGAAAATATTAAAGAAACGGTAGCTCAAAGTATTATAGAACGGCATGATAGGGCTAGAAAGATTATGGAAGAAGCAGCGGATAGAATTAATAAGGTAGATGATACTATTAATAGGACAGATGTTGCTATAAACGAAACAAATCATGTTATAGGTAGAACAGGAGACACTATAAATAGAGTCTCTGCTATTATGAATGATAAAAATGGAAAAACGAATGTGAAAAGCGAAAATGATAACGATTTAGAGAGCTTATTTAAAAATTTAAACAATTTATAATAATATACCATGGCAGATATACAGATATCTAAACGAAATTTTGAGATTGCTAAAAATAGAATAAAATCATTTGCAAATAACACTCCTAGTTCGGTTCAGTTGCCAACATTAGAAGAGAAAGGAGGGATTTTCAATTGGTTTGACAAAACTGTCACAGGTGTGGAAATGAATGATATCACTAGAAAAATACAAAGTGTATTCATACAGCAGAACACACATATACGTAAAGTTTACCAAGAATTTGGTACACTATACAATACCTTTGAAACTCTTGATAAAGAATATATACAGGGGATTATTAATTCAGTTAAAGAAGCAGAGGAAGCTAGTAAAAAAGCTGAAAAAGCTAGTCGTCAAGCAGAAGAAAATAGCCGTCAAGCGAAAGAAAATAGTCTCCAAGCTGAAAAGATCAGCTTACAAGCTAAAACAGCTTTTGAGGGTGCTCAGATGGCACAAGCGGATATAAAGAGAGTAATTGAAGTTCTCAAATTAAGTGTTTCTAAGCTTGAGAAAACGAGAGATGAATTTCTTTATTTGAAAAGTGATTTTGAGAAAATACAGAAATACTTTAAAGCAAACTCCAATGGAATGATAGAACTTGATGAAGCTGAGAAAATGGAGAAAAAATTAGAAGAACAAGAAAAACAAATAACATTACTCACGGCTAAAATCACTAAGATTGAGAAAAGGAGACAGCATTCCATTTATTGGATAGCAATTGGGATTTTACTCTTAGCATTAGTTCGATTTGTCTTGCCAATGATTAAGTAGAGAGGTATGCAAAGTAAGTATCATAAGATCTTTTTAGGGACAGCACAAAGGTTAGATGATCTAACAGAAGGCAAACAAAATATATATCATTATTCGGTTGATATACTGGATAGTTTTAAGCCATATCCTATTAAAAAACTATGTGAGATTATTCATAGAATTTCACAATCATCAAGGGAAGAGACTGTAGTAAGAGCATGTAAAGACTTGTATGTAAGCCTAATAACGGTTATAGGAGTAGAACGAGTACAGGAAATAAGTGCTACTTCTGAGGAAGATCCAGTTGAAGAGAACACACGTTCCTTAGAACAGTTAATACAAGAACTGAATCAATTAATAGGATTGCAAAAGGTCAAGGAAAAAGTAACGGACTTGATTGCTTATAAGAAAGTACAGTCTCTACGGAAGCAACATAGCCTAAAAACTTCCTCAAGTACATTACATCTTGCTTTTATAGGGAATCCAGGTACAGGGAAGACAACGGTTGCACGTATCATAGGGCTTATATATAAGAAGTTAGGAATACTTTCAAAGGGGCATTTTACGGAAGTATCTCGGACAGATCTCATTGCAGGATATCAGGGACAGACAGCTCTCAAGGTTAAAAAAGTAGTAGAACAAGCTAAGGGAGGAATCTTATTTATTGATGAGGCATATAGTATCACAGAGAATGACCATAGTGATTCTTATGGGCGGGAATGTTTGACAGAATTAACAAAAGCACTGGAAGACTATCGAGATGATCTAGTCGTGATTGTGGCGGGCTATACCGAACCCATGCAGAAATTTTTTGATTCAAACCCTGGTCTTAGGTCTAGATTCAATACATTTATTGAGTTTGATGACTATGATGAGGAAGAACTACTACTCATTCTTAGGAAGATGTGTGATAAAAATGATTATACTTTGACTTCTGAAGCAGAACAGAGAATCAGACAACGAATTAAAGAGGGAGTAATCAATAAGAACGGCAACTTTTCGAATGGAAGGTTTGTCCGTAACTTATATGATGATTTCGTTCTTAACCAAGCGCGCCGAGTAAGCAAAATAGCCTTTCCTACCCTTCAGGATCTCCAAGAAATTAGGGAGGAGGATGTTATGCTAACAGCTTCTTAAGATACGAATGGGAAAAGTAAAGATATAACAGTTTGATTTTAATGTTATTAAATAAAAATATACAAAATAAACGAAAATAGTTTAGAAAAAAGTTGTGTAATAAAAATATTATTGTTACTTTTGCAGCGTTGATATTTATCAACAATGACAGTTTATGATTATGAAATTATAAACTAATGTATTTCTTGATTGTTTGATATTATTGTTAAATAACAAGAAATTAACAATTTTAAAATCTATTTTGCATGATAGAGATTAAAATTAAAATTTCAAAGGATGTGATAAGGGAGTTTTTAACATCTTTTTTCATCTTTTGGAAATTTATGGAGTAAATAACTCCAACCCAAAAATAGTTAGTACATTGTGTTAGTTATACTCTAAAGTACTGGGATACAGTCTCTCTTTTTTAAGAAGGTGATTTTATGCAGTAGTTATAAGAGAGAAGACTATTTTATGTAGATGACTATGATTAAAGAGGCTGTCCAAAAGGGCAGCCTACTTTTTTAAAATAGCTTTTTTTTTGTAAGAGGTTGAAATACATAGTGTTATTCTTAGTTAGAGAGCAAATGTTTTTCATGTAAGTAGTCTAATAACCAAAATTTCTTTGTCAGATTAGAAAATAATCGTACCTTTTGCCCCATGAAAATGCAATAGCATTTTCATCTATAGTTGCCCTTTTACACAAGCAGTAAAACAGGCACTTAAAAAGCGAATTATAAGCCTCTTCCTTTTTGCGAAGAGGCTTTTTGGTATTTGTGGGCTTAACATCTTCTTTTATCGTATAAATTCTTACTTCTCACCCTTCATTTCCTTGACTTCGCTTCTCCAATATTGTAATTTTGTATTCGAGTAGTGATGTAGGGATATTACTAAAAATATAGGAGTCGCTCTAATTTGCCAATTAGCATATTAACTCATCACCTAATTACCTAACTGGCCAATCATTTTCTCAATATTCTCCGTCAGTTCCCTTAGGTAGTTGAGTTGTTCGGTAAAAAAGAGCATCTCTTGGGGGCGAATGGCAGCTAAGGGGTTATCGGCACGAGGAGTTTTGCCTTGCTCGGCAAATAGCTCAAGGGTCGTCTGTCGGATTTCGTAGAAGACCTTGGGGTCAAAGGGGCGTATCTCTTCATCGAGCTTGCCGTCTAGGAGGGCTACACAGTGTTGTAGCTTGTGCTGTATCTCCACTATGGCGCGAACAAAGAGATCGCGGACGATAGGGGAGGGCGTCTCACTGAGCTGAGTGCTAAGGGTCGCTACACAGGAAAGGAAATCCTGCTGAAGTACCTGTATTTCGTTGCAGACAGTGTAGTTCTTCCGCTGAGACTTAGGCTCTTGGAGCATACGCTGCAAGCCCGCGTTTAGGTTGGCTAAAGCCAAGAAAGCCTTCTTACGAGCTACCTTGTACTCGGTAGTGATTTCAGGGTTGTCTGCCCGCTTGATTAACTCATTGGTATAGCCTAAATTGGCTCTAAGACTTTTGACAATCAGAAGGTTGTAGTTCTTATGCTCCCATGAGGGGAAGAGCAGGTAATTGGCACTCACCGAAAGGGCAAAGGCAATTAGCGTATCTACCACACGGTATTGCACCACACTCATCGCATCAGGAACAAAAAGAGCGTAGGCCAAGACAATGTATAGGGTGAGGAAGATTGCACTCATACTGAAATTCTCCTGCAATAGCCCATAACCAAAGGGCATACTCATGAGAATGGTTAGCCCATAGATATATTTGTAAATCTCGTGATCCAAGTGTAGGACAAACTGACAGATATAGACCAAGGCAAAAGCAAATCCTGCCCCGATGAGCGTGCCCAAAGCCCTATCCTTGGAGCGCTTGAGGGTCAGCCCATAACCAGGGCGCATGATCACATACACGGTAAAGAGAATCCAGTGGGGGTTCTGTACCTTAAAGGCGTCCCCGATCAGATAACCAATGACCGTAACAATGGCAAGGCGCAAGGCATGTCGGAAGAAGGACGACTGAAAAGAAAAGTGGTCAGCCAGGCGCTTGATAGAGTAGTTGTCGGCACTGACAAAGCGGCGGTAACTCTTCTCATCGCGAAAACTCACCTCTTGGGTATAGTAATTATTGAATATCTGCTGTACGTTGTAGATATTTTGGGTTTGCTTGGCCAGATAGTGGTACATTTTCTCCAAAAGCATCTGTTCTTCGGAGAAAGATCCTTCTTGGCTGATAGAAATATAAGCCTGCTTGAACTCCAATTGCTTTTCTAAAAGACTCTTGAGACTAATGGAGAAGCTGCCTTTCTTCCTTTCCCCTATATACTCAGCCATTTTAAGGAGTATCTGGGAGATTTCCTCTAAGAAATGCGTGTATTTCTCAAAGAAAACAGCGTCCTTCTCTGCATATTTATCCACCTTTTCGTAGGGGATAGGATTGGCAATAGCCAATTCAAAGATATCCACCATCTCGATAAAGATGAGGAACTGGCGCTGTAGGTAGTTGGTCTTACCTGATTTGGAGCGGGAGTCGAGCAGCACTGCGCGTAGCTTCTCATATTCCTCATTGAGGGAGGATTGTAGGGAAAGGAGTACCTGTTTGTTGGCGGTACGATGGGTAGTGTCACGAATAAGTAAGGCACGTGTCTGCAAATATTTGGCGGTAAGGGTCATACACATAGCCAAGAGCTGTTCGCTGTATTGGCGCGGACGTATCCACATCAGTACCCGAACTAAAAAGATATACCAAGCCCCTGCTAAAAAGATATACAGTGCATTGTAGAGAATATGGATACCTTCCAGAGGGCGCACCAAGGCCAAGGTGAGTGTGAAGATTCCAGCAATAGAGACCATTGCCGCTCTTGCCCCATAGAGAGAGATATAAGCATAGCAAAAGGTAAGTATAGCCATGACCGTAAGCAGCTGCCAGAGCGAACCATAGGCATGAACGAAATTCACCGATACGGAGCTAATAGCCACAAAGAGGGTAGCGATGACAATCCCGCCTAAGTGGTGCTTGCGGTTACCAGGGATATCGCTGGGGGCAATCATGATAATGGTCGTAGCCGCAGTAAGCCCCGCCGATACATTGCCTAACAACCACCCTGCTATAGCGCAGGAGAGTATAGCAAAGGACTTCATTACCCCAATAACAAAGGCGTAACTCTTGAGAAAATCTAAAAAATCAAGTCTTTTCATCTGCTGTGATCAGTTCTAAGTGCAAAAGTACAATATCTTAGGGGAAAATAAAAATATTTTTTATTCTCATGCTTGGAAGCGAGTATGTGACTCGCGCCAGCAAGGGGGAAATAAGATTGGGGTATAACTATCTGATAGTCAGTAAACAAAAACTTTTATTTAAAATAATTAAAAATAATGCTTGTTTATTCGGGAAAAAGTTATATCTTTGCACTGTTGTTGTTTGGACGTAAAAGTCCGCCTGTAAAGGAATGTTTTTAGTATTTCATTTCCATTACGTTTTTTCTAATGAGCAAGTTCTTTTTTAGTGTTTTTATATCAGTTGTTTTAACCTCATTAGAAATCAGTTAGTTTTAAGTAAAAATCCTCACCATAGTGAGGATTTTTTTATTATTAATCACTTGTCGTTAGTCACTAGTCACTTGTCGTTAGTCACTAGTCACTTGTCATTGGTCACTATAGAGAGTGCATATTGTATAAGTTTCTCCACTGCCTTTCCAGGATCGGCAGAGAACGTACCTAAGGGGCGGTTGGCGATAATAGCGTTCATAGATAGCGCTTGGTGACCTAAGAGCCTGCTGAGGCCATAGATAGCGGCGGTTTCCATCTCCATATTGGTAATACGATGCCCTTCAAAGGTATAAGAAGCTAATTTCTCATTGAGTTGTTCGTCTTGGGGGACAAGGCGCAGTTTCCTTCCCTGTGGGCCATAGAACCCTGGAGCGGTACCTGTAATCCCCTTGAATACGGCAGGGGTGTATAGCTTTTCAAGGAGCGTCTCGCTTCCTTTTACGATATAGGGATGCCCTTTGTCCATGAGCCATTGTGTATGGGAGATAAAGGCTTCTTCCATAGCCCTTTCACGCACCTTGGGGCTGTCTTTGTAGGAGTGTAGCATGTTGTCCATACCTAGGCCAAAAGCGGAAAGAACAATGCTATCTACGGGAATATCCGCTTGCAGACTCCCTGAGGTTCCCAGACGAATGAAAGTCAAGGGCGTATGTACTTCCTTGGGGACTCTTTGCTTGAAGTCAATATTGAAGAGTGCATCTAGTTCACTTAGAACAATATCGATGTTATCAGGGCCTATTCCTGTGGAAACCACTGAGATACGTTTGCCGCCCAAGTAGCCAGTATGGGTTACAAACTCGCGCTTGTGGGCGGTAAATTCCACTTTGTCAAAATGTGCACTCACCACAGGTACCCGCTGCGGGTCGCCTACCAAAAGAATTGTAGGGGCGATATCCTCAGCATGAATATTCAGGTGATAGATACGTCCCTCTCCAGAGAGAATAAGTTCAGCGTTGTTCATTTCTTTAGTCTTTACTGCTTTTCGCAAAGATACGATTTTAAAGGCTAATTACCAAGAAAAATTAGTGGTTAGTGGTTAGTGGTCAGTGGTTAGTGGTTAGTTTTCAGTGGTTAGTGGTCAGCGTCTGATTACTGACTACAAATCTCTATCCATTGACAGAGTCTCTCTGTTTCTTATTCTTTGAAGTGCTTACTTTTTTGAGCCATTGAGCTTGTTTTCTGGCTTCTTCTAAGGTAACGGGCGATTGCTTGGATAGGAGTTCCATAGCTAACTTGGCTCGCTCCGCAAAGGATATCTTTAAGTTCATTTTTATTCACAGTTTTAGTGGCGGTTAGTTGTTAGTTTCTCATTTTTCACTTTTCACTCCTTTAGTTTGCTCTTTTCCCACGGATAAAAGTTACGATAAAAGCGTCGGTAAAGCCTTTTTTCTTGGCCAGTTGCAGAAGGTTTTCTATCTTCTTCAGGTCGGTTTCTTTGCCGTAATAGTAGCGGAAGGCGTTGCCGATCTTCTCTTTGAGAATGGGGCTAAGCCCTTTGAAGTTGGAAGGGACTGCTGGTAAGTCCTTATTGCTAGTGGCTATTTGTATGCGATAGAAGAGATCACCATTGGCGGCAGCGACCGCTTCTTTACTTAGTTGGCTATTATTCTTCAGCCAATTATAATAGCTCTTAATGGCCTTAACGATGCTGGAGGCAATCTGTTGTTGTCCTGTGGCGGAGTTGAGGTAATCGCGCTCCTCTTGGTTACTCAAGAATCCTGTTTCTATGAGCATAGCGGGCATATACGTTTGGTGTAGGACGATGAAGCCCGCCTGCTTTACCCCACGATCGCGGCGCTGGGTGTTCTCTGCTAAGGAGGATTGTACTCGCTTGGCCGCTTGGATACTCTGCTCGAGGTACTCCTCCTGCATGATAGAAAGCCCTATGAAGGACTCAGGAGAGTTGATATCATAGCCTGCGTAACGCTCCTTATAGTCCTTTTCGAGGAAGATTACTTGGTTTTCTTCCTTGGCTACTTCAAAGTTGATATCATTGGCATGTAACCCCAATACATAGGACTCCGATCCATGGGCGTCTTTGCTGGGGGAGGAATTGCAGTGTACCGATACGAAGAGGTCAGCCTTGGCCTTATTGGCAATGGCACCGCGCTCGTATAGCTCAATGAAGCGATCGTCCTTACGGGTGTAGGTAACCTTGAATAATGGGTCTTTTTCTAATTCCTTGCCTATGAGCAAGATGATTTTCAGGACAATATCCTTTTCAAATATTTTCTTATGTACTTTCCCTGGGTCTTTTCCGCCATGTCCTGCATCTAAAACGATTTTAAAAGTCTCTGTCTGCGCCAAGGCAGAGAGGGAAAAGAATAAAAAGATATAGAAAAAATATTTTTTCATTAATTATAAAATTTCTTTAAAAACATTCACAAACTTCCTTTATCTCTTTTGAGATACAAAAAATATCCGTAAGTTTGACCTCTGAAAATAAAGTCTTTACCTATTGCTTAAATCTTTGATTTTCAAAATGCAAAGGTAAAAAAAAATGTTGAACAATCACACTGGCTTGCTTATATTTTGCAAATATACAAAAAATATACCTTATTCCTGAGTTTGATTGCCTGCTTTATAGGACTTTCAGCCCAACAAGAGTTGAAAATGTCTCAGGCAGGTCATACCCCTACGCCTCCTATACTTCCTCCCTTGGATACGCTCCTAAAGCCAAGTGATTCCCTTGTGAAACCTCAGTTTCGAAAGAAAGATACGCTTACTTCAAAGGCAGATACCCTTACCCCGTCCCCTAGCAAGGTTGCCGATACACTCAAGATGGATTCGCTGCGCAAAAGTCCTGCCATGCTTACCGATGTGGTGCGCTATCATGCCAAGGATTGTGTAGTCATTAGCAAGCCGCTCAATAGGGTGTTACTATACGATGAGTCTCAGATTACTTACGAGGATACCGATCTTAAGGCGGGTATCAGCGTGATTGACTATCAGAAGCGTGAGGCCTACGCAGGGCGTATCAAGGACAGTGTGGGTGAGCTGGTGCAGGCGCCTGTGTTCAAGCAAGCAGAGCAGGTGATTGAGCCTGATTCTATTCGCTTTAACTATGTAACTAAAAAGGCCATTATCCGCAATGCTTATACCACTCAGGACGAGAACAAAATACGTGCCGAGATCATCAAAAAAGAGAATGACTCTACTTATTTCTTCAAGGAGGGTATGATTACCACTGCGGAAGACCTTACCGATCCTGACTATTATATCCGCTTGCGCAAGGCTAAGTTTGTCCCTAAAAAGAAAATTGTGGCAGGCTTTAGCAATATGTATATCTCCAATGTGCCTACGCCTATTGCTCTGCCTTTTGCTTATTACCCTATGGTAGAATCACGTACTTCGGGCTTGCTCTTCCCGACCTTTGGGGAGGTCAATGATAGGGGGTACTATATCCAGAATGGGGGGTACTACTTTGTAATTTCCGACTATGTGGATTTGGCACTGACGGGAGATTACTATACCAATGGGAGCTATGGTCTTAGAGGGGCTTCTACTTATCGCAAGCGCTATAAGTATTCGGGCAACCTAAGTGTGCGTTATGAAAATCTTATCTATAGCCAGCGAGGTTTCCCCGATTACAGTCGTAGCTCGATTTATAATATACAGTGGTCTCATTCTCAAGATACTAAGTCCAGTCCGCTCTCCACTTTCTCCTCATCGGTGAATTTGGGTAGCTCCACTTACTATAAGAATTCGTATAACCAAGAGAACTCGTCCAACTTCCTGAACAATACGCTTTCCTCGTCCATCTCCTATTCGCGTACGTTTCCGTCCTATCCGTCGGTGAATCTGTCACTTACGGCCTCTCACTCGCAGAATACCAATACGCAGAGTATCCAGATGACCTTGCCTGCCCTGCGGGTGAGTATGGAGCGTATCTACCCCTTTGTAAAGCGTGGAATGAGCAAGAAGGGACTGATACAGAACATCAACTTCAACTATAGCCTACAGGGGGATAACCGCTACAACACTACCGATAGGGATT
>ERZ773056.317-NODE-317-length-25428-cov-3.181689_pt1 | contig 25428 bp, 24 predicted proteins | sample MGYA00580857_ERZ773056 | MGnify/ENA primary metagenome ERZ773056 (study PRJEB29015, sample SAMEA2737996) | human oral metagenome | biome: human oral; feature: human-associated habitat; material: dental | place: China | collected 2114 ... | reverse complement strand
AGGTGGATGTGTCGCCCGGGCTGCCGGGCTTTGAGCTGGTCGGGCTTCCCGATACATCGGTGAAGGAATCGAAGGAGCGGGTACGCACTGCGATTCGGAACTCGGGCATTCAGCTGCGGCAGGAGCGTGTGACGGTGAATCTTGCGCCCGCCGATGTGCGAAAGGACAGCTCCGGTCTTGATCTGCCGATTGCCGTTGGTCTCCTTGCATCTTACGGTATGGTTCCCGAGGCGGCGGTGCAGAGTGCGCTTTTCTCGGCGGAACTTTCTCTCGATGGGAACTGCCGTCCGATCAGCGGCATTCTCCCGATGGCTATTACAGCGCGGGAACATGGGCTGACAGAGTTTTACGTTGCTCCATCCAATGCAGATGAGGCACTCCTCATTGATGGACTAAAGGTCTATGCGGTCGAGAATCTGGCGCAGCTTGTGCGCCATCTGACGGGAACGGAAACGCTGACCCCCGCCGCGCAAAAACAAATCAAAGACACAAAAGACAATACCTTCACCGATGACTTTGCGGATGTGCAGGGGCAGTATCAGGCGAAACGTGCGCTTGAGATTGCGGCGGCGGGAGGGCATAATGTTCTGATGGTCGGTGTGCCCGGCTCTGGCAAGACAATGCTGGCACGTCGGATGCCTTCGATTCTGCCAGAGCTGACGAAGGAAGAAGCCATCGAGATCACAAAGATCTACAGTATTTCGGGACTGCTCGGCAAGGATACAGGGCTTGTGACCACGCGCCCCTTCCGCAGTCCGCATCATACGTCCTCGACGGTGGCGATGATCGGCGGCGGGAGCATTCCGCGTCCTGGTGAGGTGACACTTGCGCATCACGGCGTTCTCTTTCTCGACGAGCTGCCGGAGTTCAGCAAGAAGACGCTTGAGGTGCTGCGTGAGCCGATTGAGGATCGCCAGATTACGGTGTCGCGTGCGAATGCGACGCTGACCTTTCCCTCTAGTATCATTTTGGTAGCCGCGATGAACGAAGTAACGTCGATAACGATACAATGTAATGATGAACGCGAGGCGGCTTGATACCTTATCGAATTACACGAATTGGTAGGGGAGGATCTGAAGAAAGCTGCAGGGGCGAGTACATAGAAAAGGTTTCACAGATTTTTATTTCTTAGGGAAATTATACACGACTCATGGGCAATAATTCACTCATAAGAAGAATTCACACTCAAAAACGGCGCGTAGCTTTTAGCTGCACGCCGTTTGGCCTATCTTCCGCGTTTCTTCATGGTTTCGCGAGATGATTTTTGCTGCATTGTCGCCTTACCTGGCTATGACTGCGTTTTCACAAATGTGCCAGAAGTTCTTGTAGGAGTGCCTCATCTTGCAAAAGCGTGATGGCAAAACATTTCTTTCCGGCATCTTTGAGCGATGCGCCGATGTGATATGCCTCTTGGTGGTCAAGAATAAGGAACCGATCGTGAAAGGCATTGGTATGATTGATGGTAAGTGTTGGATATTGTCTGTTGAAGGTCGTAACATCTGCTGCCGTCAATCTCGTATTGCTGAATGTGTGGATTTCCACATCGACATTGACTTGCTTTTTTGCCAGCAGATTGAGTGTTCCTATATCCACATAACCGTCAATAAGAATGATGTCCTTCGTTGCTTTTTGAATTAGACCCGCCAACAAGCTGAAGGCATCGTAAATTTGTCCGTTGAAGAATATCTTTTGGCTGGACTCCGTATGGGCATGGATAAAACCAAAGACTTGCTCGAATTTTTCATCGGTTTCTTTTTGAGAGATGAGTTGCTTTAGCTCTATTCGTTCTATGCGTTCGAAAAGTTGGGCATTCCCCGCGATGAATCGCCGCATTTCGACAAAAGCCCGCATAATTCCGATACTGACCGCTATGGCGACATCGCTTCTCAGTACTCCGGACAGCATGGAAATCCCCTGCTCCGTGTAGACGTAGGGGAGATAGCGTCTGCCGCCATGTTCAGTATCACTTGAAATCCCAATTTGGGATTTCAAGATTTTAAACTCATCTTCTGTGAGTTGAAAGCGAAAATCATCCGGGAAGCGGCTGGCATTTCGGGCAACATTGCGATTCAGTATTCTTGTCTCTACTTGATAAAGCTGCGCCAAATCTGAGTCCAGCATAACTTGAACGCCACGAACGGTGTACACCAAGTTTCTTATATGACTTGTGTCTACTGGAACTATGGCTGTCTGCTCAGGAGATTTCTCGCTCATAAAAGACCCTTTCTTCTTGAGGTGCCAAATTGGGATCTCAAATTTGGCTGTTGCATAGAAATTAACCAAATTTTCTTGAGGTAACTTTTACTAATTCTACAGAAAATTGTCGATTTCCTACTAATCCCCCAAAATTATACCATAAAATATGATTAAATATCAAAAAAAGAAGTGAATTTGCAGGAAACTTCTTGCTGATCGGGATGACGCATTATATAATGGTAAAAATTAGAAATGTGTATAAGATAGAATTGCAATGGAGGTGATGGTTATGACACGTATTCCTGCCGAGGATAACTATATAAGCATAGATGAGGCGGCTGAATACATTGGCATAAAGACTGTAACACTTAGAAATTGGATAAAGAGCAAGAAGCCAGGGCTACCGGCGTATCGTGTGGGAAAACTGTGGAAATTCAAACGATCAGAATTAGATGAATGGATAGCCAGCGGAAAAAGTGCTATGGAATAAATATAGGTTCGTATGATTAGCGGTAAATAAGACGACAAGTCTGGCTGAATAAGAACACACGAGGAGAATAAATTTATGAACAAGCAGCAATTGGCATCGACTATCTGGGAGTCGGCAAATCAGATGCGCTCCAAGATTGAAGCAAATGAGTATAAGGATTTTATTTTGGGCTTCATCTTCTACAAATATCTGTCAGACAAGGAAGTACAGTTCTTTGAGGGAATTGGCATGACGGAGGAGACCATCAAAAAGCTGAACGAGTCGCAGAAGAAGTATGTGAACCATGCCCAAAGGAAGTTGGGATATTTCATAGCCTACGACAATTTGTTCTCCACATGGATTGAGAAAAAATCGAAGTTCGATGTGTCTAATGTCCGAAAGGCACTCTCCGCTTTTGACCGTCTGATTGGAAAATCCCATAAAAAGCTATTCACCAACATATTTAAAACACTTCAGACAGGGCTTTCCAAATTAGGCGCAACTGCCAGTGAACAGACCAAGGCTATCAGTAATCTCATTGGTCTTATCGATAAAATCCCGATGGACGGTAAGCAGGACTACGATGTCTTGGGCTTTATCTATGAGTATCTCATTAGCATGTTTGCCGCCAATGCCGGGAAAAAAGCCGGTGAGTTCTACACACCCCATGAGGTTTCTCTCCTCATGTCTGAGATTGTGGCGGAGCATCTCAGGGAAAAAACGGAGATTCGCATATATGATCCCACATCCGGTTCTGGATCACTGTTAATCAACATTGGTCGCTCTGTCTCCAAACACATGGAATCGAGCAGGGTTGAATACTATGCGCAGGAACTGAAGGAAAACACCTATAACTTGACTCGCATGAATTTGGTGATGCGTGGCATTGAGCCGGCAAGCCTCAATGTCCGCAACGGTGATACTTTGGAGGAGGACTGGCCTTTCTTCGAGGACGATGACCCAGACACCTACTGCTTGGTGCATGTGAATGCCGTGGTGTCAAATCCACCATACTCCCAGAAGTGGGACAATAAAAACAAAAAGAGCAATCCCCGTTTTTCTGGTTATGGTGTAGCGCCAGCAGGTAAGGCGGACTATGCATTCCTGCTTCATGATCTCTATCACTTGGAAGATGACGGAATCATGGCCATCGTCTTGCCGCATGGTGTACTATTCCGGGGTAATGAGGAGGAGGAGATTCGCAAAAACCTCATCGAGAAAAATAACATTGATGCCATCATCGGACTCCCTGCCAATATATTTTTTGGCACCAGTATCGCTACCATTGTTATGATATTGAAGCGTAAGCGAGCGTCAACAGATGTGTTGTTCATCGATGCTTCCAAAGGATATGAGAAGGCAGATAAAAACAACCGACTGCGGGCATCAGATATCAAACGCATTGCCGATACAGTGCGGGATAGAGCCGAAACTTCCCGCTTTTCCCGCCGAGTGTCCAAGGAAGAAATTCGGGAGAACGGCTACAATCTGAACATTCCTCGTTATGTATCCTCGGCGGAGCCGGCAGAGAACTGGGACGTACACGCCATTATGTTTGGAGGCATTCCTAAAGTGGAGCTTAATGCCCTGTCGACCTATTGGGAGGCCTTGCCGGGACTTAGGGAGAGCCTTTTCCAGGATATTTCCTCGGACTATGTGGAGCCAATTTGTGAAAATGTGCTGGACTTCACGGCAAGCCATGAAGCAGCTGTCCGTTACAAAACCGATTATGCCCGTAGATTTGACGGCTTCGAGGAAATGCTTAAGGATGATCTCATCACTAAAATGCGGCGTATAAGCCTTGTGAGAGAAGAAGAAAAAATCTGCGGTGATATTTTCGGACGGCTGGCAGACGTCAAGGCGATAGATCGCTATCGTGTGTATCAGATTTTGGACGAGGCTTGGCAGATTATCTCCCCCGACCTTGAAATGATCCAGACGGAGGGCTTCTCTGCCGTAATGCAGGTAGACCCCAATATGGTGCTGAAGAAGAAAGAGAATGGGGACAAGGTGGAAGTGCAGAAGGGGTGGAAGGGACATATTTTGCCGTTTCTTTTGGTACAGGAGGAACTCATGCCACTGGAACTGGCAAATCTGCGGAAAAAAGAGGATGAACTGGAAGACATTACCGCAGTTTATAGTGAGATTATCGACTCCCTCAGCGAGGAGGAAAAATGCGGAGAGATTCTAAACGACAGTAATACTGCGTTCAACTCAAAAACAGTTGAGGCTGTTTGCAATGACATTTTGAAGGATGTGGAAACAGAGGAAACCACAGCTCTCGTCAAATATCTGGAATTAAGCAAAAAGAAGGACAAGCTTGCTTATATCGAAAACGCCTCGGCTGTTGATTGGTCGTCTATGGAGAAGGGAGCCAGCGGATTATACGGCAAGAGGGCTGTGGAAAGCCGTATTCTTTCGCTCAAGCTGGCTTTTGAATTTCCGGAAAGTTCCTACGAGGAAAAAATACTTCGTGTCTTTAAAACGATGGGAAAAGAAGCCAAATTAAGACGTGAAATCAAGACAATGGCGGCTGAACTTCACGCTAAGACCAAGGAGACCATTGAGAATTTGGACGATGACACGGCAAAGCATCTTTTGGATTTGAAATGGATTCAGCCGTTGGTGACCGATATTTACGCCATTCCTGTTGTGATTATTCGTGAGCTAGTAAAGAAAATCAATGCCTTGACTCAGAAATATAAGGTGACTTTCTCCGAGGTGGAGGAGCGGCGCACTTCTGCTGAGAAGAAACTATCTGGTATGATGGACGGCATGAAGGGAAATGATTTTGACATGGACGGATTACGGGAGTTCCGGCGGCTTTTGGAGGGGTGACTGTGGAGACTCGAAAAAAAGTGCCGGATATTCGGTTTGAGGAATTTGAGAGTGAATGGGAGCGTTGTGACTTAAAATATGTCGCTACGTTCTCTAGGGGGACGGGGTATTCAAAGTCTGACCTTGTTCCCGAAGGAGTCCCCATTATCCTCTATGGACGCATGTACACAAACTATGAAACAATCATTTCAAATGTTGATTCTTTCGTCATGCCTCAAAAAAAGTCGGTATACAGTCGAGGTGGTGAAGTCATAGTCCCCGCTTCTGGTGAATCGGCAGAGGATATATCAGTCGCCTCGGTCGTGCGAAATCCCAATGTGATTTTGGGCGGTGATTTGAATATTATCTCACCTAATGAGAATCTTGACCCTGCATTTTTAGCAATGGTTATTTCTCACGGGAAAGCTCATGATGAAATGGCGAAAATGGCACAAGGAAAGACCGTTGTTCATCTGCATAATAACGATTTGGGGCAAGTCGAATTTATACATCCAAAATATGAGGAACAAAAGAGAATCAGCTGCTTCATAATATCGGTAGAAGATACAATAGCTGTACAAGAAGTTCGCTACGAAAAACTCCTTGCCCTAAAAAAAGCCATGTTGCAGAAGATGTTTCCTCAGGAGGGGGAGAACGTCCCTCGGATTCGGTTTGGGGCGTTTGAGGGTGAGTGGGGATATACACCACTCAGGCAAATTGCGGGAAAAGTCATAGAGAGAAACGACCATCGGGAGTATACCGAGACTTTTACCAATTCTGCAGAGCATGGCATAATCAGTCAACGTGACTATTTTGACCATGATATTTCCAATGCTAATAATATTAATGGTTACTATATTGTGGGGGAGAACGACTTTGTGTATAATCCACGAATCTCAAGCAATGCCCCCGTTGGACCTATTAACAGAAATAAGTTGGAACGTAAAGGAATTATGTCGCCTCTCTATACGGTTTTTAGACCACATGATGTAGATTATGCCTATTTGGAGTGGTTCTTTAAGAGCAAATATTGGCACACCTATATGTTCTATAATGGGGATAACGGTGCGCGGTATGACCGTTTCTCGATAACAGACGATGTGTTTTTCGATATGCCAATTCCGTTTCCTCAAATGGAGGAGCAACAGAAAATCGGCACATACTTTGATACTTTAGAGAAAGCAATAACCTCTCAAGGGCGGAAAATCGAGAAACTGAAGCAGATGAAGTCTGCCCTGATGCAGAAGATGTTTATATAGGGAGAGAGTGACGTGGAATTTAGCAAGGAAAAAGACTTCGAGGAGGCGGTCATAGCGCTCCTCATTGACCGTGGCTGGGAGTCTGAGACCATCAACTATCCCACGGAGGAGGAACTCGTCCGCAACTGGGCGGATATTCTCTTTCAAAACAACCGTGAACAAGACACGCTTAATGACTGTCCTCTGACAGACGGTGAGATGCAGCAACTTATAGAGCAAATCTATAACCTGCGTACACCGTGGCGCCTGAATGATTTTATCAACGGGAAAAGTGTATCCGTGCGTCGGGATAATCCAGAGGACACACTACACTACGGCAAGGAAGTCAGCCTCCATATCTATGACCAAAACGAAATTGCCCTTGGGCGCAGCCGCTATCAGATTGCCCGCCAGCCGAAATTTAAGACGAAATCAGATGTTTTGCCTGACCGTCGCGGCGACCTCATGCTTCTCATCAACGGAATGCCCGTCATCCATATGGAACTAAAGCGGAGCGGTATTCCCGTCAGCCAAGCTTATAACCAAATCGAGAAATATGCCCATGAGGGCGTATTCACGGGGCTTTTCTCTTTGGTGCAGGTTTTTGTTGCCATGCAGCCGAAGGAATCCGTGTATTTTGCCAACCCAGGTCCAGACGGAACTTTCAACAAAGCCTATTATTTCCATTGGGCAGACAAATATAATAATCCTCTCAACGATTGGAAAGATGTGGTCACTCATCTCTTGAACATCCCAATGGCGCACACCCTTATCGGATTTTACACGATTGCCGATGAAAAAGACAACACGCTTAAGGTCATGCGGAGCTACCAATATTATGCTGCTACGAAAATTGCGGACAAGGTGACCAAAAAGGACTGGCGTGATCTCAATCCGTTAGGAGGGTACGTTTGGCATACCACCGGCTCAGGAAAGACCCTCACTAGTTTTAAATCAGCGCAGCTTATCAGCAGCTCCGAGGATGCAGACAAAGTCATCTTCTTGGTGGACAGAAAGGCGTTGGGCAAGCAATCGTTGGATGATTATAAAGATTTTGCTGGAACTCGCACTACAGTACAGGGGACGGAGGACGGCGATGTCTTGTTATCGAAACTGAAGAGTGATGCCCCGGAAAACTCCCTTATCGTAACATCTATCCAAAAACTCAGCAATATCACTAAGGACAACGAACATATTAAAACCACTGACCTTGAAAAAATCGCAGCCAAGAAAATCGTCATCATCATTGACGAGGCGCATCGCTCCACCTTCGGGGAAATGCTCACGAACATCAAGGCCACTTTCAAGTATGCTATCATTTTCGGTTTCACCGGGACGCCTATCCATGAGGTGAACAGCAAGAAAAGTAACACTACGACATCTATTTTTGGTGATGAGCTTCATCGCTACACCCTTGCCGATGGCATTCGGGACAAAAATGTGTTGGGCTTTGACCCTTATATGGTCATGACATATAAAGATAGCGACTTGAGGCTTGCTGTAGCGCTCCATAAGTCCAAGGCCTCGACCGTGGAAGAAGCCTTGGCGGATAAACGCAAAGCAAAAGTGTATAATCGCTATATGGATCGGACGCTTGTGCCCATGCTTGGATTCTGCCAAGGCAATCGCTATGTCAAGGGCATAGAGGAACTTATTCCCAATTCCCAATATACTCGCGACGAGCATAAAAAGGCCGTGCTTACAGACATAAAAAGAGTGTGGAAAGTCCTCAGCCACAATGGAAAATTTCATGCCATTTTTACCACTCACAGCATTCCAGAAGCCGTAGCGTATTATCGCATGGCAAAGACCATGGTGCCAGAACTCGCCATAACGGCGGTATTTGACCCTAATATTGACAATGAAGGCGGCGGGACGCTGGACAAGGAAGACGGAATTGTTGAAATTCTAGAGGATTATCGGAAGAGATACGATATGGAATTTACGATTCCCTCCTATGACAAGTTCCGTGAGGATGTACAACTTCGCCTCGCCCATAAGAAACCTTATAACAACATAAGAAAGGAAGAACAGATTGATATTTTGATTGTGGTCAATCAGATGCTTACTGGCTATGATTCCAAGTGGATTAACACCCTCTACATGGATAAGCTGATGGAGTACGAAAATCTGATACAGGCATTTTCCCGCACCAATCGCTTGTTCGGCGAAGACAAGCCCTTTGGTGTGATTCGCTATTACAGACGTCCGCATTTGATGGCGCGCAATATTGAGGAAGCGGTCAAGGCATATTCTGGTGATGTGCCCATCGGCCTTTTTGTCGATAAACTTCCCAAGAATCTTGAGAACATGAACCGAGTGTTCGGGGAAATCAGCGACTTATTTACCAATGCCAATATTGTCGATTTTGCGACTTTACCGGAAGAAAAAGCTGAATGTGCCAAATTTGCCAAGTTGTTTCAGGAATTCAATACATACTTGGAGGCAGCATCAATTCAAGGCTTCCACTGGGGACAAAAATCATATTTGGATAATGATAAAGGTGTATGGGAATGCGATGTAAATTTCACGGAAGAAGAATATTTGACTTTGGTTCAACGCTACAAGGAACTCTGTTCTGGCGGTGGTGGCGGACACAGCGACGATATCCCCTTTGATATCGATACGCATTTGACCGAGATTAATACGGATGCTATTGATTCTGACTATATGAATTCTCGTTTTTCCAAATATTTGAAGCTGGTGATGATGGATGCGGCAGATCCCGAGCTAAAGGAAAAGACTTTGAAGGAACTCCATAGATCTTTTGCCAGATTGCCTGTAGAGGAGCAGAGATATGCGAATCTTTTCCTTCGCGATCTCCACAACGGTAATGTTGTCATTACGGACGGAAAATCTTTCCTCGAATATATTAGCAGCTACAAGGAATCTGCCGAAAATGAGCGAATAACACGCATTGTGCATAGGCTTGGAGTAAATGAAGAAAAACTCAGAGATCTGCTTCGCAAAAAGGTGACCGAAACCAATATTGATGCCTTTGGTCGCTTTGAAGATTTGCTCAAGACTGTCGATTGGACACAAGCTCGACGTTTCTTTTCCATTGTGGATAGGGTAGAAATTGCAGACCCTGAGTTAAAAATTCGTGTGGACGATTATTTGCGCGATTTTCTCTTAACTGAAGGTCATGATGTTTTTGAGGACGTATCAGACTTCGTGCCGACGGCAAAAGTGGAGGATGAATCTGGCGGCGATGATGGGGATGGGAACAGTGATGATAATTATGATGATGACCTGAGTGAAAAAAAGACGGTAATTAAAGTCAGTTCTCAAAGGCTTAATTCATGGTGCAAGAAAAGTCCCGTTTTATCCGCTCTATTGAAATCGGGAAACTTTATTTATGTGGAAGGGAAAGTTTGTCTCTTTGATGAGAAATATATTGTAAGGGACGCAGATGGAAATATCCGGTTAAGTGATTATGCCAAAGGGGAAATCAATAAACCTAGTAAGATTGAGATTGAAAGAAACGATAACCCAATCGATAGCTATGGTAACAATGAGGGAATAGCAGCAAAGGCGGTACCTAGTTATAATCGTGCCAGCAATGACAAGGATGATGAGGGAGATAACGAATGTTATACCGACAAATATTTCCTGCAATTTATCACGGATGAAAATGGTAAATTGCATTATATAAAATTGCCGCCAGAAAATGCCGACAAGACATTTAGATATTCTGATGAGGTAACGAATATAGAGGACTTACTGAAGCAGTTTGGTCTGGTAAGTGAAATTAAAACACGGATGTTGGAAGAAATTTATGGCATGGAATTTGGTCCTTCTCTACGGGAATTAATGAGCCGCAGAATATGTAGCTGTAGTGCTAATATGTTATATAGCACTACAGGAATAGACAATAAGACCACGGCAAATATGTGGAAAGGAAAAAATCTCACCATAGAGAATGTAATATCGGCCTGCCTCGGTATCCATATTCCCTTCCCCGTCAGTAATGAAATGTTAAGTCGCGCACATCTATCCGTTAATCCTTCCACCCCGCCAAAGTCGAATAGTATATATCATCAGCTGCTTACAGTTAGTTGGGCAACAGATTATGATGATATTCTGGAAGCTTTAAAAGCCGATGGATATAGTAATCTTATAAAAAAACCAAAGCCAAGAAAACGGAAAAATATATCCTCCATTTGACTGTTTTTGTGACCAAAGATTTGTTAATCAAATCTCTGGTCTTTTTTTATGCCTTTTTAGGGATATATTCACCAAAATTTTTTTATTGAACTTTCTTCAATGGAAAAACATATTAGATGATAGGCGATTCCCCATTCAGCTGAATTCAGATTCACATATAGGAATAGATTTTTATTGAACTTTCTTCAACGGGCAAAATTTATTACTATGCTACACTCCGTCTGTGAGGTTGTTTTATACATACAGATTTGAGAGGAAGTGATTCGAATGGCTGAAAATAAGAAACAGACTAGGCAGCGCATGTGCAAAAATGTAAGCAGCATCTTTCACAATGACAATTACAACATGAACTAAAGAATCCAAAAATTAAAATTTTATTTCAAACGAAATGAAGCGAATGATTCGTTTCAAAATCTCAAAGCCTTGAGATGGCCATTAAAGGCGGCGGGAACATACGAAGACCATGCTGCGCATACGCAGCGCATATGGCACTTCGATGTCCCACCGTTTACCGCTATGTCCATTTTTAGGTGATTGCGGCCGGTGTACGTCAAGTGCATCGGCCTTCGTTGTATCCCGCTGACCTTGTTCAGACAGAAAGGATACAACGATGAAGCAGTATTTCATTCCAATGGAAGTTACCTCCGAGACGATTCGTGATTTCGACATCGATCCCAAAGATGTCGAATGGCGGTGGATTGGGAATCGACGAAAAAGAGTTATCAAGATTCCGGTGACGGATGAGGTATACCGAGAATATATGCGCCCGATATGGCGTGAGCAAAAGGAGGCAACGCGAGCGAAGAAGCTCTGTGTGAATCAAAGTCGCAAGGATGCATGCAACCATGACTGCGATCATTGCACACAGCCTGTGCTCAGGGAATCCTCTATTGACATGATGCCCGAGGAGGCGGTTTCTTCGATGAGCCTCGAGGATTTCTGCATCCAGAAACTCATGATAGAGCAACTCCTTGAGGCGATGGAAGACCTCGCCCCGGAAGATCGACGGCTTCTTCAGTTGATCGGGGAGGGTGAATCTGAGCGCACAATTGCTGAAATCCTCGGCAAATCAAAGACTGCGGTTCATAAGCGAAAAGACAGGATTTATGCGGTGCTCCGAGATTTTTTTGAAAACAGGGTGACCGTTTCGGCGGTTTCTGTCCGCTCTCCTGTGAAAGGAGGGAAGAGAAATGCGAAGCAAGGAAATCGCAGCCGTTCTCATGGCAATCAGCCTGATTGCCCGTAATGCCGCAAAGAAAATCTTGATGAAAGGAACTGATGGACATGGTTGATCTGAAAAATCTCCCCCAAATGCTGCGCGACGCAGCCGATGCCCTGGAAGCAATACAGTCTGGACAGACAGACGAAAAAGCCGTCTCACTTGAAGCTGTACGCGCTGTTCTCGTGCGTAAGAGTACGGAGGGAAAGCGTGAGGCGGTCAAGGCACTCATTACAAAGTATGGCGCGGATCGTCTAAGTGATATTCCTCAAGATGCCTACGCTGCCATGCTCAAAGAAGCGGAGGAACTCTGATGGGTACCCACGCATTGTTGTCGCCTTCGGCGGCACATCGGTGGATGAACTGTCCACCGTCCGCTTGCCTTGAACGTGAATTTCCATCTTCATCGAGTGAAGTAGCCGCCGAAGGAACAGCAGCGCACGCGCTCTGTGAGCATAAGCTGCGTAAATTTCTGAAGCTCCGCAGCAAGCGGCCGCAGTCAGATTTTGAAGATGATGAGATGGATCGCTGTTCCGATGACTATATTTTGTTCGTGCAGGAACGGATGAGAGAAATTCCTTCGCCGATGGTGCTTGTCGAGCAGCGGCTCGATATTACACGTTATGTGTCGGAGGCGTTCGGAACGGCAGACTGCATCATCGTCGGTGGAGACAGGCTCCACATTGTTGACTTCAAATACGGTATGGGTGTACTCGTGGAGGCGGAACACAATCCCCAGATGATGCTCTACGCGCTCGGTGCATTGGAACTTCTCGACGGAATCTATGATATCCAGAAAATCTCCATGAGCATCTTCCAACCTCGAAGGGAAAATGTATGCACATGGTCGCTCCCCAAAGAAGAGATTCTGCGTTGGGCGAGGGACGATCTTGTGGAGAAAGCGCGCCTCGCCTATGCGGGCGAGGGAGAATACTGCGCAGGCGAATGGTGTACGTTTTGCCGTGCATCGGTTCGCTGCAGGGCGCGTGCGGAGGAAAAACTGCGGCTTGCCAAAGAGGAGTTCAAGTATCCTCCGCTCATTACAGACGAGGAGATTGAGGACGTTCTCGGAGAAATCCCGGAACTCATCAAGTGGGCAAATGCCATTCTCGCCTATGCGACGGATGCGGCGGTCAACCACGGCAAGGCGTGGACGGGCTTCAAGATTGTGGAGGGGCGTTCCGTCCGCAGGTATAAGGATGAGGATTCCGTTGCAAGGGAGGCAGAATCGGCAGGGTATACGGACATCTTCGATAAGAAACTCATTACACTGACTCGGATGGAAAAGTTGATGGGAAAGAAAGCATTTACAGACATTCTTGGCGGGCTTATCGAAAAGCCGCCCGGAAAGCCGACACTCGTCCCGGTATCGGACAAGCGTCCGGCGATTCATACAGGCAGTGCTCAGTCAGAATTCACAGCGATTACGGAGGTACATTAACATGGCAACGAAGAACAAGAATACGAAGGTTATCACGGGCAAGGTTCGTCTCTCCTATGCACATGTGTGGGAGCCGGTATCCATCAACGGCGGCGAGGAGAAATACTCCGTCAGCCTTATTATCCCGAAGTCGGATACCAAGACGGTCAAGGATATCCAAGCGGCGGTGGACGCTGCCATCGACGCAGGACTCGGCAAGTTCGGCGGCAAGAAGCCGAACAAGGGCGCAATCAAGCTGCCGCTGCGCGACGGCGATGTTGAGCGTCCCGATGACGAAAACTACAAGGATGCATACTTCATCAACGCAAACGCGCGGACGGCTCCGCAGATTGTGAACCGCAAGGTTCAGCCGATTTTGGATCGCGATGAGGTGTACTCCGGGTGCTATGCGCGTGTGAGCATTACGCTCTATGCATTCAACTCCAACGGGAACAAGGGCATCGCCTGCGGACTCGGGAACATCCAGAAACTCGAGGATGGCGAACCCCTCGGCGGGCGTTCATCGGCAACATCGGATTTTGAGAGCCTTGACGGCGATGACGAGAATTTCCTCAGCTGACCAATCGGATTTTGCAGGAATGGGTGGCGGCGCAAGCCGCTGCCTGTTTTTTGGGGAGAAGATAGATGAAATCCATCAGTATCGATATTGAGACATTTTCAAGCGTACCGCTTGCCAAGGCGGGCGTATATAAGTATGCGGAATCGGAGGATTTTGAAATCCTGCTGTTCGGATATTCTGTGGATGGAGGAGAAGTGCAGGTTGTCAATCTGGCAAGCGGGGAAGAGATTCCGGATGAGATTCTTGCGGCATTGACAGATGAGACTGTCACGAAATGGGCATTCAACACCATGTTTGAGCGCGTATGCCTGTCACGACATCTGGGCATCCGACTGCATCCGAATTCGTGGCGTTGCTCCATGATCTGGGCAGCGATGCTTGGGCTGCCATTATCCCTAAAAGACGTAGGAACGGTGCTGCGTCTTGATTGTCAAAAAATGGAGGAGGGGAAAGACCTCATACGGTATTTCTGTATTCCTTGCAAGGCAACCAAAAGCAACGGGGGAAGGACGCGCAATCTTCCTGCGGATGCTCCCGAAAAATGGAAACTATTCACGGAATACAACAAGCGGGATGTGGAAACGGAGATGGCAATTCAGGCGCGGCTGAAGAAATTTCCTGTGCCGGAGAGTGAGTGGGAGAACTACGTCATCGACCAAGAAATCAATGACCGTGGGATTTTGGTAGACACCACATTTGTCACACAGGCGATCTGCTGCGATGAGCGGAGCAAGGCGGTCTGCCTTGAACGGGCGCAGAATCTCACGGATCTTGAGAACCCGAACTCTCCGCTTCAGCTTATGGACTGGCTGCACGGGAAAGGACTCTCGGTGGAATCTCTTGCAAAGAGTGAAGTGACCAAAATGCTCCGAGCAGCAACGGGAGATGTGCGGGAGATATTGGAACTGCGGCAGCAACTATCCAAGACAAGCGTCAAGAAGTATATGGCAATGGAAGCGGTCACGGGAGCGGATCACCGTGCGCGAGGATTGTTCCAGTTTTACGGTGCAAACAGAACGGGGCGCTTCGCGGGGCGACTCATTCAATTACAGAATCTGCCCCAAAACCATCTCACGCAGCTGAAGGAGGTTCGCACGCTTGTCAAAGACGGTGATTTCGACCTTCTGGATATGCTCTATGACAGTACCTCGGATGTTCTCTCGCAGCTCATCCGCACCTCATTTGTGCCACGCCCCGGCTGCCGCTTCGTTGTCGCCGACTACGCTGCCATCGAAGCAAGAGTTCTCGCGTGGCTTGCGGGAGAACAATGGGTACTCGATGTGTTTGAAAAGAACGGGGACATCTACTGCGAAACGGCATCTCGTATGTTCCATTGCACTGTCGAAAAGCACGGCGAGAATGCGGAACTACGGCAGAAAGGAAAGCAGGCAGTTTTGAGCTGTGGATACGGTGGATCGGTTGGTGCGCTGATTGCGATGGGCGCAGTCGAGTCCGGAATGAAAGAAGAGGAACTTCAGCCTCTTGTGGATTTGTGGCGTGCATCGAATCCACATATCGTGCAATTCTGGTGGGATGTGGATCGTGCCGTCAAGACCTGTGTGAAACGACGCGTTGAAGTAGAAACACATGGCATTCGTTGTGCGTATAAGAGCGGCGTTTTGTTTATACGATTGCCGAGCGGAAGAGAGCTTGCGTATGCAAAGCCGCGCATCGGAGCAAACAGATTCGGTGGAGAATCCGTCACCTATGAAGGTCTCGGTATGACGAAGAAGTGGGAGCGGATTGAAACTTTCGGTGGGAAACTCGTTGAGAACATCACACAGGCGACGGCGCGAGATCTGCTCGTCTGTGCAATGAAAGGGCTGCGGGACAAGGGATTCCATATCGTCATGCACGTCCATGACGAAATCGTACTCGAAGTCCCATACGGAGTTTCATCGGTGGAGGAGATATGCTCCATCATGGCTGAGAATTCGCCGTGGGCGAAGGGGCTGCCGCTCAAGGCGGATGGGTATGAGTGCGAGTTTTATCGGAAGGACTGAAAAACGGCATCTGCCTCTCTGACAGATGCCGCTTGAACTGTGATTTATTGTATTGAATCCATGAGTTGGAGGATTGTTTCACAGGTGGCAGAGAAGTCCACTTCTCTGGCATATTCATAATCTCGCTGATATATTGTCCAGTGATTCTGCATCACCGGACTGCTTACAATCTGCTCCAAAATACTCTGATACTGCGGCATTAGCATACCGGAATTGCGCTTTTGTGCAGTTTCGGATACAGCCTGACGCAAAATTGTCCAATTGATCTGATCGCCTTTCAGCTTGCTCAGGATAAAAATATCGTAAAAATCCCTTGGCCGCGTATTTTGATCTCCACGGGAAATTACAGTTTCCAACTTCTCGGCAAGGATTGTCTCAAGGTTGTAAGCAAAGATTTCCAATGTGCCGTCATTGAACATCATGGGATATTTGTATTCGACTGCCTTCGGGGTAATCTTGTCACCTGTTGTAATATCCAGCTTCAGAGGAACCTTCATAGGGAGGAAGTTTGCCGTCAGCGATACACGATAGCCGCCGTATGCGTCGTTCTTTCGGATTTCTCCAACGTCCTGAAAACTGAAGGTTATATCGTCATCAATGGGGATAGAGATAATCTCCTCAAACATTTTCTTTATACTGTTTTCGTTCACGGGATGATTTAGGATCGTGGCGTCCATATCCATTGTGGCACGGGAATGGAGACCAACCATCGAGGCAATCAGCAGCCCACCCTTTAGGATGAAGTTGCCTTGATATCTTGAATGGGCGATGCGTTCCAGCAGCCGCTCCAACATATAGTTTTGCATCACGAGCTGGGAAGGGATATGTTTTTCTTTTGCCATTTTATTGATGGCGGCCTTTAACTGCATTGCATTTTTCAAAGCAGTACCTCCAGATATGTCCGTATCCTTTTTTCGACGCCGAGCCGAGCTGCGTACTTTGAGAGCAGGGGAATGTTTTTTTGCGGACTGTTCGTATAGCGTTTGAATACTTCTGCGGTGACCTGAATGTCGCCGGTATGATGCGGGCGAAGAATGTCACAGAGTGTCCGTTCTACGGAGTAGCAGTGTACCGAATTGCCAGCAGGCGACTTTACCTCTGTTATACCGAGCGCATACCACTCCGGCTTCACCTGTGCGCAGTGGATCCCTTCCTTTTTCGGATTCGCCAGATTGTAGTTTGTTGGGAAGGTCATATGGTAGGAAATCGGCGTTCGATCCGTCAGATTCCAGAGAAAGAGAGCTGTTTCGTGTGAGAAAATGCCACGTTTGAATCGTGTTTGCAGATTGAGAAATTCATCTTCCCATATTTCGGGCAGAGTGTATACGCCGCGGGCAGGACGGAGCAGATGCCCGCGTTTGACGAGATGTGCCAACATGCTGCGGGAAATACCGGATGATACTGCTTTGGCTGTTGTCAGCATACCGTTATTTTTATGGATGAGGTTCATGATAGCAGCTTGTTGCGTCATGTGAATCACCTCCTATAAACTTTCTTGCTTGTATTATATAGATAAACAAGCAAGGAAGTCAATAAAATACGAATTACGATTATATGAAAACCTCGGACTGTGTTTATATGCAGCCCGAGGTTTTCATATCAAGACTCCGTTGCAGTGATCTATCTCATGTTGAATGATCTGCGCCGTAAAGCCGGAGAACTTGTTTTTCTGCTTGCGAAATTTTATGTCGCGGTATGTGACTTCGACCCATTCATGCCGCATTGTTTTTCTCTGTCCGGGTAGGGAGAGACATCCTTCCTCTGCCTCGTATTGCTCGGAGGATGCTTTTACAATCTCCGGATTCAGCATGACGAGATGAGATTTACCCACGCATACGGCAATTATGCGCTTCTTTTCGCCAATCATGTTGGCGGCAAGCCCGACACAGTTTCCGACATGGGCTTTGAGTGTATCGAGCAAGTCGTTGGCAATCGGGAGGTCGGATTTCACGGCCTCCTCGGATGGCTGCCCGAGAAACATTGCATCCTTGACGATAGATCGTACCATCTGCCTTATCCTCCTTTGCTTTAGAAATATTCGATTGAACAAATAAATTTTCCTGCAACGGGTGACCAATATGCCTCTTTCTGTCCGCTGTCTTTTGAGAAGGGGACAACTTTTCCCCGTCATCGGAGTATTTACAGCGTATTGGAGGAATTTACCATGAAAGATTTGCAGGTTTTGGAACACAGCGGCATCCGAGTCATGACCACGGAGCAGCTTGCCGAGGCATATGGCTGTGATGTCCAACACATCAAACAGAATTTCAACAACAACAAAGATCGGTTTGCGGAGGGAAAACATTACTTCCGGCTCGAAGGTGCTGATCTCAAGGGATTCAAGAGGCAAGTCGAAAATTTCGACCTGCCTGTGAGCAAGTTTGCATCCACGATTTATCTCTGGACGAAACGAGGTGCCGCGCGCCATTGCAAGATGCTCGGAACAAATCGTGCATGGGATGTGTTTGAGGAGTTGGAAGAAAGCTACTTCAATCCTATGAGGAACATGACCCCCGAGGAATTTCTTCTGTACAGCGCGCAGCGTCTGGTGGAACAGGCGAAGGCAATCAAGGCGGCAAATGTACGGATTGACAAGGTGGACGAGCGGCTTCTTGAGGTCGAGTCCAAGCAGATGACCATTGATCAGCACCACTACACCATCATTGGCTACACCAATCTTATGGGAATCCGTGGTGTGAGTCGTGATGTTGCCGCCGGGCTTGGGCGCAGAGCGTCAGCAATGTCCAGAAAGCAGGGCTACCACATCGGCAAGGAGTACGATGCCAAGTACGGCATGGTGAATACCTATCATGTGGATGTGCTGCAGGAAGTTTTTAGGAGGTAATGTTTCGTGGACGCATTGAGCAGTTTGTACGGACGTTCGCTCAGTTTTGAGCAAACGTCTAAGTAGGCAGGGAGCGTAGTATCATGAAGCATTTCAATGAATCACACTACCCGGACCCGACGGCAGGAGCAGCGATGAGGACTCTCGAGAGGGAGATGAATGCATCTTTTCCGATCATCTACATATGTTCGGCATATCGCAACAATCCGCGCGTCAATATCATGCGGGCGCGAGAGTATTGCCGCTTCGCCGTTCGGCGTGGGTGCATTCCTCTGGCACCTCATCTGCTGTTCCCGCAGTTCATGTCCGAGGAGCAGGATCGCGCTCTTGCGATTCGCATGAATTTTGTTCTTCTGCGAAAGTGCATGGAACTCTGGGCATTCGGCACGGAAATCACCGAAGGGATGGAGGCAGAGATCGCCAAGGCGCGTTCTCTTTGCATCCCGATTCGGTATTTCAACACGAAATGCGAGGAGGTTGTATGGGGATGACCGTCGACGAACTCAAGAAAGAGAAAATCTGGGTCTGTTGGAAGTATGTCCAAAAGGATGGAAAGTCCACGAAGAAGCCCTGTGGTGCAGACGGCGGTATCACCGGCGTGAATCATGCGTTTCGAGCAAGCTGGGTGACATTTAAGGAAGCGCAGAAAGCGGCCGAGGAGAAGTCGTTCGGTGGAGTCGGCTTCATTATCCCCAAGGGAATGTACTTCTTGGACATTGACCATAGGGACGAAGCGGATGCGATGGTGCAGCTACAGATCCGCCGACATGACACCTACGCCGAGAAGTCCGTCAGCGGAAACGGTATCCACATCTACGGCTGCTGTGATTATGACCGCATTCCGAAAAAGAAGGACGCAGACGGCAAGGAGAAACTCGACTCGAAATTCTACGTCAAGAATCCGCACAATGGAATGGAGCTTTACGTCGGCGGACTGACCAATCGATTTGCCGTCTTCACGGGAGATGTGTTGCACGACGTACCGTTTGCCGACGGGACGGAAGCCGTGCTGACCACACTGCGGAAAGATATGCTGCGAAAGCAGCCCGTCAACTATCGTCCGCAGGAGGATGGTGACCGCGCCGTATTCGACATCGTATGTGCGCTGCGGAAAGCAAAGAACGGCGGGAAGTTCCAGAGACTCTTTGATCGCGGCGATATCTCGGAGTACGGCAGTGCCTCGGAAGCAGATGCCGCTCTCTGCGCCCTCATCGCCTTTCGGGCGGGAGACGATGCGGAGATGATTGATGCAGTCTTTCGCATGTCCGCCCTTTACCGCAAGAAATGGGAGCGTGCGGATTACAAGGCAGCGACCATCCGCACGGGCGTAGAAGCGTGTCATGGGGTGTTCCATGCAGCGGCGATGGAGCATCCGGACTTCATTCACTTCAACGCAAAGGGAAATCCCGTCATTAGCTGTCCAGCACTTGCAGATTACATTCGGCAGAACCTGCACTACATCTTTGTCCGCGACAGTGCGCGGCACGGTGTCCTGCGCTACGTCTACGAGGGCGGTGTGTATCGTCTCTATGCGGACGATATGCTGAAAGGTCTCATCAAAAACTGCATTGCATCCTACGATTCGGAGATGATTGAGATGCGAAAGGTGGATGAGACATTTCGCATCCTCACAACGGATCTGAACTACATCAAGGACTCCGACCTCAATGCAGACGAGGACATCATCAACTTCCAAAACGGAATTCTGCACCTCTCCACGATGGAACTGACCGAGCATGCTTCCGACCTGTTATCCACCATACAGATTCCTTGCGTGTGGTCACAGGAGGAGCTTGCGACTCCGGTATTCGACCGCTTCATGCAAACCCTCACAGACGGGGATTCGGAGATTCAGCAACTCTTGCTCGAGTTCATCGGAGCGTGTCTTTCCAACGTCAAAGGATGGCGCATGAAGAAGGCTCTCTTTATGTACGGTGCGGGGGACACGGGGAAATCCCGTCTCAAATGTCTCGTGGAGCAGCTGCTCGGCAGGGGAAACTACGTTGGCATTGATCTGCGTGAGATCGAGGCACGGTTTGGCACGGGGCTGATTTACGGAATGCGCCTTGCGGGCAGTTCCGACATGAGCTTCATCACCGTGGATGAACTCAAGACCTTCAAAAAGTGTACGGGTGGGGATAGCATCTTCGCAGAGTTCAAGGGGCAGAACGGATTTGAGTTTACTTTCAACGGTCTGTTTTGGTTCTGTATGAATCAGCTGCCGCGCTTCGGCGGTGATGATGGGCAGTGGGTGCATGACCGTATCATGCAGGTACATTGCAAAAATGCCATTCCCATCGACAAACAGGACAGGCTTCTCGGAGAAAAGCTCTATGCCGAGCGTGACGGGATCGTTCGCAAAGCCATCCATGCGCTGGGTGCGGTCATCCAAAACGGCTACCGATTCACGGAACCGCAGTCCGTTTTGGCGGCAAGAGAGGAATACATGATCGAGAACAACTCGGTGCTTGCTTTTCATGGAGAGTGCATGATGAAACGGCCCGAGGGGGCAAAATGCAGTGAAGTTACGACGGGGCAGGTCTACCGTATCTATCAGACATGGTGCAGACTCAACAACAACGGCTATGCCAAGACGGCGCGGGAGTTCAGAACCACACTGGCACGGTATTACCATACTGATTTCACTTCAATGACCATACGCCGAAGTTACGGCAGCGTGTATAAGGATTTGATTCTGAATGAGGACGCTGTCCGCGAATACACAGTGCCCTACAACGGAGCGGAAGAAGATTTTTTGTGACAGCAGTGAGCGTTCAGTGACAGTAAAAGTAAAGAACTGTCACCGGCTCAACCCCTCATCATTATTGGGATTACGGAACATGAGTGACAGTAGTGACAGTTCTTTTATCTTTTATATATAGGGAAAAAATAAAACTTAGGAAGAAAGAAAAGATAAAAATATTTATATATATAAAGATATGGGCGGCAACCATCACTACCATCACTTCATGACTTGAAAGTGAGGAATATCGATGCGGGAGCATGATTTGGAAAGATTCACCACGGTGTTCATAAAATCTCGTGGAGGGCTTGCACTGAAGTTCATTTCTCCGGGACATGCGGGTGTGCCGGATCGCCTTGTGCTCATGCCGGGCGGAAAGATGTGCTTTATGGAACTCAAGGCTCCGGGCAGGAAACCGCGTCCCTTGCAGGTGAGACGTATCGAGCAGCTGCGTGCGCTCGGGTTCAAGGTCTATGTGGTCGACGGAAAAGAAAAAATCGGAGAGATTATCAATGCACTATGAACCGCATTTCTACCAGACATACGCCAAAGAGTTTATCCTTCATCACAAGGAAGCCGCGATTTTCTTGGATTGTGGGATTGGCAAGACAGTCATCACTCTTACGGCAATCGAAGAACTCCTGCATGACTTCTTTGAGATAGGTAAAGTGCTCGTTATCGCTCCGCTGCGCGTAGCGCGTGACACATGGCCGTCGGAGATCGCAAAGTGGGAGCATACGAGAAATATCTGCGTCTCTGTGGTTATGGGAACACCGAGGGAACGGACGGCGGCACTCATGCAACATGCGGATGTGTATATTATCAACCGAGAAAATGTAAAGTGGCTCATCGAAGAAAGCGGCGCATCAATGAATTTTGATATGATCGTCATTGATGAACTCTCATCGTTCAAATCTCATCAGGCGAAAAGGTTCCGTGCACTCTTGAAGCTGCGTCCCACGGTCAAGCGGATCGTAGGGCTTACGGGAACACCGTCGGCAAATGGGCTTATGGATCTCTGGGCTGAGTTTCGTCTTCTGGATATGGGCAAGCGGCTCGGCAGATTCATCTCCCATTACCGCAATGATTTTTTCCTTCCCGACAAACGGAATCAACAGATGGTGTTCAGCTATAAGCCGCGCGAGGGTGCGGAGGATGAAATCTACCGTCGGATTGAGGACATTACCATCTCCATGCGTTCCAAGGATTATCTCAAAATGCCGCAGCTCATCTCAAATAGCGTATGTGTTGCTATGGATGAGTGTGAGCGGGAACTCTATGACCGAATGAAGCGGGACATGGTGGTTTCCCTTGGTGCTGCGGAGGTTGATGCCGTCAGTGCGGCGGCACTTTCCGGGAAACTTCTCCAGATGGCAAACGGAGCGGTTTATACGGAGAACGGGAAGTCCGTGCATTTGCATGACCGCAAACTGGATGCACTCGAAGATCTTGTCGAGAGTGCCAATGGAAAGCCCGTACTCGTCACGTACTGGTATCGACATGACCTTGAGAGGATCAAGGCGCGGATTCCTGTTCGAGAGATTCGGTCGAGTGCAGATATTGCGGAATGGAATACGGGAAAAATTGCGGTCGCCGTGATTCATCCAGCGAGTGCGGGACATGGACTCAACCTTCAGTTCGGCGGTTCGACGCTCATCTGGTTTGGTCTGACGTGGAGTTTGGAACTCTACCAACAGACCAATGCGCGTCTCTATCGGCAGGGACAGACGGGGACTGTGGTTATCCACCATATCATCACGGCAGGAACGATGGATGAGAATGTTATGCAAGCTCTTGAACGGAAAGACAAGATCCAGACGGCTCTGATCGATGCTGTCAAAGCGAATCTGGAGGTGGCTTCCCATGATGAACTGTGAGGTTCTTGCCAATGCAATCGTCGAACAGGCGGCGAAAGACTATCGGTGGGCGCGGATGGCTCTCGGCAAAGACCCGGAGAATGATTCCGCAGCTCAGATGAGGAGCGATACGGAGCGGTTCTTTCGTTCCGCATGGTTCGGACAGTTGACCAGTCTCGATGGAGAGTGGCTGCTTGAAAAGTTGGAGGGAGAATTTGCATGACAGCGAAAGAATATCTGAGCCAAGCATACCGCATTGACCAACGGGTCAACAGCAAACTCCGTCAAGTGGACTCCTTGCGTGATCTTGCCACTAGAGCCACATCCACAATGGGAACGGAGCCTGTCAGCGGCACGAGAAATGTCCATCGCTTGGCGGATACCATCGACAAGATTGTCGACTTGGAGAATGAGATCAACGATGACATCGATCATTTGGTGGATTTGAAGCGTGAGGTTATGGCGACCATCAGCAAGGTACAGGACGCGAATGCCCTCATGCTGTTGGAACTTCGGTATCTCAGCTTCATGTCGTGGGATGAGATTGCGGGCGAGATGCACTACACGTCTCGTTGGGTGCATATTCTCCATTCCAAAGCTCTCGCAGCCGTGGATAAGATTCTTGCAGGGAAATGAAATCACATAAAAGACTTCACTATAATTCTCTTGAATTCCGGTGTTGACATGGTAAAATGGTGTTATGAAAAGTATGCTTAAAGGCACGACCTCCAATGGGAGCAATCCCAGCGGAGGTTTTTTCATGCCGTAATGGAGGTGAAGTGATGCCGAGAAAACCGAAGCGCCCCTGCCGCATGACGGGGTGTCCGAACCTTACGGATCGAAAGAGCTGCTACTGCGAGACGCACGAGAAAACGATGCAACGACATTATGACCGCTTCACGCGTGGCTACGATCAGCACGAGAGATACGGGAATTCGTGGAAGAAAATCCGTGACCGTCACTTGGCGGGGTATCCGCTCTGTGACATGTGCAAAGAGCGGGGGAGATACGTTCGCGCAACGCTCGTCCATCATATCAAACCTCTTGCTGACGGCGGCACACATGAGGAGAGCAATTTGATGTCGCTCTGCGTATCGTGTCATGAGCGGATTCACCGGCGGAGAACTCCAAAATAAAAAGCCGACTCCAATGAATCGGCTAGAAGAGATCGCTATGCGAGCCCGTGCGGGAAGCGGTCAGAATCAGCTTTCCTTTGTCGATGGCGTACACAAGTAACCAGTCCGGCATGATGTGGCATTCATGAAAACCAATGTAATCGCCAACCAGAGCATGATCCCGATACCTTTCGGGCAGTTGTTTTTCCGCGCAGAGCATTTGCAGGACATCATCCAGCTTTTGCATATCTGCTCCACGTTTACGCAGCTTCTTTAAATCCTTGCGAAACTGCGTGGTGGTGACGAGATCAAGCATGGGCATCCTCCGCATCCAGATCATCCATCAGTGCGGACAGCGACGGATAACGCTTCGGCTCGATTTTGCCATCCATGATGTCGCGTGCTTCCTGCATGGCAAGAAGCGTTTCCCTGTTATAACGGGGGTGTTTCGGTTGGAAGGGAAAGCCTCCCTCCATGATGGATGCATGTAGAAAGATGTTGATTGCGTCGGTAACGGAGATACCGAAACTGGAAAAAACGGTTTCAGCTTGCGCTTTGATTGTCGGTTCGATGCGCATATTGATTGTTGCGGTCTTGGACATGATGCATACCCTCCTTTTGCTTATTGTAACGCGAAAGTGAAGCAAATGCAATACGCTAGATCCCCTAGGGGGCGGTCAAATCTCTAAAACCGCGCCGTTACTGGACCGGGGAGGGGGCGCACGCACAAAAACGTCGGTTCAAACGGGGGATTAAGGGA
>ERZ773056.314-NODE-314-length-25497-cov-3.620509_pt1 | contig 25497 bp, 22 predicted proteins | sample MGYA00580857_ERZ773056 | MGnify/ENA primary metagenome ERZ773056 (study PRJEB29015, sample SAMEA2737996) | human oral metagenome | biome: human oral; feature: human-associated habitat; material: dental | place: China | collected 2114 ... | reverse complement strand
CCACAACGGTAACACCGGCTATACTTTTCGGTGCGGTACCGGTATTTGTGGATGTTACCCTTCCTCAGTACAACATAGATGTAAGTATGCTTGAAAAGGCATTATCAAATAAGACTAAGGCAGTCATGGTTGCCCATACCTTGGGGAACCCCTTTGACCTTGGAGCGGTAAAGGATTTTTGTGATAAGCATAATCTATGGCTTGTAGAGGATAATTGTGATGCACTTGGAAGTACCTATACCATAAAAGGAGAGAAAAAATTTACAGGTACAATAGGAGATATCGGAACATCAAGTTTTTATCCTCCTCATCATATGACCATGGGAGAGGGCGGTGCAGTATATACATCCAATCCTTTACTAAGCAGGATAATGAAGTCAATAAGAGACTGGGGAAGAGACTGTATTTGTCATTCAGGACAGGATAATCTGTGTGGACATAGATTTGACAGACAATATGGAGAACTTCCGGTTGGATATGATCATAAATATGTGTATTCACATTTCGGGTACAATTTGAAACCTACAGATTTGCAGGCGGCAGTCGGAGTGGCACAGTTAAAAAAGTTCCCGGACTTTGTGCAAAAGAGAAAAGAAAATTATAAGAGATTGTATGAGGCATTAAAGCCTGTAGAGGATAAGCTTATACTTCCTATACCTGAAAAAAACTCGGATCCAAGCTGGTTCGGTTTCCTTATTACCTGTAAGGAAGGGGTTGACAGATCTAAGCTTGTAAGCAAATTGGAGTCAAACGGAATTCAAACAAGAATGCTTTTTGCAGGAAATCTTACAAAGCATCCTTGCTTTGATCAGATGAGAGAGAAAAATGAGGGCTATAGAATTGTCGGAGAACTTAAAAATACGGATCGTATTATGAATGATACTTTCTGGGTTGGAGTTTACCCGGGAATGACAGATGCTAAAATTGATTTTATGGCTAAAATGATAATAGAAGGCGTAAAATAATAAAATTTAAGGGCTGAATACCGCTGTTTTTAATACGGTATCCGGTCCTTTTTATTGTGAATATAGTGCCAATTTTTTTCCTTTATTTGCTATGCAAGAACAGATATGATATAATGATAAAAAATGTTGCGAAAAGTTTTTTGGTAGGAGAAGGTATGCTAAACGAAGAGAAAATAAGGCAGATGACCGAATTAGCATTATTAAAAAAGAGGAAGGGCGAGCAGATGTTTGAAATTGATAATTATTTCAAAGAGGATTATGTGGGTAAACAAATGCTTAAGTCCTTTTTTGTTTATACTTTTTGCTTTATCCTTATAATTGTTTTGGCTGTTCTTTATAATTTGGAAGATTTGGTAATAAGTGTAAATACTGTTGGAATGTATTCCGTTTTTTACATTGTTATATATATATTGGGATTGATTGCATTTGAAATGATAACATATAGATTTTTTTCAAAAAAATATGATGAGGCACAGAGGAATCTTAAGATGTACAATGACAGGCTGAATTATTTTGAAAAAAAGTTTGATAACAAAGATAAATTGCAAAATAACGGAGGTTAGAATGCTGCATTTATATGTATTCAGAAACAGCTTAAAGAGTTTCTATGCGAAATATTATTCAATAATAGATAAAGGAATTAAATATATAATATTATTTACAGCAATGATGCTTATAAATATCAACCTGGGGTATGAGTCTAAGCTGGTTGCAATACAGACTCCTATAGTATTGTCTGTAATAGGTGCATTTTTGCCATATATGGCAGGTGTTCTTATGGTGGCGGTCTTTTTAATGATTCATCTTTTTACGGCATCATTTGAACTTGCTTTGCTTGTGGGAATTATACTGATATTAACATTTTTTTTGTACTATAGTTTCGGTAAAAAGGACAGTGTACTTTTAATAATTGTGCCTGTACTTTTTGTGCTTAAGATACCTTATGTGGTGCCTCTGGTTGTGGGACTTATGGGAAGTGCTGTCAGCATAGTGCCTATTTTGGCGGGAGTAATTATATATTTTACCTGTTTGTTTGCAAAACAGAATATAGGAGTACTTACAAGTACCCAGTCTGTGGATATTGCGCAGAGATTTTCACAGGCAATAAACGGGATATTCTCAAACAATACCATGCTTTTATTTATTATTGCATTTGCATTGACCACATTTATAGTATATATGGTTCATAAGCAGAATATGGATTATGCCTGGCAAATAGCTATTGCGGCAGGAGCTATCACTATTTTGGTCAGTATATTTGTGGGAGATTTTATATTTGATATATCTACTCCTCTTTTAGATTTTATAATAGGTCTTGCGATATCTGTGATTATAGCTTATGTGTATGATTTTTTTGTATTCTCGGTGGATTATACGAGATCGGAATATGCACAATTTGAAGATGATGATTATTATTATTTTGTTAAGGCTGTGCCGAAGATTACTATCACAGCGGCGGATAAAAAAATACAATCATTCAGTACAAATGGAAAAAAGAAGAACAAGAATAATGGGGGTAATGAATGAACATAGTCACGAGATTGCTGCGTGATGGGCTTTCATATTTTCCACGAATCGGTATACTCAATATATTTGAGATACTTATTATTGCATATATTGTGTATGAAATAATGACATGGATTACAAAGACCAGAGCATGGACTTTATTAAAGGGACTGCTTATTATATTGGGCTTTACCATAATGGCATATATACTGCATTTTGATGTCATATTATGGATTCTTGGCAGAATTGCAACCATTGCGGTGACTGCACTTATAATAATATTTGCACCTGAGCTTAGAAAGGCTCTTGAGCAGCTTGGCAATAAGAATATAATGAAATTCTTTGCCTTTGATAATAAAATCAGCAATGACGGTATTACTGAAGCTACTATAGAGGAACTTGTAAATGCGGCATTTACCATGTCAAAGCCCAAAACAGGAGCTTTGATGGTAATAGAAAGAAATGAGAATTTGTCAAATATAGAGGGAACGGGTATCTTGATAAATGGTATTGTTTCAAGTCAGCTTCTTATAAATATCTTTGAACATAATACACCTTTACATGACGGTGCAGTGCTTATAAGGGGTAATACCATTGTATCCGCAACCTGTTATCTGCCATTGTCTGAAAATATGAGAATCAGTAAGGATCTGGGAACAAGACATAGAGCCGCTATAGGTATCAGTGAGGTTTCGGATTCTATTACCATTGTCGTTTCTGAGGAGACGGGAAGAGTCTCAGTGGCAATTGCAGGTAATTTGATAAAAGTAAATGACAGTGAAGAACTGAGAAAGGAACTTTCTGTTCTGCTTGAGGATAGGGTAGAAGAAAAGAACAGTTCTTTATTTTCAAAGTTTTTGAAAGGAAGAGGTAATGATAAAGACAAATAATCTTGTTTTGAAAATTAGCTCTTTGGCTATAGCTTTTTTTGTATGGATCATAGTAATTAATATATCAAATCCGATAGTTACAAGAAGCCAAATGGTACCTCTTGAAGTGGTAAATTCGGATATAATTGCAGATGCGGGTAAGACATATTCATTGACAAGTGCAAATACCGTGACTGTAAGTTATGAGGTGCGAACAAGGGATGAGGGAAAAATCTCCGCATCGGATTTTAAAGTGTCTGTAGATCTTGGGGATATGTACGATATAACAGGTGCCATACCTATATCGGTGGAGGTAGTAAATAATAAGGATCTTATAATGGGTGCGGTGATTACAAAGCCGAGTATTGTAAGAGTAAGCATAGAAGATTTGCAAAGAAAGGAGTTTACACTTACAACAAAAATAAAGGGTACTCCATCAGACGGTTATTCTGTCGGAGAGATAAGACTTGAGCGAACCGGTGTGGCTGTTACGGGACCTGTATCGGTTATAGGTCAAATAAGTCAGGTAGGTGTGGAGATAGATGTTACGGGGCTTGACAGTAATGACAGCGGAAATGCCAAGTTGCAGTACTTTGATGCCAATGGGAATGCTTTTATAATATCCGACAGCAGGGTAAGTAAAAGCTTTGATAATGTGGATTATGATATAGTAATGCTCAATGGAAGAACTCTTGCACTCAACTTTGATGTGGGAGGAAAGGCTGCTGAAGGTTATGTATTTACCGGCGCCGAGAGCGGTACAAAATCCATACAGGTCAGAGGTATGCCGGAGGCGCTTGAAAGTCTTGACTCTATTACTATTCCGGCTACGGCACTCAGTGTTGAGGGTGCTACAAGTGATATTATCACCACTGTAGATATTAAAGATTTCCTGCCTGAAAATGTGGAAGCGGTAGGAGAAACAAAAATTGCGGTTACTTTAAAGGTTGAGGCGCTTGATCATAAAACACTTACTTTGACAATAAGTGATTTTGAGGTAAAGGGTGCCAGACCGGGAGTAACTACAAATATTGTACCTGAAAGAATAATGGTAGTGGTTTCGGGATTGACTGCAAATCTTGAGTCAATAACAGGTGCCGATCTTCAGGCAACACTGGATATAGGCAATATGGTTTCAGGCGGAAATACCGGAAGTCTTACATTTAATCTGCCGGAAGGTTTGCATGTGGATTCATATACACCTTTTGAGGTGCTGATAGGAAATCATGCAAGTGAAACAACTTCGGCAGAACAAAACAGTACTACTATAGGGAACTAAGGGAGGTTTTTGATGGTTTCGGAAGAGATAAAGGTGATAAACCCAAGCGGATTACATCTGCGGCCTGCAGGTAATTTATGTAAGGAAGCATTAAGATATGATTCCAAAATAAATATTATTTTTGGAGATGCTACGGCAAATGCAAAGAGTGTTCTTAGTGTACTTGCTACATGTGTAAAATGTGGTGATATCATAAAAATAACCTGTGACGGCAGAGATGAAAGTGAAGCTTTGGAAGCTTTAAAAAATTTGATAAATTCAGGTTTTGGTGAGTTAAAGTAAGTAGAGGTTTATAATGAAAATTTATGGTGTAGGGGCAGCCGAGGGTATAGGCATCGGTGTTGCAAAGGTAGTCAGAGAACAAAGTGTGGAAGTAATAAAAAAAGATATTCCTGATATTGAAGCGGAAGTAAAAAACTTCATGGAAATTTTGGAAATTACTAAAGCTGAGACTGAAGAAATGTCACAGACATTGGAAAAAAACGCTTCGGCGAAGGAAGCGGAGATTTTGTTCGGACATATTATGCTTATGTCGGATCCTATGCTTGTGGATGAAATAGTAAACCGTATCAAAAATGACATGGTCTGTGCAGAATATGCTATAGACGAGGTTTGTAATCAGTATTCATCAGTATTTGCTTCAATGGATGATGAGCTTATGCAGCAAAGGGCGACTGATATGCATGATATAAAGCTGAGACTTATAAAAAAGATCCTGGGTATTGAAAGTACGGATCTTTCAAAACTTCCCTATGGAAGCATTTTAGTTGCAAAGGATCTTACACCTTCTATGACCGCAGGGCTAAATCCGGAGAATGTGCTGGGTATTGTTACCGAGTTTGGCGGAAAGACTTCACATTCGGCAATTCTTGCAAGAGCTCTTGAGATACCGGCTGTAGTCGGTCTTTCGGATTTACCTGACGATATAAAAGATGATACCGATATACTTATTGACGGTGAGAACGGAGAGGTTATTATACTTCCAAATGAGGAAGAAAAGGCGGAATATGAAAAGAAAAGAAATGAATTTGCCTCGAATAAAGAACTTTTAAAGAAATACAGGGAATTACCAAGTATTTCAAAGGACGGTAAAAGGGTAGAGATAGCAGGAAATATAGGATGTACTGAAGATGTAAATAAAGTAATTGAAAATGGCGGAGAGGGTATAGGACTTTTCAGAACAGAATTCCTCTTTATGGACAGAGATTCTATGCCAAGTGAAGAAGAGCAGTTTGAAAGTTATAAGAAAGTCGCTGTGGCAATGGATGGAAAGCCTGTAATTATAAGAACTTTGGATATAGGTGGAGATAAGGAAATTCCATATATGGGTATACAAAAAGATGAAAACCCGTTCTTGGGATATCGTGCTATAAGACTTTGCCTTGACAGAAAAGAAGACATATATATACCACAGCTAAGAGCATTGCTTCGTGCAAGTGCATTTGGTAACATAAAGATTATGCTGCCTCTTATTACATCAATGGATGAAATAAGAGAGGCTAAGGCTCTTATAGAAACTATAAAGGCTGAATTTGATTCTAAGAATATTGCTTACAACAAGGAAATAGAGGTGGGCATTATGATAGAGACCGCCGCGGCATCACTTCTTGCGGATATATTTGCAAAAGAGGTGGATTTTTTCAGTATCGGCACAAATGATTTGATACAATACACTATGTCTGTGGACAGAGGTAATGTAAAAATAGCCGGTCTGTATTCACCATTTTCACCTGCAGTACTCAGAAGTATTCACAGAATTATAACTGAGGGTAAGAAGGCAGGTATAATGGTAGGCATGTGCGGTGAGGCTGCTGCCGATCCTCTGCTTATCCCTGTGCTTTTGTCATGGGGAATGGATGAGTTTTCAATGTCGGCTTCAAGCATATTAAAGTCAAGACAGATAATTTCTCTTTGTGACAGTGAGGCTTTGCGTACCAAGGTAGATAAAGTACTTGAACTTGCCACAGAGAGCGAGATCAGGTACTATTTAAAGAAATTAACAGAGGAGCTTTAATGTTAATATATCTTATTTTTAGTTTATCAGCGTATTTATTTTCCCGGATAGAGCAGTATGCCCTATCCGGGTTTGTTCTGATTTTGGCGGCAGTATATCTGTATATAAAAGAATACGAATACTCAAAATCACTTGTAAACTTGAGAGGAATCTTTTCCCTGGCATTTGTAGGAGGAGAGGGGCTTTCCGCTATGAAACTTTCATATCTTGCAAAGCCTTGGAATATTATTACCTGGCTATGTATAAGCTTGGCTTTTATATGTTTTTATGCCGTATTTAATATATTAAAAGAATATGGAGGAAATCCATATATTAATAGTGAGAGAGTACTTGAAAAGAGTAATGAAAACAGGATGTATGCATGTATTATAATAATTGCTTTAGTATCCGCTGTTGCATTTAATATAGAGGCGATCATACTTGGATTTATTCCTTTTTTTGAAAGAGGTGTTCCTCATGCGTATTCATATTTCCACATTTCGGGAGTACATTATTTTACGGTAAGCTGTGTTTTAATACCTGCTCTGAGTATTATATATCTACATGAGGAAGGTAAATTGGATGCTGTTAAGCTTGTATTTTTAAGCTTGGCAAATATTATAGCTATAATTATACCGATACTATGTGTATCCAGATTTCAATTTATGTTTGCTGTGCTTTTAGCCTTTATTACATTCCTTATTTTAAAAAGAGAAGAAATAAAACCGATATACTTTATTATGCTGATTGTGGTAATAGTGCCTGTGTATTTATTGCTTTCTGTTTTAAGAAGCCATGATGTGGAGTATCTGAACGGAATTTTTGAGATGAAATATAAGTTCCCTATTTACATCAGTCAGCCATATATTTATATCGCAAACAATTATGATAATTTGGATACCTTGATTAATGAACTGCCAAATCATAGCTTAGGAATGAAGGGATTATTTCCTTTATGGGCGCTTACAGGGCTTAAATTTGTATATCCTAAGCTCGTTGATTTCCCTATATTTGTAAATAAAACCGAGCTGACAACGGTTACATTGTTCTATGATGCCTTTTATGATTTCGGAATCATAGGTGTGGGGGTATTTTCAGCAATACTCGGTGCTGTAAGTTATATGTTTGAAAAATGGATAAGGAGTACAAAGCATGCCGCATTTTATATGATATATGCTCAATTCTTTATATATATGGCATTATCATTCTTTACCACATGGTTTTCAAATCCTGCGACATGGTTTTATTTTATAGTTACGGTAGCTATATTCTTTATATGTGAACAAAAGGGAAAGCAGGTTTTTAGAAAATAAATGCATAAATTTAAATAGTAAATATTGACAAATTTTAGATTTTAAAGTATAAAATAATAAAACCGTTGATTGGGAGAAAAGAAATTAGTTACTCACAGAGAGTCGGAGGTGCTGAGAACCGATAGAGATGACGATTTTAATATGGACCCAAGAGGGCAAGGTGAAAGGAAACGAGTAGCTAAGACGGGCGCTCCCGTTAAAGAGCAGAAAATGTGTCGGCATTTTTTTAGAGAGAGTATTTTTACTAATGAAGGTGGTACCGCAGGCTATGCTTGTCCTTTGGATAAGCGTATCCTGCGTTTTTTATTGCATAAATGTATGGACTGTGATGATATAGACTGATATGTGAATTTCTGTCGGCATCAAGGGAGTTACAGCGGCAAGGAGTGATGTGTGACTTATGCAGATAACCGGAAAGTATATTCTAATTATATAAATATTCACTACATAAAATGCCATAAGGAGGAGAAAATGAAATTAATAAAGAAACTTGGAATTATTGCAATAGGTGCGGTATTGATGGCAGGATGTACACCTAAGGATGCTACAACACAGAGCAGTACCGAGAGTACTGCGGCAGAAAGTTCAGCTACAGAATCCGGCAAGGATGAAAGTAAAGCAGAGAATACAGATAAAGATTTGAAAAAAATCGGTGTAATACAATTGGTTGAACATAAATCACTTGATATAATATATAACTCATTTAAGGATGAACTAAAAAATCTCGGATATATAGACGGTGAGAATGTAAAGATAACCTTTCAAAATGCACAGGGGGATATGTCAAATATCACCAGTATAGTACAGGGATTTGAGGGGGATAAGCAGGATGTCGTTGTAGGAATTGCAACACCTGTAGCACAGGGGGCAATGAGCCTTACAAAATCTACACCGGTGGTATTTTCGGCAGTTACAGATCCTATAGGGGCGGGTATACTGACGGATATGAATGCACCTGATAAGGGGATGACAGGCACAAGTGATGCCGTACAGATTGATAAGATAATGGATTTGGCACTTCAGATAAGCCCTGATGTAAAAAAGGTAGGATTTATATATAATCCGGGAGAGGACAATTCCGTAACCAACCTTGGTTTACTTGAAAATTATGTAAAGGAAAAGAATCTGGAACTTGAGACTGTAAGTATTTCTACAAGTGCAGATCTTCAAACCGCAGCAGCAACATTGTTTGAAAAGGTGGATATGATTTTTGTATCAAATGATAATACTGTTGCAGAGGCAATGCCGATACTTACCTCAGAGGCAATCAAGGCTAAAAAGCCTATATATGTAGGTGCAGATTCAATGGTTATGGATGGAGGTCTTGCCACTGTAGGTATTGATTATACAGACCTTGGAAAAGAAACCGCAAAGATGGTGGATGAGATAATTAAGGGAAAATCTGTAGAAGAGATTCCTGTAAAAGTATTTAAGGATGATTTATTTATATATGTAAATACCGATACTGCAGCCGCACTCGGTATAGAGATACCTGAGAGTATCAAAACAGATAAGAAATTTGTGGAAATCAAATAATAGGAGCAAAAATGACATTATCAACATTACTGGGAAGTATTGAACTGGGACTTATATTCGCAATATTATCATTGGGATTATTTATAGCATTTAGAATACTGGATTTACCGGATCTGACAGTGGATGGAAGCTTTGTGACCGGACTTGCATACAGCGCAGTCTGGTCTGTAGCTAAAAATCCATATATGGGAATCTTTATGGGATCCATGGGTGGAATGCTTGCAGGCATTGTGACCGGAATACTTCATACTAAATTAAAAATACATGCTATATTGGCAGGAATACTCACAATGACAGGATTATATTCCATAAATCTTTTTGTAATGGGTGATAAGCCAAGTGTTTTCTTCTATGGCGAAAAGACTGTATTTACTCCGTTTGAAGGTGAATTTTATATAAGCGGGGTAGATATAGGGAAGCTGATTTTACTTTTTATAATAGTTTTAATACTGACTATACTTCTTAGAATATTCTTAATGACTCAAGTGGGACTATCTTTAAGAGCCACGGGAGATAATGAAGCAATGGTAAGAAGTTCAAGTATTAACACTGATGCAATGAAAATACTCGGATTTGCCGTTTGCAATCTTATTGTGGCTTTTTCGGGAGCGGTATATGCTCAGTACAATATGACCGCAACTCATGGTATGGGAACAGGAATGCTGGTACTTGGACTTGCAAGTATCATAATAGGTGAGACAGTCATAGGAAAGAGAGGAATGTTAAGGCATTTGTTTGCAATAGTTATAGGAGCGATAATATATCGTATAATGCTTACAATAGCCTTCGGACTTGGGCTTCCTGCAATATATTTAAAACTGTTCTCGGCAGTAATAGTGGTGGTTGCAATAAGTATACCGTTGATAAAACCTACAATTGTCAGATGGAGAAAAATACATGCTGGAAATTAAAAATGTAAATGTAATCTTTAATAAGGATACTGTAAATGAAAAAAAAGCATTAAGAGATCTAAGTCTTATATTAAATGACGGAGATTTTGCTACAGTGATAGGCAGTAACGGAGCCGGGAAATCCACCATGTTGAATGTTATAGCAGGTAATATAGAGGTGGAAAGCGGAAAAATATATAATAACGGGCTTGATATTACCTATATGAAGGAGCATAAAAGAGCAAGATTTATAGGCAGATTGTATCAGGATCCGCTAAAGGGAACTGCGCCTCATATGACAATAGAAGAAAATATGGGACTTGCATACAGCCGTGGAAAGAGAGTAAGATTCGGGCTGGGTGTCAGAAGAAGTGATAGGGAGTATTTTAAATCGGTCTGTGCCAAGTTGGGGCTTGGACTTGAACATAGATTAAAAAATGAGGTGGGCGGTCTTAGCGGTGGGCAAAGGCAGGCTTTGACACTTTTAATGGCTACTATGGAAACACCTGAATTATTATTGCTTGATGAGCATACGGCTGCGCTTGATCCGAAAACAAGTAAAAAAATAATGGAAATAACCGATAGAATTGTAAGTGAGAATCATATTACAACACTAATGATCACTCATAATATCAGGGATGCACTTGATTATGGAAATAAGACCATTGTTATGAACAATGGAGGTATACTTACAATACTGGAAGGCGAAGAAAGAAAATCAATGACTGTTTCAGATGTGATGAAGCTTTATTCAGGAACAGATGCAATATTAAGTGATAAAATGATTTTAGGAAATTAAAAAAGATGTCGCAAAACCAAAAATATGATTTTGCGACATCTTTTTATTGTCCCGGTCCTATAAGAACAGGTGATCCCTGGTCACCCGGACCTTCAGTGGATATGGAAGGTCCGGGCCCCGAACGGGGAGTATTATTTTGGGGTTTTGTGACTCCGGGACCGTTTAAAACATCAGAATCCTCGGTAGACCTCGGAGGTGATGTGGTTTTTATAGATGAAGAAGTAGTGGTTTCAGGAGTGATAATTTCTGAAGGCTGTTTCTTCGGCTTTGTATTTTTTTGCCCTGATTTAGCTGATGTAGTCGTAGGCTGTGGAACTGTTGGAGGTTGCGTGGCTGCAGTAGGGGCTACCGGTGCAGCTCCGACTGTATCACCTCCGGGTGATGCCGCCACTGAAACATTGCTCTTACTCCTTGGGGTAACAACAGGGTGATTACTTGATATAGGTGCCACTCCTATGCCGGCATCATCGCTTTCATTTGATGTAGGGGCATTGGAATCAAGTATAGGATTTACATTGCCATGTAAATTACAAGTGGCGGACGGTGCAAGATATTTTGAATCATCCGTACTTGATTGTCCGGGAGGCACTATCATAAATACTCTTGTAGTAGTACTTGGGCAGTTTGGTGTAGGTAAAAGACCGCTTTCACTACAGACTGTGACAGCAGTATGGTGGTCACAAAATTCTGTAGGTGCTGTTCCCTTGGCAAAGTATTCTGTATATGTTGCATTGCCGCGAGGATCATGTTCACATACTCCGGGGATGGCAAGTTTACCGGATTTTCTGCATACTACTGCGGTTTCAACGGAATCAGGTACAGGGAAGCCTACATCCTCGGCACCTTCTGAAACTTTATTCATAATCTTTCGCCAGATATCCTTGTGGAAGCTCGTACCTCCATTGTCGGAAAGCGTTTGATTTTCATCACAACCTGCCCATACACCGGCAGTATAATATGGTGTAAATCCTACAAACCACACATCCACATTTTTTGATGTGGTACCTGATTTACCCGCTACACTCATATGATCAAGATGTGCTCTGGTTGAGGTTGAGTTTATATTTACTCCGCTGCTTGCAAATTTTTTGTTATTCTCGGTAGAAGCCGCCATGGCATCTGTTAGAAGGAAGGCTGTGGAATCCTTTATAACTCTATGTGTTTGAGGATTGCTGTTATCAAGTATAGTTTTGCCGTTGTGGTCCACAATCTTTGTAAAGAAAACAGGCTTTGTATATACACCATGATTTGCAATAGTAGCAAAGGCGCCTGTAAGCTCAAGATTGGTTACACCCTTTGTAAGACCGCCAAGAGCTAAAGAGCCGTTATAATCCTGGTCTGTAAGAGTGGTAATACCGAAATCCATGGCATATTCCACACCGACTCTTGGGGTGACGGTTTCCATAAGTGTTTTTAGGGCAACTATATTCATAGAATATATTATACCGTCACGTATGCTTGACCAGCCCATATAACCCTGTTTATCATACCAGTTTTGGAAGGTCTTATCTCCGATAGTATATTCAGCATCATAATATGTTGTAGCCAAAGTATCGCCGCTGGTATCAAGAGCAGGTGCAAAGGCGGATATTACCTTGAATGTGGAGCCCGGTTGTCTTGTAGTGCCTGTAGCCCTGTTAAGAGAGAGGGATGAGGTTTTTTCACCTCGACCTCCACTGATGGCTTTTACCGCACCGTTTGTTTGATCCATAAGTACAAAGGATACCTGTGGTTCTAAAACAATCTTCACACTCTCACCCACTACGGTATCGCCTTCCTTTACTACAGTGGCTTTGTAGCTTTCGGCATCGGCTCTTGCAGCTTCCTCACTTTGATATAAGCCGTTAAAGCCGTCTGCAAGTACTTCCGTATGATATTTATTTATATCTTTTTCCGAATAATTATGTGAGTTCTTTTCACTGTCTGTTACTGTAAGCCTGTATTCCAGTGCAAATTTAGTATCAGGATAATTCTCGGGATTGTTTACCTCGCTGTCAACTATCTGCTGCAGAGCGGGATCCTGAGTGGTATATATGGACAATCCTCCGCTGTATAAAAGATTATGAGCCTGAGTTTCGGTATATCCGAGTTCATTTATAAATGCGGATGTTACCTGTGATATCAATGCATCAGTAAAATAGCTGTAGGGGCTGTACTTTTCCTTTGCAAGTGTATTTATATTCTGTATTCTTGAATATACATCATCCGCAAGTGCCTCTTCCTGTTGCTCTTTTGATATATAGCCCTGCTCATACATATATTGAAGAATTATTTTTCTTCTTTCGGAATTTGCCTTTTGACCTGTGATAGGATTGTATTTTGTAGGTCCCTTTGTAATGCCTGCTATTACGGTAGCCTCGGAAAGAGTCAAATCGGATACTTCTTTGCCGAAATACCTTCTGGCTGCCACCTTTACACCAAGGGAGTTGCTTCCAAGATTTATGGTGTTGAGATAATTTGTAAGTATAAGTTTCTTATCCATTTGTTTTTCAAGCTTTACAGCCAGATACATCTCCTGGAATTTTCTCTCTACCTTCTCTCCGAAACTTCTCTCACGACCGCCGTTAAAAACATTGTTTTTTATAAGCTGCTGTGTGATGGTCGAGCCTCCGCCGGAAGAACTTTTATTTGTAAGCACTCCGCTGATTGCTCGAAGGATTGCCCTTGTATCTATACCGTTATGTTTCCAAAACCTTGAATCTTCTATAGCAACAAAGGCGTCAATAAGAACTTTAGGTAATTCATCATAGGTCACTTCTTCACGGTTGGAACCTGCCATTACCAAGGTATCGGTTATTTGACCTGAAGAATTATATACTGTTGTGGCATATCCAAGCGGAACAATGCTGTCCACATCCACATCCGGAGCATTATCAATAATTCCCTTTATCATGCCGACTACCATGGCACCGCCAAGAACCGATACTACAAGCAGAGAAAGAAAGAATATCTTTACCACTTTAAATATGACTTTATTTATATATTTTCTTTTCTTTGAACCTGAGGACTTAGCGCTTTTTTCAGGAGTTTTAGTGTCATTCTCTTTATTCATCACTTTTCCCTTTTCAAAATAAATTTACAAAATATTTCAAGCTGTTGCTCTTGCCCTAGATTATACATCATTAATGTAATATAGGCTATCAGCTTTAATCAATCTTCATTTTTTATAATATATTATTTAAGTATAAAAAAGGTATCCGTTAATCGGATACCTTTATAAATATTATTGCTTTGACTTTATCATTGAACGTTTTCTAAGTGTAGGATCAAGGATTTTCTTTCTGATACGAAGATTTTCAGGTGTGACCTCAAGCAGCTCATCCGTATCTATAAATTCAAGTGATTCTTCAAGGCTCATTACCTTTGGAGTGACAAGTCTGAGTGCCTCATCTGCAGATGAAGATCTGGTATTTGTAAGTTTTTTGGTCTTACATACATTGATTTCCACATCCTCAGCCTTACCGTTTTTGCCGATGACCATACCTGCATATACCTTTTCACCGGGGCCGATAAAGAGAGTACCTCTCTCCTGAGCATTAAAAAGACCATAGGTGATGGATTCACCGCTCTCAAATGCGATAAGAGAACCGGTTTTTCTGTAGAACATATCACCCTTATATGGTGCATAACCGTCAAACTCCGTATTTAATATACCGTTTCCCTTGGTATCGGTCATAAATTCACCTCTGTAACCTATAAGACCACGGGATGGAATAAGGAACTGGAGTCTGGTATATCCCCCATGTGTAGGGCTCATTCCCTGAAGTTCACCCTTTCTTGATGTAAGCTTTTGGATAACGGCGCCTGAGAACTCATCCGGAACATCCACAAAGGCAAGTTCCATAGGTTCCTGCTTTTGATTTCTTTCATCATATTTATAGATAACCTCAGCCTTGCTTACGGCAAACTCAAAGCCCTCTCTTCTCATATTTTCTATAAGAACGGAAAGGTGAAGCTCACCTCTACCGGATACTTTAAAGCAGTCAGGTGACTCTGTTTCCTCCACTCTAAGGCTGACATCGGTATTCAACTCTCTAAACAGTCTTTCACGCAGATGCCTTGAGGTGATGTATTTGCCTTCCCTACCTGCAAGAGGAGAGTCATTTACCATAAAGTTCATAGAGATGGTAGGCTCTGAAATCTTTTGGAAAGGTATTGCCTCAGGATTTTCTACTGATGTTAGAGTATCTCCGATATGTATATCCGGTATACCGGAGATAGCTACTATGGATCCGATCCTTGCCTCATTTACCTCTACTCTGTTTAAGCCCTCGTATTCATAAAGCTTACCTATTTTAACTTTTCTCATCTTATCGGGATCATGATGATTTACCAGTGCTATTTCCTGATTAACCTTGATGATACCGTTATCTACCTTACCTACACCTATTCTTCCCACATACTCATTGTAATCTATAGTACTGATAAGTACCTGAGGATCAGCCTCTTCATCACCTGTAGGTGCAGGTATATGTTTGATTATAGTTTCAAATAAAGGCTTCATATCATCATTGGTGTCATTTACATTGTATTTTGCCCAGCCGCCTCTTGCACTTGCAAACAGGAAAGGACAGTCAAGCTGGCGCTCATTGGCATCAAGGTCAAGTAAAAGTTCCAGTATTTCATCCACAACTTCCTCAGGTCTTGCCTCCTCTCTGTCACATTTATTGACAAGGCAGAGTACTTCAAGATCAAGCTCAAGTGCCTTTCTAAGTACAAACTTGGTCTGAGGCATGGCACCTTCGTAGGCATCCACTACCAGGACAACACCGTTTACCATTTTTAAAACACGCTCCACTTCACCACCGAAGTCGGCATGTCCCGGTGTATCTATAATATTGATTTTTGTATCACCATAGTGTACGGCGGTATTTTTTGAGAGAATGGTTATTCCTCTTTCTCTTTCTATATCATTTGAGTCCATTACTCGCTCTGCCACTTCCTGATTCGCCCTAAAGACACCGCTTTGCTTTAGGAGCTGGTCAACCAGTGTAGTCTTGCCATGGTCTACATGGGCGATAATGGCAATATTTCTTATATCTTCTCTTTTTGTTATCATATATACTTCCTTATAAAAATTTACAAATATTTATTATAACACTATTTAAATTGATTTACCATAGAGAAAATTTCGGGTTTGCTATTGAAATAAGCTTATAAAGATGCTATATTAACTGTACTATGATAGATAATACAGTTGAAGGAGAAATCAATGATTGTTATTGACAGTAGGGATAAGAGGGCTATCTACGAGCAGGTAGTGGACAGGCTGTCCGACCTTATGCTTGTTGGAGTATTGGAGCCGGGAGATAAGCTTCCGTCAGTAAGAAGTCTGGCTGTAGATCTCTCTATAAATCCCAATACCATACAGAAGGCGTATATTGAGCTAGAGCGCCTTGGATATGTATATAGTGTGAAAGGTGTGGGAAGCTTTGTGGCGGATATGGATGTCATAAAGGAAAACAAGAAAAACATTATATATAAGGAATTGGAAGAGCTTGTGGATAAATCGAAAAAGATAATAAGTAGGGAAGAATTTTGTAAAAAAGCGGAGCAGTTCTATACAGAACCTAAGGCGAAGGAGAGAGCATGATAGAGGCTAAGAATTTGAGCAAAAGCTTTGAGGATATCAAAGCACTTGATAATATCAATGCAAGTATAAGAGATGGGAATGTATTTGGATTGATAGGTACCAATGGAGCGGGTAAAAGTACTTTCCTAAAGATTCTTGCAGGAATATTAAAGCCCGATACCGGAGAAATACTTATAGATGATGAAAAGGTATTTGAAAATATCCTTGCAAAAGAAAAGTTTTTCTATATTTCGGATGATCAATTTTTCTTTTCAAATACAAATGCCAAGGAGATGATAAAATTTTACAGATCGGTATATAGAAACTTTGATGTGAAGAAATGTGAAGGCATTTTAAAAGTATTGGATCTGGATATTAACAGAAAGATAAATAATTTCTCAAAGGGAATGAAAAAGCAGCTTTGCATAGCACTTGGAGTGTCTGCAAATACAAAGTATTTACTATGTGATGAGACCTTTGATGGATTGGATCCGGTGATGAGGCAGACCATAAAGAGCCTTTTTGCAAAGGAGATGGATGATAGAGGACTTACACCTATAATAGCATCACATAATCTGAGGGAACTTGAGGATATTTGCGACCATGTAGGACTTTTACATAAGGGAGGAATAATTCTTTCAAAAGATGTCTCCGATATGAAGCTGAATATACATAAGGTACAATGTGTATTTGAAAAGGACTTTGATATGGAGAGATTAAAGGCACTTGATATTATGCAGATAAAAAACAGCGGACGCGTATATACTGTCACCATAAAGGGAAATGAAAGTGAAATAAGAGAATGTATAGAAGCTTTAAATCCTGTATTTTATGAGATGATGGGACTTAGCTTGGAAGAGATATTTATAAGCGAAACGGAGGTGCATGGTTATGACATCAAAAAACTTATTTTTTAAATTGATGAAAGAGGATTTTAAGATAAGGATTTGGTCTCTTGCCATCAGTATTCTTTCATTTTTCTTCTCATTGATTGTAGCGACCGCCATGCTGATAAGTTATCATAGAAATATGACTTACAGTTATCTGATTGAGGAAACAGGTGAAATCGTAGACGACTCATATAAGCTGGTAGAGAGATTTAACTTCTATATGAATATAAAGAGCCCTCTATTTGCATTTGTATTTTTATGTTTATCACTTATAGTTGCCATATCGGGTTTTACATATCTGTATTCAAAAAAGAAGGTGGATATGTATCACAGCCTTCCTGTAAAAAGAGAGGTATTATTTGCTGTAAAGGTGATAAACGGTATATTGATAGTTATTGTTCCTTTTATCATTTGTACTATAATTGCAAGTCTTATGATAGCCGTAAATGCCTCTGACGGAAGTGTAATTATAAGAAGTATCGGAGTGGCACTTGGTTGGTGTGTGTTCTTTATATTAAACTATTCCGTAGTGATGCTTGCAATAATGCTGACGGGAAATATGCTTATAGGAATTTTGGCATTTGTATTCTTCAGTTTTTATTTTCCTCTGACTGCATTTATGTTGATGGGATTTCAGAGTACATTCTTTGAGACATATTATTATGCAGGAGATATACTGGAAAAGATTTTGCCGAATACCTCAAGCTTTGTGCTTATGTTTAATCTGGTAGAGATTGATACTGTAAAGAGAATCATTATTTCAGCAGTTGTAAGTATATTATTGATGATACTGAATCTGTTCCTGTACAAAAAAAGAGCTTCAGAGACTGCGGGAAAGAGCATAAGCTTTAGTATAATAAAACTTCCAATAAAGTTTATGATAGTAATATTTATGAGTATGCTGATGTATCTTATGGCATATGAAATGATGATGAGCAGTACCATATGGGGTATATTTGGAGCTGTTATCGGCGGAATCATAACTCATTGTATAATGGAAATTATTTACAATCAGGATTTTAAGAAGATTTTTTCCAAGAAAATAGAAATGCTTATATGTATAGTATTGGCACTATTTTTTATAGCATCCTTCCAAATGGATTTATTCGGATATGACCGATATGTGCCAAAGGCTTCAGATATAAAGCAGGTGGCTGTAGTATCTAATTTTTTGGAAAGCAATACAGACCAATATCATAGCGAACCGAAGTTCTCCAACGGATTTTATGGGAATGATAATTATACAGAGGATGATTATTATTACTATGATTATGCGGAAACGAGATTACTGAAAAATCTTAATATAGAAAATAAGGACATAGCGGTAAAGATTGCAAAACAATGCGTGGATTCAATTAATAATTCCTCGGAAAGGGAAGGTACTTTAGGCTATGTAATAATTTCCTATACATTAAAATCAGGAAGAGTTGTACAAAGAAAATACAACTATTTTGAATTTGAAAGTGCAATATCTGAGCTTTCGGCAATATATGATGATCCGGTATACAAAAAGAGTATGTATCCTATACTTTCGGAAAAAAGTGAAAATATATTAAGCATTGATTTTGACGGTGTAGGCTATGATGACAAGCATATAGAAACAAAGGATACCAAACTTACAAAAAAGCTTTTGGAGGCATATAAAAAAGAATTGTCAGCTTTAAAGTATGAAACAAGATTAAAGAGTTATCCGTTTGCATCTATAAGATTTAATGATGCAATTATGGAAAAGGAACTTAATTCGGATTTTGTGAGAGACTATGCCGACGTATCGGAGAAAAAAACAGATACCACATATGTAAAAGAAAGAGATGACAAGGGTTATTATCCTGTTTTTCCTGAGTTTAAGGAAACTATAGCGGTATTAAAGGAAATGGGGGTTGATGTTATTGAAAAACTCCCTGCAAAGGATGTGGACAGGATAGAAATTACTTATTATAATCCTGAAAATGGAGCAGAGAATTATGATAGTTATATAGCTCAAAAGACCTTTACAGATACTGCGGATATAGAAAAAATTTTAGATTCATTGGTAGTCTGTGACAGTGCATACCAAGAAAGTTTAAATGAAGATGATAATATAACGGCATTTATTTATATGAAAGATGATAAGGAAAATGCTTATGGGGGGTATACTTCATATCGTTTTAAAAAAGGAAATGTGCCTGATATAGTTAAATAATAAGGGCTGTGAAAACAGCTCCGGTTTAAAAAGTTAAAGGACCTTGGTTTAAAATAAATAAAGGTCCTTTTTTGTATGCCCTGTGGCATATATTTATAAAGGGTGAAATACACACCGAAGATAAATAACAGTATGGAATTATCAACATATTGACCTTGAAAAACATTATTATATGTTGACAAATATATATAAATAGCATATATTGTTCATAATTATAAAAAGAATATATTCTTAATTTTCTATACCTTGAGTGTAGTTATAAATTTTTTCTTTGTGAAAGGAGAATATAAAAAGAAATAACAGGATAGAGTTAGTTTTTAGCTACTGTCTATAATATATTGAAAATAAGTGTGGGTAGATATGAATAAAAAATGAAGACAGTTGAATACTGCAGAACAAAATTATGAAGAAGATAAGTTTGGCGAATAACTAAGTATCTAACAGCTGTGAAGGGGTATTAAATATATGAATAAAAGGCTTAATGTATTAGTAAGTATACTATGGGTTATAACTTCTGCTCTTGATATAGTTATATTTTTTGTAAATACATTAAATATCAGAGAAAAGGTGACCATGGCAGTACTGTTCTTGTATTCTGTTTCTGTTGCTTATGAAGGAATAAGGTCAATCATTTTGGGAACAAATATCAGTAAGAATATGGTTATTTTCAGATTAATTGTTGGGATTATAAGTATTATAATACAGAGTATTGTCCTTATCAGGTATTTTAGGTAACATCATTAATTTATACAAATAAGCATTTCTAAAGTAGAGGTGAATGGTACTTACTAAAGGGACTGTGGGTAAAATTGGTTATAGCTTTGATATATTGAAGCTGTCAGTTTTCCACAGTCCCTTTTTTATTTTTATGGTTGCTTTCCTATATATGCCAGTATTCCGCCGTCTACATAGAGTATATGTCCGTTTATAAAGTCGGATGCGGAGGATGAGAGGAATACTACAGGACCTGCAAGGTCGGCGGGCTCACCCCATCTGTTTGCAGGTGTCTTTGCAAGTATAAAGGAATCAAAAGGATGTTTGCTGCCGTCAGGCTGTATCTTGCGAAGCGGTGCAGTCTGTGAGGTTGCAATATACCCGGGGCCTATGCCGTTACATTGAATATTGTATACACCGTATTCTGAAGCAATATTTTTTGTAAGCATTTTTAAACCGCCCTTTGCAGCTGCATAGGCACTTACGGTTTCTCTGCCAAGCTCACTCATCATGGAGCAGATATTTATAATCTTTCCGCTTCTTCTTTTTACCATACCGGGTAAAACAGCCTTTGCCATAATAAATGGAGCTATCAAATCTACATCTATAACTGAATTAAAGTCCTCAATACTCATATCGGTCATAGGAATTCTTTTTATGATTCCTGCATTATTTACCAAAATATCTATTTCACCGATATTTTTCTCGATGTCGGTTACCATATTTTTTACTTCTTCTTCATTGGTTACATCACATACATAGCCGTGAGCTTGGATATTTTCTTTTTTGTATGAATCAAGTCCTTTTTCAAGTCCCTCTTTTGAACTGCTGTTAAATATTATTTTTGCACCTGCATCATAAAGTGCCTTTGCCATAGCAAAGCCTATACCATGAGATGCACCGGTAACTAGGGCTGTTTTCCCGTCAAGTCTGAAACTTTTTAAAACATTTTCCATTATCTTAAATCCTCATTTTTAATAACATCCATATCATCAAATGCCTGATTTTCGCCACCCATTGCCCATATAAAAGTATAGTTTGAAGTGCCTGCGGCGGAATGTATACTCCATGAAGGAGAGATAATCGCCATTTCATTTTTCATTACAACATGTCTTGTTTCATTTGGCTCACCCATAAGATGGAAGATAACATTATCCTTTGGAACCTCAAAATACATATATACTTCCATTCTTCTCTCATGTGTATGTGCAGGCATTGTATTCCATACATTTCCCTCATCAAGAACAGTCATACCCATGGAAAGCTGTGCTGTTTGTAATACATCAGGATGTATAAACTGATTTATAACTCTCTTATTGGAAGTTTTATTATCTCCCAAAGGTTTCTTGGCTGCATCCTGTATTGATATAAATTTGGTCTTATATGAGATATGTGCAGGAGCACTTACCATATAAAACTTAGCCGGATTGCTTTTATCAAGGCTTTTGAAAGTGACATTTTTTGTACCCTTTGTAATATATAGACAATCTTTATAGTCAAGAGTAAATGTTTCATCATCCGCCACAATTTCGCCTTTGCCTCCGATATTAAAAATACCTATCTCTCTTCTTTCAAGAAAATACTTTGTACCGAAATTTGACCATATATCAATATCCTTATCAATAGGCACCGCCTCATTAACAGGCATACATCCAAGAGTTACCATCCTGTCCACATGTGAATAAACCGCAACTACCTTATCGGGCTGATAAAGATTTTCAATAAGAAATTCATCCCTTATTTCACCTGTTGTGTAATGCTTAAAGTCTCTTTGATTTGCTGAATAACGTATGTCCATAAAATCCTCCTTTAATATGCTGTAAACATTTCATCAAATTTGTTATTTAAGGCTGCATTGACCCTCTCAATACCGCCATAAAGATGCTTTTTAACTATTTCCTCTATCTTAGAGGTATCTCTGTTTTTAATAATCTCATACAATTGCTTGTGCTCAAGTATTACATGCTCATAGTTTTCACATTCAAGCATATCAAGCATGCAAAATCTTGTGTAATTGGAGTCGGATTTTCTTATCTGTTCCCACAGATAGGTATGTCCGGTTTTCTTATACCACAACTCATGCATAGAAAGGTCAATTTCCTTAAATTTATCGGGCTTGAAGTTTTTTGTATTTTCATAGCTTTTTATCAGGCGACTTACAGTCTTTTCAAGTTTTTTTATATCACTGTCTGTAGCGATGCGGATATAGTCCTTTAAAACCATACTTTCAAGGGCAAATCTCTCATAGATTATCTGCTTTACTATTTCCATATTTATCATAGACACTCTTGAGCCGCTTTTTGGAATAATATCTACAAGCCCCGCTCCGGCAAGTCTTGAAAGCACTGCACGTATGGGAGTTCTGGAAACATTGTACTTTGTACATAGGCTGTTTTCACTTATAAGCCTGCCGGGCTTTAAGTTTAACATCAATATATCATTTTCTATTTCCGAATATATATTTTGAATGGTAGAAATACTTGTATCACCCCTTTCATATATAAATTAATCTTGTATGCAAGCATTATTTTATGCTATGATTAACCCGTATATATGTCTATAATATACCAGGGGTTTTAATAAGTCAATCGAAAACTTGTATCCAAGATTAAAAGAAAAACTTGTATCCAAGAAAGATTAAAACAACCCTTTAACATAATTTTGACAAGGAGAAAAATATGGGCGGACTGTTTAATTATGACAATCCTATATGGAGATTTGTAGGAAGAATATGGGATTTGTTTATACTCAATTTATTATGGATAGTATGTTCATTGCCGGTAATAACATTCGGGGCTTCAACCACCGCAATGTATTATTGTACATTAAAAATAGCAAGAGACCGTGACAGCGGCGGTATATTGTCAATGTTTTTTCACAGCTTTAAAGATAATCTTTTACAGTCAACCATTATATGGGTGATAATGGCTTTTATAGGAGGAATACTTTTCTTTGATATAAGATTTTTCAGCTTTTATCTGTCTCAGGGAAATACTTTTTTTAGAATGATTGTATTTACGATTACATGCTTTTTGATACTTTTATGGCTTTTTATATTTTTATATGTATTTCCAATACAGGCAAAGTTTATAAATCCGGTTAAAAAGACCTTTAAACTGGCACTTCTTATGTCGGTAAAGCATCTTATAAGAACTGTAATAATACTTGGAGGAAGTATTTTAATATTGGTTGCGGTTTATATTTTGATAATGAGATTGCCGGGGGTAATGTCTATGCTTGTACTTTTGCTTGGTTCGGGGATTTCACTGTTTCAGGCAAGCCAGTTTAATATTATATTTGATAAATATATTGATGATAATAATCAATAATAAATTGTACTTGTTTTTAGACATTTTGTTATTTTTTTAACCAATCATAATGCTTGTATTGTAGCTTTTTTTTTACTATACTAGTATATATATGAGCTCTATAGAGCTTTTTATGTGCAAATAAGCACAAATTAAAATAGCAGTCACTTTAAGTCGTATCCTAAATCGGATACTTGAGAAAAATTGCTATATAATATTAGCTATATGCTATAGGAATGGGAAGGTATAAGTCATATGTCAATGATGGATCAACTAAAAAGACGTGCAAAAGAGAACAGGAAAACCATAATCTTACCTGAGTCTATGGATAAGAGAATATTCAAGGCGGCAGAGGTAATTTTGAAAGAGGGTTTGGCAGACCTAATAATTATAGGTACTCCACAGGAAGTGGAAGAAAATTCCAAGGGTTGTGATATTACCGGGGCGACTATAATCGATCCGAATACTTATGAGAAAACAAAGGAATATGAGGAGCTCTTTGTAGAACTTAGAAAGTCAAAAGGGCTTACTCATGAAGACGCAAGAAAGCAGATGTTAAGTGATTACACCACTTATGGATGTCTTATGCTCAAGGCGGGAGATGCAGACGGACTTGTAAGCGGTGCATGTCATTCAACAGCAAACACATTAAGACCTGCATTACAGATAATCAAGACCAAGCCGGGTTCAAAGCTTGTTTCAGGATTCTTTGTAGTGGAAGTGCCTAATTGTGAGTTTGGAGAGAATGGAGTATTTGTATTTGCCGATTGTTCCATTGAGCAAAATCCTGATCCTGAAAAGCTTGCATCTATTGCAATTTCCTCAGCTGAAAGCTTTAAGTTCCTTGTAGGAGGAGAACCGAGGGTTGCAATGTTAAGTCACTCATCAAAGGGAAGTGCAAAGCATGATGATGTAACAAAGGTTGTGGAGGCAACAAGAATTGCACAGGAAACAGCGCCTGAGCTTTGCCTGGACGGAGAGCTTCAGCTTGATGCAGCTTTGGTACCTGAGATAGGAGCAAGCAAGGCACCGGGTTCAAAGGTGGCAGGACATGCAAATGTACTCGTATTCCCTGATCTTGATGCGGCAAATATCGGATATAAGCTTGTGCAAAGACTTGCAAAGGCAAATGCATACGGACCTATGTGTCAGGGAATTGCAAAGCCGGTAAATGACTTATCAAGAGGTTGTTCTTATGAGGATATAGTAGGTGTAGTAGCAATTACAGCAATACAAGCTGCCGGAGAAGATAAATAATTAAAGACAAGGAATGGAGTTTCGTATGAAGAATATTTTGGTTATCAATTGTGGTAGTTCATCATTAAAGTATCAGCTTATAAATATGGAGAATGAGGAGCCTTTAGCAAAGGGTATATTTGAGAGAATCGCAATACCCGGTTCAAAGCTTACACATGAGCCTGTCGGAAGAGAGAAGTTCAAAATAGAAAAGGATGTAAAGAACCATACAGAGGCTATTGCCTTGGTACTTGAGGCACTTACAGATAAGGAACATGGTGTAATAAAGGATGCAAGTGAGATCTATGCTATCGGACATAGAGTTGTACAGGGCGGAGTGGAATATCCGGAGTCAGTTGTTATTACAGATAAGGTAAAGGAAGATATACAGAAATATTCAGATCTTGCACCACTTCACAATCCTGCAAACCTTATGGGAATTGAA
>ERZ773056.308-NODE-308-length-25744-cov-3.413951_pt1 | contig 25744 bp, 18 predicted proteins | sample MGYA00580857_ERZ773056 | MGnify/ENA primary metagenome ERZ773056 (study PRJEB29015, sample SAMEA2737996) | human oral metagenome | biome: human oral; feature: human-associated habitat; material: dental | place: China | collected 2114 ... | reverse complement strand
CTTTCGAGCAGCTGGTTTTCTTGCGCATCGCCGGAGCGGGTGCCGGTGGAAGAGGTGAGTATTGCCTGCGTGTCCCCCATCCCTTCGGCGGTAAAGAATGCCCAGAATTCCTTCTCACGCAGCCCCTCATCCTCCGTGAGGATACGCACTATACGTTCCGCGTGTGATTCACGGGTGAACGGCTCACCCTGGTAGGGGCGGCACAGGTAGTACCTGATCTCACGCAGATACTCCGGGTGGTACTGCTCGGGTGGCACATCCCGCATGAGGCGGCGCATAATGTGCAGGCTCCACAGGTCGTGGCACCAGTGGATGTCCTCAAAAACTTTATTAACCCAGGTTCCGCCGCGGCTCATAATCCCCGCCGCAAACGCTTCACCCGCTTTCTGCCGTGCCGCTGCGTCGGTGTGAAAGCTCTCCTGGGGGTAGAGCGGGTACCCGGGGTCTGGGTGGTGCTTCACCCAACGGTCGTCTGTGGCTTCCTGTTTGGTAGAGTGCGCGAATAGCCCTTTCGGGTATGTCACGTGGTCGCGGCGTGCAACGGCCGCACGCAGATAAACCATGCGCAGGGTTGGCCCTTCAGCCTCGTACACCGCAGCAAACCCGCCTAGTGCACGCATGATGGCGGCGCGTTCTTTCTCATCTGCATCAGCTAGGATGCTATCGAGCGTGTGCCAGTCTTCGGTGTTTTTATTGGTTAGAGCGGTACGTAACGCCTCGAAGCGGCTCTGGCTAGGTGGGGTGACAAGACCCGGTTCTGCGGTGGTATTACCGGCCATAATCTTCCTCATATTTATTCAGTGGTACTTGGGGCTGGGCTGGTGCTGGTTATAGCTTGTTCGCTGCCTCTGCCTGCTGCACCGCCTCCGCCAATAGTTCGGTGGGGTGCGGTTCAAGAGTCAGAATAGTACGCAGCGCCGCTGCAGCCGTGCCGCGGGCTTTCGGCGCGGGAATCAGACGATCAGGTATTGGCACGCTCACACCGTACTGCGTACACAATTGAGCCAGCAGAACGGTCAGCTGATGCCCTCTAGGAATCGTGGTTTCCCCCGTTACTACCGCAGCTAGAGTCTGAAGCACCCGGTACCCGGCTAGGGCGCTCAGCTGCGCCGTATCGTCAAGGGTTTTCGCGATACGAGATGCAATAATCGCCTTCTCATCAAAAAGGAGAATCAGCTCTTTCGCGAGAAGCTGCGGGTCAAGCAGGTTCGAAGCACACAGCCCGGCAAGTGCCTCAGCAGCGGCGGCTCTTCCTTCGGCCTCTGCCGCCCCGCAGGCGTGCGCTAATGCAGAATAAACGGGCTCCTGCAGCGCCCGCCCGGTGTGTTCAAGAGAACGTAGAAACAAGACCGGCTGCATACCATGGGCCAGCTCCATGTGGACGTGGGCCGCGTAGGTATCAATATTGTGCTGAAGCATCCACCCCGCCCATTCGCGCACCCGCTGGCGGCCATTAAAAACCATAGCGTCGTGGATCCCGAAGTTACCGTCTCTACGATCTGCGGTACCCGCCAGGAGCGCACTTACGGCTGGGTCTTTGCGGTAGGCCTGTGGTACAGGGGCAAACCACCATGCGGCTTCGCGGTTCTCATCCATGCCGTACCTCAGGGAGGGAATCCGGTAGCGCCTGCGTTCCCACGACCGCTGTTGCGGGGGTACCGCAACCATTAACGGGGCGCCTTCTTCGCCTGCGATGCTGCATTCAACGAACCGGTTGAGCTCGTGGATGAGCACGGTGCTGAGGGCGCGGTTGGGCAGGAACAGCCCGGTGTCCCCGCCGACTGCCATATGGGCTATGAGCCTATCCCATGCGGTACCCGCTGGCTTGGGCAGCCCCGCGATTTTGGCGAAGGCAAGCGCCATTAGGGCGCTGTACGGAATGTTATCCCACAGGTGAGCTTCGGCCCATTCGTCTGTACGGTTGTTGTGCTCACGGTAGCTGCCCACGTATTCTTGGCGGGCCAGCTGCCGAATACGGTCAAAATTCTGCGCATCTACCGCGCCTATACCGTGCGTAATAACTCCGTCAATGATGCGCGGCAGATCCGCCCCGTTTCCGGCATCAATGAGGTGTTCAGCGATAAGCTCGTTCAGCTCGGCTATACATGGGACAGCCGCCTTTTGTGCATAATAATGCAGTATTGGTGTGGTTCGTGGGGCGGGTACTTCCAGCGAATCAGCGTCTGTTTTTATAGCACCCGTGATGCCTGCACTCTGCGCCTCCCCCGATATTATAAGTTTTTGTGCCTTCTCGGCGAGGTCTACGGGGAGTGTTGGCAGAAATTCTGCCACTAGTGCACTGACTTTCTCAGGCACCTCTGCATAGCCGCACTTTGTTGCATAGTTAATCAGCGTGTGGAGCAGGCTCAGCTGGGTTGTGACGCTCTTTTTATCGGCTCGGCTCAGTACCGCTTCGCTCGCTGTAAGGAGCCCGCTCATATTCTCTAGGCTCCCTGATTGTATGAGGCTCTTATAGGCGTTTTGTCCCACACTCACCGTTACCGCAGACGGTGCTGCTAAAAGCGCCGCATAGCTTCCTTCCCGCTGGGAAAGCTCACGGCTATCGGGGTTCAGGTGCCGATGAATATTCACGTACCACGTGATGTTTCGCGCCGAGAAGTCACTGAGCATCCCGGCGAGCGCGGCATCTAAGAGGCGGTCACGGAAACCCGGCACCTGATGGCACAGAATATCGAATGCGGCCATGAAGTCGTGCTCGACCCTGCTGCACGCCTCGGAGCGTTTTCGCGCGTTCATACCACGAACATCTGAACCGATCTCTGCGAACCGGCGCGTATCTCCCATACCTTCAACGGAGAAAAATTCCCAGAATTCCCGCTGGTACAGCCGCTCATCTGAGGTAAGGATGCGGGCGATACGTTCCGGGCGGGGCTCACGTTTTTTGGGTTCCCCATAGTAGGGGCGACGCAGATAATCGCGGATTGTTGGTAAATAGTTGGGGTGGTACCGTTCGGCTGGTACGTCCCGCATGAGCAGGCGCATGATGTGCAGCGCCCACAGGTTTCTCACACCGAGCATATCGTCCATTACTCGCTGAACCCACGCACCCCCACGATGCAGAATACCCGCAGCGAATGCTTCAGCCGCTGCTTCCCGTACCGACGCATCTGTGCATAGCTGCTCCCCGGAGTATACCGGGTAATTAGTGCCTGGGTGCCGGGCAATCCACGAAGTGCATGGGTCGTTGGCGGAGGGCCACGTGAATATTTCGCCCACTTTCTTACGCCCCGCCAAAGCCGCCCGCAGATAGAACATACGCGGGGTTGGCCCTTCCCTCTCATACACTGCGGTAAACCCGCCTAGGGTGCGCAGCACAGCGGAGCGTTCTTTCTCGCTCGTCCCCGCCAGGATCTCGTCTAGTCTCTGCCAGTTCCCGGTCTCTGGTGCGGCAAGGATTGCACGAATCATCTCGGCCAGGCTTTTTACTTGTGAGGTATGCGGCGGCAGATGCACGGGGCCGGTCATTTATTTGTCCTCATCGTCGTATTGCGGCCTGTTCGCTGCCTCTGCTTGCTGCGCCGCCTTTGCCAATAGTTCGGTGGGGTGCGGTTCAAGAGCCAGAATGGTACGCAGCGCTGTTGCCACCGTGCCCCGGGCTTTCGGTGCCGGGATCAGACGGTCGGGTATTGGCACGCTCACACCGTACTGCACGCACAACTGGGCCAGAAGAGCAACCAGCGGGTATTCATTTACCACGTCGGTGGATTCCTGCAGCATAGCGTGCAGAGTTTGAAGCACCCGATACCCGGCCAGCTCGTTCAGCTGCGCCGCATCGTCGAGGGTTTTGGCAAGACGCCCCACAATCATCGCCCCATCAGCCATGAGCAGTTTGAGCTGTTCGGCAAACACGTGCGGGTCAAGCAGGTTCGAGGCGCACAGCCCAGCAATCGCCTCCGCGGCAGCAGCACGGTCGGCATTGTTTTTAGCCCGGCAGGCGTACCCCAAGGCCGAATATACAGGCCCACCCGGTATGCACCCGGTGCGTTCAAAAGTATTCAGAAAAAGCCGAATCTCAGGGCGGTGCGGGTAGTTCATCCCAGCGATGAGGCTCATATGTGCGTGCGCCGCGAGGGTGTCTAGGTTATGGCGCAGGGCCCACACCATCCACTCATACACCCGCTGCTCGCCCTTAAAATCAACGTAGTCGGCCACCCCGAAATTGCCGTTGGTGCGAGTGAACGGGCCGCCCAGAAGAGCGGACTCCACGGGGCTAATATTTTTTCCGGCTTTAATGGCCGGGGCAAACCACAGCGAGGCTTTCCACCCGTGCCCTTCCCAGGCACGCGCCAGCGACGATAATTTATACCGTTTACGCACCCATTGGCGCTGCTGCTGGGGAACTGACCGCATGAACGGTACTGTTGCCTGCCCGCCAGCAACCTGACGGGTGAACCGGTCTAGTTCGCGGATGAGCAGGGTGCTTGCTGCACGATCCGGCAGATGAGATGCGGCGGTTAGCGTCTTTCCCCGCCCTGAAATCATGGCAGCTATTAGAGCATCCCAGCTAGCGTGTTCAGGTTCGCTAGCGTTCACGGTCACTGTAGCGAGCGCGCACGCTAGGAGCGTTCCGTACGGGGCAAGCTCCCACTGGCCTGTTGTCTGCCCGGTTCCTGCATGGGGGGAGTTATCTTGGTTCTTACATTGTTGCCGAGCTAGGCGTTTAATGCGGGTCAGAGTTGGTGCGCTTATTGCGTCAATGCCTAAGGTGATGATCGCGTCGAGAATACGCGGCAGATCTGCCCCGTTGCCAGCATTAAGCAGGTGTTCAATCATTAGTTCGTTGAGTTCGGCAGCGTCAGTAACAGGGGCTTCGGGCGCATAGTTATCCGGTAGCGGTACAGCACGTGGTCCGGGAACAATAGGGGCTTCAGCCGGGGCATTCTCTGCGTCGAGGGCCTCTGTTTCGCTATCTGCGGGGCTATTATCGGCGGCTATGACGAGTCTTTTAGCGGGCTCAGCCGTATCTACCGGAAACGATGGCAGAAACTCGTTCACTAGTGCAGATACTTTCTGGGGAACCTCAGAAAGCCCATTTTTCTTTGCATAGTTATTAAGTGAGCGGAGCAGGCTCAGCTGCGCTTTAACGCTTTTCTTATCGGTGCGGGCAAGTACTGTTCGGCTTGCTTCTATCAGCCCGTTTACCTCCCCCAGCTCCCCGGTTTTCATGAGGGTTTTATAGGCGTTCTGCCCCAGGGCAACAGCCGCCCCGGAGGGCACAGTAAGAAGCGCCGCGTAGCGTGGTTCTCGCACCGAAATCTCAGTGCTGGTGGGCTTTAGGTAACGGTGAATATTTACGTACCACGCAACGTTGCGGGCCGAAAAGTCGCTGAGTGTTCCCGTGAGAGTGGCCTCCAGCAGGCGGTCACGGAACCCGGGGATACGCTCACACAGCTCACTCAACGCACACAGGTAAGCGTTTTTAATCTTCTCTCGGGCTTCTTTCGCACGCGCAGCATTCCAGATGAGTGCCGTATCGTTGCGATGCTCTAGGGACTGCTCATCGCCCATCCCTTCGACGGTAAAAAACGCCCAGAATTCTTTCTCACGCAGCGCCTCATCGTCCGTGAGGATACGCACAATACGCTCCGCCATGGGCTGCGGCTGCAGGTTCAGCCCGTCACCAGATATATAGTTACGCACCATCCGCAAATAAGGCAGCGGGTACTGGTCCGGGGTGAGGTGCCCGGCGAGCGTGCGGCATACCCGCCACACCCATTCGCGTCTGTTCCACACAGACGCGCAGATCGTCTCTAATCGTTTCGCAATGTCTCCTCGCGATATAAGACCCGCAGTGTAGGCGTGTACCGCACGGTTGAGGGCTTGCTTATCGGCGCGCATGACGGCGGGCGTGTATACGGGGTAGGCGGTTTTTCTGCGTTGTTTCCCCCAGTAGTCCAGGGTATCTGCCCAACCGCCCCCGGCAAGATACTCGGGGTTGGAAGCCAGTGCCGCCCACAGGTAGAGCATCCGCAGGGTGGGGCCTTCGGCCTCATACAGCCCGTACATCCCACCAAGACTGCGGGCGATAGCTGTTCGGTCTTTTTCCGTTGTCTCAGTCAAGTAGGTCTCTAGCATATGCCAGTTCTCGGTATCTGAGCCGGTAAGAATCATACGGATCGCGGCGGTGCGCTCCTTAACACTCATAGCTGTTGCATTCGCCGTTTCAGATGGTCTTTCAGGCAATTCTCGCTCCCTGGTGGTTGGTTGTTGTACACCAATAGTACGGCCTTTTAGCTGCGGATGCGCCGGGTCTAGCTGCTACTGATTGCAACCCTTTCTAAAGCCCCTAGTCGGCGTATTATTGCTACCTGTATCCGGGTGTTTAATACGCGACGGCAGCACGGCTCTTGTCTATTTTTCTCATGGTTCTGCTGGCTCTTACCGCTGTGACGCTGAGAGAATTGGGTAATAGGTTCAGTAACAGAACATCTAGGGAGGTAACCGTGACAGATACCATGCAGCAGGTGCAGCTCGTGGAGTGGGGTGGGCCTGAGGTGCTGCACCTTGCGGAGGTTCCCGTCCCCGAGCCGGTGCGCGGGCATGTGGTGGTACGGGTTCGGGCGGCGGGCGTGAACCCGATTGATACCACCACCCGTAAAGGGCTGGGCCCCGCCGCGCAGCTGGCAGATACCAGCAAACCGGTAGTTCTGGGCTGGGATATTGCCGGGGTGGTAACCGCCGCTGCGGGTGACTACACCGGGTTCGCAGTGGGTGATCGGGTGTTCGGGATGGTGAATTTCCCGGTTCTGGGGAACGCCTACGCGCAGTACGCCCTGGTTCCCGCCTACCAGCTGGCTCATGCCCCAGATAATGTTCCAATGGAGCAGCTGGGGGCCGCTCCCCTTGCCGCTCTCACCGCATACCAGGCGCTTTTTGAGGTGGCGCGCCTTGCTGCGGGCGAGCGCATCCTCATTCATGCTGGCGCTGGCGGGGTGGGCCATATGGCGATTCAGCTGGCGGCAGCTGCCGGGGCGCAGGTGTACGCCACCGCATCTGCGCGGAACCGTGAATTTGTGGAGTCCCTGGGTGCGGTGTGTATTGATTACGCCTCGGGAGATTTTCGTGAGGCTCTTGCCGACGATGGTGAGCATATTGATGTGGTGCTGAATTCAACCGGCGCGCAGACGTTCCTGGATTCGTTGGATGTGCTGGCCCCCGCCGACCGTATTTTCGCACCGGCGGGGCGTATTGTGACGCTCACCAGCCCCGACCCTTTGGAGGCGGCGCGGGAGCGCGGTTTCACGGCACAGTGGCTGACGGTACACCCTGATGCCGGGCAGCTTACTAAGATCGCGCATTATCTGCAGGAGGGCACACTGCGGGTTCACCTTGACCGGGTGTTTCCGCTGGCTGAGGCTGCGGCGGCCCACGAGTATATTGAGCAGCGGCACGCGCGCGGTAAGGTGGTGCTCGTTCCGTAGGCGCTGCGGCTCGTGCTTGTACGCTTCGGTGTGGGTGAACGGTTGGGTGGTTAAGGCTTGGAGGCCGTTTAATGGTGGTATGCCTGATTATGTGACTGGTTTTTACCGCCCGGATTCGTTCCCTTTTGAGCAGCGGCAAGCGTTTGCCTACGATTTCTTTCCTGCTGTCTCACCTGCGGCTTCCGATGCTCGCTCTGCCCTTTTGGTGTGGGTGCACGGCGGTGCCTGGCGGTTTGGTGATAACCATGGTTTACGCGATATTTCTCGCGCCCAGGGTGCCATGAGGGCGCTGTTTCAGCGGGCGGGGTGGGCGGTTGCTTCGGTGAATTACCGGTATTCGCATCAGGGTTTGTTCCCTGCCCCGTTGCATGATGTGGCTGAGGCGGTTCGGTTTTTCCGGGCGAATGCGGCCCAGTTTGGGGTGGATGCTGGGCGTATCGCTATCGCTGGGGGCAGTGCGGGCGGGCATTTGGCGATGCTCTGCGCGTTCGCCGCCGATAGCGCCGCATCAGGTTCTTTGGATGCTGAGCTGGCCGAGTATTATCTGGGTTTTGGCTCTAGCGCCTACCCTGATGTTTCAGCGTCGGTGGTGTGCGCCGGGTCGTTCTACGGGGTTAGTGATGTGCGCACGATTTTTAGCGATAGGCCGTTGGCGGGGTGCCGACTGGCGCATCGTGATGATGACGGCGCTGAGTGGCGCCTGCTGGGTAGCGTGTACCCGGTTCCGGCTGATACTGCGGCGGATGCGCCAGCCCGGGTGAACTGGGCGCGGGCGCATCCTCTTGATATGGTGCGGGCTGCGGGCCAGCGGTGCCCGCGCGTGCCCCTGTTTTTGGCGCATGGCATAGCCGATTCGTGTGTGCCGTATCAGCAGTCGGTGCGTGTCTTTAACGCTTTAAAGGCGCACGGGATACCCACCGATCTGGTGTTAGTTCCCGGCGCGGAGCATGCGGACCCGAGCTGTTTCAGCCCAGGGATTACCGCACAGTTTTTGGAGTTTCTGCAACAGCATATGCCCACAGACAGTACCGAAACGTCCCACGGAGTCAGCGTAAGCCGCCTTAACCGGGTGAAATAATTAAGGTACGAGCAGGGTTATGCCCTACTTTTTAGGGATAAGTTGCAGATAAGTGAAAACCTCTAAAGTTGGAAAACTTTAGAGGTTCATGCTAAGGCTGAAAATGCTGGTGCAAGATAGCAAAGTAGTCTTCTGGATTGTGGAGAAATGGGAAGTGGCCGCTGTTTTTAATGGTGAACACCTGAGCGCTGGGATAGCGGCTGATGACAAAGTGCATGCTAGCACCAAAAATATCATTGTCACCGAAAGTCACGGTAATAGGAAAAGCAGGATCTTCTAGTCGGGGCAAGAGAGGATAGGCCATAATTTCCTTTCTTGTCTGATTGCCTGCTTGGACTGAAACATTGCTCATGTCTAGTTCCACATCATGAAAGGCTGGATAGTCGGCATTGTAATTACGGACAACTTGGCGAAAGAGAGCTTGCGAAGCCTTGGAACTACCAAGATTGCCGAGCAGAGAATAGATTCCCATTTTTAGCCATTCGATAGTCGTGCAGTGATTTTTATTGTAATTCATCATCTCTTTTTCCATTTGCTGCCACTGCTTGCTCGTGCCTGTTCCCGGAGAGGAAAGAAAGAGACTAAGAACCCGCTCAGGGATTTTGCTGGCGTAGATTTGCGCGTACAATCCGCCCCAGGAATGTCCCAAAAGGTGAAATTTATCTACATTGAAGTGGTCGGCAATCGTGTTGATGTCCACAATGTAGGCTTCCATGCTGTAGTCGCCACTCAGGCAGGGCGATTTTCTCGTTCCCCGCTGGTGAAAGACAATCAGTTGATAATCTTTTTCGAGCTTAGGGATAAAGAGCTTGAAGTCATCAGGCGTTCCCGGTCCACCGTGCAGCAGGATAATCGTTTCCTTGTCGGGATTGGGATAGCAAACGGTGTAGAGTTGGTCGGATCCGTTTTGAATCATTGTTTCGATTTTTTGAGAATGAGTCATCGTTTTCCTTTCTTTTAATAGAGCGTCCACCACTGATAAAGAGACCAGTAGAGGAGGATGTATTTTCCCCTTTGCACCCTTATCCTAACAAATGGACAATAGCAAATCTGCCCCTTTTCGGTAAGTGGTAAGATTTCCTAAGTAAGTGGTAGAAAAGTAGCTCTATAATTTCTGTAGTGGGTAAAACCACTGTAGGAATGATGGAGCCTTTATTTCATCCGGTGCGCCCGGTATGTTTCTACGTCGGCAAACGCTACACGGCGGTGTTTTTTCAGTTTTTCGAAGGGAATCTTCCCGTCTTCAAGAAGCCGAACAAGCGTGGGGCGTGACATTCCCAGATAATCGGCGGCTTCCTGGGTGGTCATCATTCTATCCTGTTGCACAAGCGTGACTGCTTTGTGTTCCAGCTGTGCCCGCAGAATGGTTTCCAGCGGCGCGTACATATCAGGACTCAGGGGTATTTTTTCCCCTTTGCTATTTGCAATGTAGAGGGTATCGGCTTCTTCTGTGTGGTGCTCAGCGTCCCGCTTACGCTGGGCGTTTAAAAGCATGTCGAATAGTTCGCTGGGTGTGCTGTGCTGGCCAGCCGGGTCGGGCTCCTCTTCGTAATATCGCCCCTGCCCTCTGGTGCTCATACGATCACACTCTCTCGCCAATTTACGATATTTCTGTGCCTCCACCTTATCATATATTCGAAATTTTCGAAATATGGGATGATGCTTTCAATATTTATTATGCAGATGCTGCGCCCACTATTACCTCAGCACCCGAGTACCGGGGTCAACCTCCGGGTCGTGGTTGGCGTACATGGCGATGCATCGCGGGTCGGCACCGGCGGCACACGCCCAGTCGAGGGAACTAAACGCCGCCTTGGCATCGGTCACAACCCCAGGACGCAGGCGCTTTTTGAGGTGGCGTGCCTTGCTGCAGGCGAGCGCGTGCTGATCCATGCGGGCGCCGGCGGTGTTGGTCATCTCGCGATTCAGCTTGCCCTCAACGCTGGCGCTACAGTTTACGCCACGGCTTCTGAGAAAAACCGTGATTTTATACAGTCTTTGGGCGCAGAATTTATCGACTATACAACCCAGGATTTCCGGCAGGTTCTAGGTTCTACCCTTGATGTGGTACTGAATTCTACGGGTGCACAAACCTTCATAGATTCTTTGGATGTGCTGGTTCCGGGCGGTCGAATCGTGACCCTCACAAGCCCCGATCCTTTAGAGACTGCACGCGAGCGCGGGTTTACGGCAGAGTGGCTGACGGTGCATCCCGACCGTTATCAGCTGGGTGAGATTGCTCGACTCATGTCGCTGGGGATCGTGAAGGTTCACGTGGATCAGACTTTCCCGCTAGAGCAAGCGGCAAAGGCTCATGAACTTGTGGGTTCCCGTCATGTGCGCGGCAAAGTGGTGCTTGTTCCTTAGATTCCACGTGTTCTCTGGAAGAAGACGATCCTGAATCTTTATAGGGCTGCTGATGCTCCAGACGATGAGGTGGCTGCCAGCATATGGTCCACGTCTCTGTGAAGACGCGCGGCTATGGCGGCATCATAGAGCACGCCGTTGTAGCAGAACTTTTCACGTTCTACGCCCTCAACCACGAACCCTGTATGGCGCGCCACTGCCGCTGATGCCGGGTTATTGGTACGGTACCCAAGCTCTAAACGGCGAACACGTGGGGACCTCACGGATGTAAGAGCTGAGAAATCGTAGCTGATCTTGGCTTGTTCTGCGGGTTTTCCAGGTGATACAGCGCTATCATCCGACGCGTCTATATTCTGTGCCCAGTCGCACGCCGCACGCACGCATCTACTTGTTATACCGAGCCCTCGGGTTTCTGCCGAGATCCAGTAGTAAACCCAAGCTCTATCCCAGGTTCCAGAAGGCTGGCGCCCCATACATCTGAAACCTACGCACCCGGCAGCTTGGTTATCAGCTTCCAGACACCATGCTATGTGTTCAGAAGACGGAAGAAGCTCTTCGCAGATGAGAGTTCGCGCATCTTCTACACCACCGAGAGCTGGCATCTGATGTACAAGATCGGGCGTTGCACGGTATATGTCATAGAGTCTTAAGGCATCATCTTCCCGCCAAGCCCGCAGTTTTATTTTCATGACCTGCCTTTGCGTTTGAGGTTATTAGCATCTGCTCCAAGATTACACAAGACTTCGCCGAAAACACGGCTCTCTTGGGCACCAAATACAGAAGAGTAAACTAGTAACAATATGTCTGAGCAGAAACCCACCGAACACACAGATACTCCTAAGACCGCTCAAACCGCGCCCAGTATGGCGAGCATGGCGGCTGCTATTCATGCGGCGCCGGTGCGCGCACCCAAAAAGCCCGCGCGCGCATCCCAAACATCCGGTGAGAAACCCGGCGATGCTTCCACAACAGAGCCAAGCTCAAAACGGCGTAATGCCCACAAGAATTCCTCGCGTAAAAATAACGCTTCACGCCCCGAAAACCAAAAACGCGAACGCCGCAAGAACCACCGGGACCGGCCCGAACAGCGCCCCTATAACCCGCTGATTCCCGCTGTGATTACCTATCCCGAAGAGCTGCCCGTCAGCGAGCGCCGCGAAGACATTAAGGCGGCTATTCGTGATCACCAGGTCATCATTGTGGCTGGCGAGACCGGCTCGGGTAAGACCACGCAGCTGCCCAAGATGTGCCTGGAACTAGGTCTTGCCGAGAAAGGCATGATTGGGCACACCCAGCCGCGCCGCCTTGCCGCGCGTTCGGTGGCGGAGCGCATCGCCGAAGAGCTGGGGCAGAAAATTGGTGAGACCGTGGGTTACCAGGTGCGTTTCACCTCTGAGGTGGGCGAGAACAGCGCTATCAAACTCATGACGGACGGTATTCTGCTCGCCGAAATTCAGCACGATAAGCTGCTGCGCAAGTACTCCACGCTCATTATTGACGAGGCGCATGAGCGCAGCCTAAATATTGATTTTATTCTGGGGTATTTGAAGCGTATTCTGCCGCAGCGCCCGGATTTGAAAGTCATTATTACCTCCGCAACCATTGATCCTGAACGGTTCGCGAGGCATTTCGCACCGAGTTTCGTGCCCGGTAAGGGTGTGGTAGACGATTCTCTCAGCGATGAGGAGCGTGAGATTGCCGAGCAGATTCTTCCCGATGATGCTCCCCCGATTATTGAGGTTTCGGGGCGCACCTACCCGGTGGAGATTCGCTACCGCCCGCTCGATGGGGACGGCTACGCTGATGAAGATGAAGGCGACGAAGACCGTGACCCAACCGATGGAATCCTTGCCGCCGTTGAGGAGCTGTCGAAGGAAGCACCTGGCGATATCCTGATTTTCTTCTCGGGCGAGCGTGAAATTCGCGATGCTCACGATGCTTTGGAGTCTTTGGTTGCCAAGTCCCCACGTATGAACTATGAGGTTCTGCCGCTGTATGCGCGTCTGTCGCTGGCGGAGCAGCATCGCGTGTTTACGCCGGGGAGTCGGCCGCGTATCGTGCTGGCGACGAACGTTGCGGAAACTTCGCTGACGGTGCCGGGTATCAAGTACGTGATCGATACCGGCACCGCCCGCATTTCGCGGTATTCGGCGCGCACGAAGGTGCAGCGTCTGCCGATTGAGCGGATTTCGCAGGCGAGCGCGAACCAGCGCTCGGGGCGGTGCGGTCGTGTAAGCGATGGTATTGCGATTCGGCTGTATTCTGAGGACGATTTCGCGTCGCGCAGCGAGTTTACCGACCCGGAGATTCTGCGCACGAACCTGGCGGCCGTTATTTTGCAGATGATTGCGATCGGCGTGGTGCGTGAGCCCGGCGATATTGCGCGTTTCCCGTTTGTGCAGCCGCCCGCATCGCGCGCGATTAATGACGGCGTGAATCTGCTGCGTGAGCTTGGGGCGCTTTCTGAAAAACCGGCGCGCACGGATAAGAGGGGGAAGCATCATCGTGCTACCTCGACGCTGACCGCTACAGGGCGTGCAATGAGTGCGTTCCCGGTCGATCCGCGCTTGGCGCGCATGATTATTGAGGGTTCGCGTCGTGACTGTGCTAAAGAGATGATGGTTCTTGCCGCCGCTTTGACGATTCAGGATCCGCGTGAACGCCCGGCTGAGGTGCGTGGCACTGCCGATGAGATGCATGCCCGTTTCACGGACGATAAATCTGATTTTTCGTCGTTCCTGTTGCTGTGGCAGTACATTAATGAGCGCCAGGCTGAGCTTTCCTCTTCGCAGCTGCGAAAAATGTGCCACCGCGAGTTTATTAACTTTCTGCGTATTCGTGAGTGGCAGGATCTTTTCGCCCAGCTGCGTGAGATGGGGCGCACCGCGAATATCCGTGTGTCGAACGGACGCGATATTGACGCTTCGGGGCGTGAGGTTGAGATTCATAAGAGTCTGCTTTCGGGTCTGCTCTCGCATGTGGGCGCTAAAGAGGAGCGTGAGAAAACCTACGGCAAAGCCCCGCGTGGTCCGCGCGAATATCTGGGGGCACGCGGTACAAAATTCGCTATCTTCCCAGGTTCCGGGCTTTTCAAACAGAACCCTGACTGGGTGCTCTCTGCCGAGCTTGTGGAGACTTCCCGGCTGTGGGCACGCACAAACGCCGCGATTGAGCCGCAGTGGGTTGAAGAAGTGGGCGGGCACCTGCTGAAAAAGCAGTATTCCGAGCCGCACTGGTCGGCAAGCCGGGGTGCCGCCGTAGCGTATACGAAGGGCACACTGTACGGACTGACGATTTATGCCGACCGTGCTGTGCAGTATTCCCGGGTAGATGCCGCCGCTGCACGTGAGATTTTTATTCGTTCCGCCCTGGTGGAGGGCGACTGGCGCACCCAGCACAAGTTCTACAAGCGCAACCTGCGTGCCCTGGCTGAGGTTGAGGAGCTTGAGGCCCGCCTGCGCCGCCGCGATCTGCGAGTGGATGATGCCGTGCTTTTCGAGTTCTATAATGCGCGCATCCCCGAGCATGTGACGGACGTTCGGTCCTTCGATAAATGGTGGAAGCACGCGCGTTTAGAGAACGATAACCTGCTCGATTTCAACCCGGAAAACCTTATTAATGAGGATGCCGCCGATTATGACGATTCGCAGTTCCCGCGCCAGTGGGTACAGCGTACCGACGGCGGCGAACTCACCCTGGATTTGCGGTACGAATACGCCCCGGGGGCAGGTTTGGGCGGTGCCCGCACGGATGCGGCAAAACGTGACGGCGTGGCGGTTCAGGTACCGATTCTGTTCTTGAACCAGCTGACCCCCGAGCCGTTCCGCTGGCAGATTCCGGGGATGCGCCATGAACTTTTAACGGCACTCATTAAATCGCTGCCGAAGGCGATTCGCCGTAATTTTGTGCCCGCCCCGGATGTTGCACGCATGGCGCTGGAGTCTTTAGAGGCGGACTACTCCCCCGCGACTGACGAGCTTTTACCCTCGTTCGCGCTGGTGCTGCGCCGTCTGCGCGGCGTGGTGGTTGAACCGGATGCTTTCGACTGGGAATCCGTGCCGGATCATCTGAAGTTCACGTTCCAGGTGCGCGATGCCCGCAATAAGATTCTGGGCGAAGGAAAAGATATCCGTGAACTGCAGCAAAAACTTCATGCGCAGATCCGCTCCGCCTTGGCAGATTCGCTAGGCGCTTCGGAGGATACGGTGGCGAAGATGGCGGCGCTCGCGGGCGGGAACTCCGCACAGAGTGCCACATCGCAGACCGGTTCGGCGCAGCAGGGTGCGAAGAAAAACAGCGCAGGATCGGGCGCAAAACCCGGGAAAACCGCCGCTCAGGGTGCAGATTCTCAAGATTCTATCCGTGAAACCACGGGCCTGACCGATTTTCCTGGCGAGGAGATTCCGCGCAAGGTGCAGCGCATTATTGCGACCCAGGCGGTCAGTGGATACCCGGCGCTGGTGGACGAAAAAACGAGCGTGGGCATCCGTATTTTCCCCACCGAGGCCGAGCAGGTACATTCGCAGCGGCGCGGTATTATTCGTCTTCTGCAGCTGCAGGTGCCCTCCCCCGAACGGTACGTGAGCGATCACCTGTCAAATAAAGAGAAGATTGTGTTCACACAGAACCCGCACGGCTCGATTGACGAACTGATTCGGGACTGCACGGTTGCCGCGCTCGACAAGCTGGTTCCACATACGCCCGTTTTCACGCGCGCCGAATACCGCGAGCTGTTCGAGCATGTGCGCGCCGAGCTGATCGATACCGTCTTTGAGGTCACCAAGCTGGTTGCCGAAATCCTCTCGGAGGCGGCGGCGCTGCGCAAAGCCATTAAGAAGGCGACCTCGCTGAGCACCATGCACGCCGTCTCGGATGTGAAGGGGCAGCTCGATAATCTGGTGTACCCCGGATTCGTGGCGAACACTGGGTACGATCAGCTGGTTCACCTGCCGCGCTACCTGAAGGCCGCGCAGATCCGTCTGACCAAGCTGGGGCCGAACCTAAACCGAGACAATCAGCTCATGCTCACGGTGCAGGATTTGGAGGACTCCTACGATTCCGCCGTCAAGTCGCTGCCCGAGGGGACTCTTATTCCCGATGCGCTCGCCCGCGTGAACTGGATGCTTGAGGAGCTGCGTGTGAGCTTCTTCGCCCAGGAACTCGGCACGGCGTATACGGTCTCTGAGAAGCGCATCGCCAAGGCTCAACGTGAGGCGCTGGACCAGGTGAAAAGGTAGAGGTTTTCGGCGGGCTCTATCTAGGTTTTCGTTCCTCGAAGGGTTGGGTGTTGCCACAAGATTCTGAATCTTGTGGCAACACCCAACCCTTCTACGCGCCATAGTGATATCGGCATGAAGCTATGACAATAGAGTCGTCAGTAAGCTTGTATACGAGACGGTGTTCATCAGTAATTCTGCGTGACCACCAGCCTGAAAATTGATGTCTGAGAGCTTCAGGCTTCCCTATACCCTCATTACCATTTCGCTCAACATCTTTGATCAGTAGATTAATGCGCTTGAGAACCTTCCGATCTTGCACCTGCCACCAGAGATAGTCGCTCCATGCTGAATCGTCAAAAATAATTCTCACAACTATTCCTCAATCAGCTGATGTTCAGACCCAAGACCAGCTTCAAGACGAGAGATAGATTCCATAAGACGACGTGCATTAGCCGGGGAGCGCATAAGGTAGGCGGTCTCTTGAAGAGATTCATACTCAGACAATGAGAGAATAACTGCTGGCTCGTGCCCGGCACGTGTAATAACAACCTCTTCACGGTGGTCTTCAACGTGGTCAAGTACTTCAGCATACCGAGCCCGAGACTCGGTGTAAGACATGGTTTTCATAAACACCTTCTTTCTCTGTACAGTATAATGTACAGAAGGCTTGATAGGAAAGCAATGAAGCTCGGTTACCATACATTTAGATCGGTTTCTCCAGTTATTTCTGCGCCAATCCGAAAGTTTTGAACACGTATGATGATGGTATGAGTTTTATCGCTACGTTGGTTCTTCTGATAGGTATTAGTGCGGGAAGCAGCTATTTTTACAGACAACATGCCGCGCGGATAAAACCTCAGCCTGATGGAACCGTTCGAGCGAAGCTGCCCGGCTGGTACATCGCGTTTGGTTATTTTCTCATTGCAGCAGGAGTCTTCTTAGCCTTTGCTTCACTTATTTTAAGTTCAGGCAGCAATCCTATGCCCCTAAACATGGCGATTGGCTTTCCTGCTATGACCTTCGGTCTTGGTATCGTGACGATTCTTATGGGTCAGCGCCAATACATTGAAACCGGCGTGGACTATATTGAACGCCGCGCTTGGTACGGCAAAGTGACCCGAATTCCCTTCCATGAGATTGACTCGTACTCGTATAGTCCAGCGGGCCTTGGCGGTTGGCTGGTTCTTAAGGCGGCGGATAGACGCAGGATAGCGTTTAACTCTCGTTTTCTACGGGGTGAACGGGTGATAGCTGCGTTGGCGTTTCGCCAGATTAATGGCCGCTGGCCCTCCCCATACAACCAGGAGGAACAACGAGTCTTGGGAGAGGAATCATCCATGAGAGCCGCTCAGCAGTACCTTGCGAAGACTCCGAAAGCTCGGGGCTTGCGGAGGTGACGGATACGGTGCCTACAACGTCAAGAGACTCGGAGGTGGGCAAGAAAACCTTACTCTAAGATCGGTCCCGCAAGTATCTGGTCTCCCCTTCCTCAGTTTTTGAACACGTATTATGGATATATGACTTTTATTATTACTGCGATTCTTCTAGTGTGTATCGGTGCGGTTAGCGGATACTTCTATAGAAAACATGCCGCGCAGGTAAAGCCTCAACCCGATGGAACGATCAGGGCAAAGCTGCCCGGTTGGTACAGATTTTGTGGTTACTTCCTTGTTGCTGTGGGAGTGCTCTTTGCCCTTATCACCCCAGCCTTGATCTCGGGCAGTAATCCAATGCCTCCATATATGGCGTTTGGGGTTATTGGAATCTGCTTAGTGTTTGGCGTCTGGGCAATTCTCATGGGTCAACGTCAGTACGTTGAAACCGGTGTAGATTATATTGAGCAATGCACATGGTACGGCAAAGTTACCCGTATCCCCTTTCACGAGATTGATTCGTATGCGTATAGCTCAGGGCATCCCGGTGGATGGCTGGTTCTCAAGACAGTAGATAAGCGTAAGATTGCATTTACGTCCCGGTATCTGCGAGGCGAACGGGTTATGTGTGCACTGGTATTTCGTCAGATTAATGGTCGCTGGCCTTCCCCAACGAGCCCCGAGGATCAGCAGGTTTTGATGCAGGAAGCCTCATTGGCAGCCGCTCCGCAATATCTTACGGAGAACCCAATCGGTCAGAATCTAAGCGGGCAACAGGTGTAACGTTCAGCAGGTACATATGCACATATGCCTAGGCCATCACCCAGTTCGGGAGCGGTTTCTTTATCCGGAGGCGGTTTTATGCGCTCCTAGATGAAGAAACCGCTCCCGCTTTGTGAATATACTGCTCAAGCCGGGCTGTAGAATCTATGATGCGACGAGCGTTTACCGGAGAACTCATGAGGTACATAGCTTCTCAGAGTGATTCGTATTCAGAAAGAGGTAAAACCACAATGGACTCATGCCCAGCACGGGTAATCATGGCTTCCTCACGATGCGCTTCGACGTAGTCGAGAATTTCGGTAAACTGCTCGGCAGAATCGTTATAGGAAAAAGTTTTCATCGGGTGACATCTCGCTATTGGGGGTAAGAATAGTTCTTAAAGATGAATATCTAACGATCTGTTATCGCCTGGGCGCAAACATGAAAATAGATTCTAGCAAGAGGAAAAAGAAGTGTTTCCAAAACGATCTTTTCTGCTTCTTGACCTTGAGCTTCTTAGCTAATTCCTCATAAGATGCGGGAAAACGCCCTGTTCGAGTATAAAACTTCATGTAGAGGTCTAGCCCGGGGTCTATAAAAACCGTCTTGATAAATTTCGCGCTATTGCCTGATTTGTCTTCGACATACAGGAAGATATCACGCCAGTCATCTTTTCTCCACTCAAGTTCGACGACATCCTTCCAAGGCATAAACTTTTTACGTCTCCCAAACTTACGGTAAGTTATACCATCATCATGGAATTGCACAAAGGTTCGAAGAAAAAGAACTGTAAAGGTAATTGGTATGCCAGAAAAAACTGAAAGTAAAATAAATCCTTCTAAATTGTTTCTACCAATCTCTTTAATAACTCCTACAAGACCCATATATCCCAGATACCCTATCAGAACAGAGAATATAAATGGAACATATTGCTTAGTGTTTGGATTATACAAATAGTAGGAACGTTGTATAACCGAGAGGAAGATGCCAACAATAAGAACAACGTATAATTCAGGTTTCATTTAATCTACTAGGGAAGTTGTTGCCCCTGCGGGGGAGGTACAGAAGACATGCCAGAACCAGACTTGCAGGCACCAGAGGTAACTTTATAACCCTTCTCAAATTGTAAATATTCTCGATGAATTACATTTTCTCCCTCATTCTTCCACTTTTTACTGTTGGAGTCATACTCTCCCGTAAATACTTGAACACCGCGAGTATCGTAAGAGATAGGAAGAGCAGTCACGCCCTTATCATTAGGATTTGACCTATCTTTTATACACGATGCATATCCACTACCATCCCAGTTTATAACACCCACAAAATCTCCAGTTAAATTTATTATAAGAAACATAAAAAAAGTTGCTATTAATACATAAACTTTTAAATTTATTTTTTCATCGGCAAATATAAAAACGGCCATCATTATAAAAGGCATGCAAAGACTAAAAAGAGATATAACTAATGATATTATAAATATCCAGCGTACATATTTAATCTCAACGGCTAAAAAATACAATAAAAATAAGTTAATAACTAAGCTTATTAGAAAAATAATGAGCACTACAAAAAATATACGCCGAATAGGAAAAACTTTATTCATATTCATCTTACTTTGCAGTGTATCTCTTGATACTTCTCTTACTTTTCCATACTTATTATCTCTCATTAATATGACAGAAACACATACAGGGATTATTACTATTGACACAATGAACCCAAAGGGGAAAGATATAAATGTAACCAACTTATATAGATTTCCTGTAATATAATATTGAACATATTCAGCTGCAGCTCCAACATTACCAGAAAATGTCACTGAATATGCCCTTATTAAAGTTATACACAAACACACAATCGAGAGGGAATATATCATAAACCAATTTTCTTTGGTGAATTCAAAACTCTCTTTAAGTGATTTTAAAAAACTGTTTAGATTATTATTCTTATCCCTAAATTTATTATTCGACTTAAAATATCCTGGAATTCGCTGTTTTTTCTTCACTTTTATGTTCTCCTCTAATATTATCATTACCCCTCAAAGAAAAGTCGTTCATAAACTTTCCTAGCATTTCGGGTAACCCTTAAATAATCTTCTTCCAGCTGACGGGCGCTGCCCGGGGTGTAGCCGCTCCAGCGGGCGACCGCCTCCAGGGCATCGCGCAGAGTCGGCAGCAGATCGGACTGGCGCACACCACGCAGCACGTTACCGCCGCGAATCTTGGTCGCCAGCAGCCAGGCATCCCGCAAAACTTCGGCGTCCTCGTCAGCCACCAGACTAGCCTGCACGGCGGCATCCAATGCTTCCAGAGTCGAAGTCGTGCGAAGCCCCTCAACCTTATGAGCATGCTGCAGCTGGATCAGCTGAACCAGCCACTCCACGTCAGAGAGCCCGCCACGCCCCAGCTTCAACTGCCGGGTACGATCTGCCCCGTGCGGCATGCGCTCATGCTCCACGCGTGCCTTCATACGCCGCACCTGCTGCGCCTGCTCCACCGTGAACTCACGCGGATACCGGTAAGGGTCAATCAGCTCAACAAACGCACGCCCCAAATCCTCAGAACCGGCGATCGGGCGCGCCCGCAAAAGCGCCTGAAACTCCCAGGTCTCAGCCCAGCGCTCATAGTAGGCGCGGTACGAATCCAGCGAGCGCACCAGTGCCCCCTGCTTACCTTCCGGGCGTAAATCCGCGTCTACCTCAAGCGGGCGTTCGGCACGGATTGCCGGGCGTACCGGCTGTTTAATCAGCTGCATCAGCCGGTTCACAATGCGGTTTGCCTGCGCCTGGGCTTCTTTCTCATCGGCGCCCTCCACAGGGCGGTGCACAAACATCACGTCTGCATCCGAACCGAAACCGTTCTCGGCTCCGCCTAAGCGACCCATCGCAATTACCGTGATCTCGGTCAGCAGTGGAGTCTGTTGTGTGTCTTCGGGGATCTCCCCCGTTGCCTCTTGAGAATCACTCTGCGGTGCATCTTTTTTCTGGGGCGCAGTTTCCTCGTCACGCTCCCCTGCCTTGGTCTCTTCGCGTTCCGCCAGGGCGAGCGCCGCACCAATGGTACACTCGTCCACGGTCGCCAGCCCGGTGCACACCTGCTGCACGCTCAGCAGATTCAGGGCGTCTCCCATGGCGATGCGCAAAATCTCGCGGCGGCGCAGGTACCGTACCGCGCGCATAGCGTCCGCAGAATCTTCATGTCGTGATAGGAGTGAGGTAATTTCGGCCTTAAGAGCGCCCGCGCTCAGCGGCTGCAGGTCGGCAACCTTATCAAGCCAGGTGATGGAGGTGGGCGCGTCTTCCAGCAGGTCGGTAATATACCGTGAGCTTGAGAGTATCTGGCACAGTCGCTCCGCTGCGGCGGGTGAATCGCGAAGCATACGCAGGTACCAGCTAGTGGTACCCAAAGACTCTGAGACCAGGCGGAACCCCAGCAGCCCGGCGTCTGCATCCACCCCCTCAGCAAACCAGCCCAAGAGCACGGGCATCAGATGCCGTTGAATCTCGGCGCGGCGGCTGACCCCGTTGGTGAGCGCTTCGATATGCCGCATGGCTCCGCGCGGGTCGCGGTAGCCGAGCGCTGCCAGACGGTCCTGCGCCGCCTGGTCAGAAAGCGCCACTTCATCGCGGCTCAGGGTTGAAACCGCAGCCAGCAGCGGGCGGAAGAATATACGTTCGTGCAGGGAGCGCACATTGCGTTTGAGTTTCTGCCAGGCTTTGAGCATCTGCTCAGCCGAGAGCGTTCCCATACGTTCGGCGGGCACCAAGGAGCGGGCAAGAACGCGTTGTTCCCCGGCACGGTCGGGCATCAGTTGGGTGCGGCGCAAGTGCATAAGCTGAATACGGTGCTCCAGCAGACGCAATTTCTTGTAGTCGCGTGAGAACGCTTCGGTATCGGAACGGCTAATGTAGCTGGCACGGGTAAGCGCGGCGAGCGAATCCAGGGTAGATTTGGTACGCACCGCAGGGTCAGTGCGCCCGTGCACCAGCTGCAAAAGCTGAACCGTGAACTCGACATCACGCAGACCGCCAGGACCGAGCTTTATTTGACGTTCCAGCTGGGCGGCAGGAATATTATCGGTCACGCGGGCGCGCATAGCCTGCACAGATTCCACAAAGGAATCCCGAGCGGCTGATTCCCACACAAACGGCTCGATTGCGCGTGCATATTTTTCACCCAAATGCGCAGACCCAGCGATCGGTCGGGCCTTCAAAAGCGCCTGAAACTCCCAGTTCTCAGCCCAACGCTTGTAGTACCGCACATAGGATTCGACGGTGCGCACCAGCGGCCCGTCCTTACCTTCGGGGCGCAGGTTCGCGTCCACCTCCCACAGCGGCGGTTCGGAGGCAGGCGCCATGATCGCCTTCGTCAGCGCGTGTACCAGCTCAGTACCGATCTGGGCACAGTCCTGCTCGGTGAGGGGTTCTACGCCCTCAGGCAGTTCACTGGCGGGAACGGGTGCTATCACATACACCACATCTACATCAGAAATATAGTTCAGCTCGCGCGCCCCGCATTTGCCCATACCGATAATCGCCAAATCCAGGGCATCTACGGATGCACCCCGAGCAGGTGCCGAGCACAGTCCACCGCCCAGCCCCTCGGCAACCTCGGTGCGGGCTATCGCGAGCGCTCCTTCCAGCGCAGCGGCGGCAAGATCGGCAAGATGCCGCCCAACCGTGGGCATAAGTTCCACAGGATCGGGCGAACACACATCAACAAGCGCAATTTTCGTGAGTGCGGCACGGTACGCCACACGCAACGCTGTATACCCATCTTTACCCGTCATCTCACGTGATGCGCGCGGCCGCTCATCGTCGGGGTTTGCACCCACCGCTTCCAACAGATCCGTGCGGTATGCGGTTGCCAGCGGGGCTGTAGGCTCATCAATATCGTCGAGCTTTTTACCCCCGGCAGTGCCGCTGTACCCGCGAATATGCGGGGTTTCTTCAACATCGTGCGGATCTATCTGCGGCTCGATATCCTCCGCCTGAACGGTGCTGGGCTCTTGAGTGGCGATGAGCTCAGGTTCAGAGTCTAGCCCGTGGCTGTCGAGAACATGGTCGATTAAATGCGGGTTGCGGTACAGAAAATCGCCCAATGCCTGCGAAGAACCTAAAAGCCGGAACATGCTAAATTCGGCATCCCCGCGGTTCGCGCGCTCCGCCGTTGCGGGGTGCTTTTCGATAAGCCTCACCAGCGAAGGTAACGCGATATCCGGCGAGGGTGACCAGCGCAGCCCGGCAAAGAGGGCATCCGTATTAACCTGGGCGAGTTCGGGGGAATCAAGCCAGCGCTCGCTCTTTGCGGCATCATAGAAACCGGCGGCAACCATGCGCTTGCGCCTGCGTGCGCGTTCTTGACGTTCCGCATCCGCCGGTGCCGCCGCTGTGCCTTCAGTAGGTTGCTGCTCTGGCATGGTCCCCTCCCGAAACTCGCCTATCCGCTAGAGAATACCCAGATTATGCTTAAGCTCGTACGGAGTGACCTGCGCCTGGTACTGTTCCCAGTCGGCACGCTTATTGCGTAAGAATTGTTCGAAAACCTGCTCCCCTAGAGCCTCTGCCATAAACTCGGAGTCCTCGGTACGGTTAATAGCCTCACGCAGAGAAGCAGGCAGCGGGTTGTAGCCCATAGCGCGGCGTTCTGCGGTTGTCATAGCGGCAAGGTCTTCAGTCACGGCAGGCATAAGCTCATACTCGTGCTCAATACCTTTGAGCCCTGCGGCGAGAATTACCGCATATGCCAGGTAAGGGTTTGAGGCCGAATCAAGCCCGCGGTATTCGATGCGCGCCGCCTGCATCTTATTCGGCTTATAGAGCGGCACACGCACCAGCGCCGACCTGTTATTGTGCCCCCATGAAACGTAACTGGGTGCTTCCCCACCGCCCCACAGCCGCTTGTATGAATTGATGAACTGATTGGTGACCGAGGTAAACTCCGGGGCGTGCTTGAGCACCCCGGCGATAAAATGCCGCGCCGTCTTTGAGAGACGATACTCAGCCCCGGCCTCGAAGAACGCGTTGGTATCGCCCTCGAAAAGCGAGAAATGGGTGTGCATACCACTGCCGGCATATTTGGTGAAAGGCTTAGGCATAAATGTTGCGTAAAGATCCCGCGTGTACGCCACCTCTTTGATAACGGTACGGAACGTCATTACATTATCAGCGGTCTGCAGGGCATCAGCGTGGCGCAGGTCGATCTCGTTCTGCCCAGGACCAGTTTCATGGTGGCTAAACTCCACCGAGATACCAACCTCTTCAAGCATGGTTACCGCCTTGCGACGGAAATCCTGCACAATCCCGCCGGGTGTGTGATCAAAATAGGATTCATAGTCTACCGGTACCGGAAAACCATCATCACCCAGCTGAGCAGATTTGAGCAGATAAAACTCAATTTCAGGCGACGTATAGCAAGTGAATCCCATCTCAGCCGCTTTGTTGAGGGTTCGCTTGAGTACGCCGCGAGTGTCGGATGCGCTCGCCTCACCATCGGGTGTAAGAATATCGCAGAACATGCGGGAGGTATGGTCTTCAATCCCGCGCCAAGGCAATATCTGGAATGTGGAGGGATCGGGTTGAAGCAGCATATCGGATTCGTACACGCGCGAAAGACCCTCAATAGAGGAACCGTCAAAGCCGAGCCCTTCCTCGAAGGCGCTTTCAACCTCAGCTGGGGCCAATGCCACGGATTTGAGGGTTCCCACCACATCGGTAAACCACAGCCGAATAAAGCGAATGTCGCGCTCTTCGATGGTGCGCAGTACAAATTCCTGTTGACGGTCCATAGATATCTCCCTGTGTTCCGGGCGGTAGCTGACTCGGCGGTGAGTGATGCCGTGCTCACGCATATGTTGGTGCCGCAAGACGCGAGTGCGCTGGCACGGTTTTATGTCTCTTTCTAGACTATCGGTTTCTTCCCTCAAACGCCCGATGCTCAGGTTTCGTTTATGTAAATTCTGTGGGTCAGGTAGGCGGGTGTAGCTCAGTTGTTGTATGTTCCGCGTTTTACCTACCCTTGAAAACTGAACTATAAAAGCCAGCTTCGGGCTAAAAAGTTAGATCTGCGGCGTTCTCGACCTAAAGCCAGCTTCTTATGTAGACAGTAGTTTATTCCCCCAAAATTCACGTTCAATTCACGCTAACGGGCGCTGGACTGCCCGGCGAGTCACCTAAGATAGAAGTTGCTGGGTGACTCCCATCACTTCAAAATTTTGTGTACAGCCCAACCACGAAATCACTGAATACGTTCCAGAGGAAATACACATGAGCATTGCAGAAATATGCAGAATGATAGCTATAGCGTTCATGTACATAGTATGTTTTATCGTTTTAGGAATTCCCGTTCTCATTTTCGCTGGATTTATCGTATGCGCCCTTCTAGCTATACCCCTCACGCCAATCCTATGGGTCATAGACAAGTTCCGGAACCGAAATCCTACCCCGGTTCCAGAGACTCCCAAAAACCCGTTTAAACTCGACGAAATTACCTGGGCTCTATCGCC
>ERZ773056.300-NODE-300-length-25903-cov-20.982707_pt1 | contig 25903 bp, 25 predicted proteins | sample MGYA00580857_ERZ773056 | MGnify/ENA primary metagenome ERZ773056 (study PRJEB29015, sample SAMEA2737996) | human oral metagenome | biome: human oral; feature: human-associated habitat; material: dental | place: China | collected 2114 ... | reverse complement strand
AGCGACCTCTGCGTCCCGAACGCAGCACTCTCCCAAGCTGAGCCACGCATCGTCAAGCAAGTAATATATTAGCATACTTTTAAGAAAAATGATAGAGTTTTTTTTGATTTTTTTTAATTCTTTATACGAGGGGGTACAGCTTTTGTTTTCAGGTATTAAACTTATCGATACTTCTCCATATCTATTTCAATCCTCTTGACTTGGTGTTTTTAGATAATCCTACTTAAAGTATCAGAAAATAGCCCCTACTTATTCTTATTGTAACATAAATTAAGATTTTATAGCTTATTTTATTTACAAGATAGTAAGTTTTAATATATACTGGTAATGATTACTATTTAAAAGTGTGTTAATAAGGTTGTTAAACTCATTATTTATATATGTTAATGAGGCTTTACAATATTGCAACTTATAAAGAGTATAAAGGAGAAAAAAATTAATGAGAAAAACTAAATTGCAATTAACAGGTGCAATGTTGCTTTCTTGTTGTCTTTTGGCAGCGACTCCCATATCGTCTCATACATTGATTACAAGTTATGCAGCAGGAAGTGAGGTATCTTACCAACTTGATATCACACCGACAGTTACAACAAATGTTGATACTTATATCAGCAACCGAATTCAGGATGCATTAAATACCAACGATGTAGTTACCGTATCGGGAAATGCTACTTTGACTGATGCCAACTCCGGTAATTCTATACAGGTCAGCATACCGCAAGGTAAAAAAGTAATCTGGAAAGCTACAGTTCACAATACTTCTTATAGCCATTCTGCAATATCACTTATATCTACTGCTACTTCCGAATTCGAAATTGCAAATGGTGCATTATTAACTTCAGAGAGACGCCCGGCTTTAACTTCTGAACCTAGCAGCTATGTAAATGTTACAATTACAGGCGGTGATATTTATATATCTTCTAACAGCAATGATCATGGACTTGTATTAACAGGATTCGGCAAGTTTGATATGAGAGGCGGTCGTATAATAAGTTACTCATCAGCACAGGCTTTAAATATCGTCCCTACTCCCCACGGAAATACTACAGTCAATATACAGGGTGGAGTGATTTTTGCAACAGGCGCTAACAACACTGCCAACATAAGCGATCCTAACGGCAACTCTGCTATCTACATACCGGCAATGGGCAATCCGCCTGTAGTAAATATAGACGCCGATAAGAGCTCTATAATTACTTGGGATCAAGCTGCATATTATGCCATAACCCCATTAATACGCTATGCCGGCGGCGGCTATGACAGCAGACATCTTGCAGTTTATCCGGGGTCTTCCACCCGTGTGTTCTGGTCTGCGGGTAACGGCGGACAGGCAGCTGTAAATTATGTAAAACAAAACGGTGAAAGGGGCATGATACATGATATCCCTACCGGAGCGGACGATATTGATTTCCCCACTCTTCCCGTCAATGTAGTATATGATAAGACGGAAAAGGGTGTTAGCAATATTACATCACCTCAAGGAGAGGCAATCTCTTTTGAGTATACGGGTGTCAATGGAACAAATTATCCTACAAGTACTACAAAGCCTGTAAATGCGGGAGAATATGAAGTTAGCACTACTTTACCTGATGAATACGGCAATCTTTTTGTATCATTGGGAGTATTAAAGATCAATAAAAGAGCTGTTACAATCAAGGTCGCAAATCAAACTATAGATAAAGACAGTGCACTTCCTTCACTTCCGAAAAGCTTTGCAGACTTTACAGTTGAAGGCTTGGCAAACGGAGACGGCAATCAGGATGCACTTTCATCCGTACCGACATTCTCATGGAACACAGACGGACACAGTGCGGGAACTTTTGCTGTAGGAACTGCTACAGCTATAGCTTATACCGATAATTACAAGGCGGCAGCTACAGCTATAACAGGTGTACTTAATGTAATTGACACCACTGCTCCAAGTAATCCGGGTACTAATCAAGGCAATCCAAGTACCAATCCAAGCAATCCGGGTATAAATCCGGGTATAAATCCAAGTAATCCAAGTGGCAATCCCGGCAATTTTGGCAACTTAGGTACAGCTACCCCAAGTAACCCCGACAGACCAAATAACCAAGGTGCCCCAAGTAATCAAGGTACTCCAAGTAACCAAGGTGCTCCAAATAATCAAGCCGGTAATAACAACAGTTCCTCAAACAATTATGATTCGGGCAGTTCAGGAGGTTCAAGAAGTTCAGGTTCAAGAAGCTCAGGCGGTTCAAGAGGTTCAGGCGGTTCAGGCGGTGCAAGAGGTACAGGTGCTTCCAAAGGCAACAAAACTACAGCCGCAAATAAATCCACAGGTGGTGGTTGGATACAGGATGCAAAGGGTTGGTGGTATAAGAACCCTGACGGTTCATATCCAAAAAATGCATGGCTTCAGGTAAGTTATAATAATAAGAGCGACTGGTATTACTTTGATGAGCAAGGTTATATGCAGACCGGTTGGAAGCTTATAAACGGAAAATGGTACTATATGTATGAGCAGACAGAAGGTACCAATGTAAAGGGAGCTATGGCTGCCAATACAACTATAAACGGTTATCGTGTAGATGCAAGCGGTGCATGGGTACAGTAAATACGCACATATTGGTATAAGCTTTTGTATTGAGATTGACTCATTGATTAAATATCAATAATACATTTCTCTAGTGGGATATCCGGAAAGATTTAATAAACATACTGCAAGCTTAAAGTGTAAAAGATTTATACAATAGTTAAAGTAAAAGCGGTATAGACCCTTGTGTAAGCAAGAGTTTATACCGCTTTTTTCAAATATCTAAGATGATGTATTATAGGCAAAATCTATTTTATAAAATTTTCTTAAAGACTTCATTTGCCACCTCTTCACTGTCCACTGACATAAAAAATCTTCCGGTATGGCAAAACTTAACACCTTTTATTCCGGTTATTTTCTCCAACTTTTCTCCACCAAGCCCTGCCCACTCCTTAGGAAAAGGCTGCCTTTGTTTGTTAGTTTCCTCAGTACCGGGCGGTATCGCTACAATACAAAACTCCCCATCCATACCTGTATATGTGCCATACAAAAGCCTCTTAGCCTTAGGGTTTTCACTTTTTAGAACAGTAATCTGCCAGTTAGTAATATATTTACCCAGACTTAATACCTGATTGCTTGATTTGCTTATTTTATCCTCTACAATATCTATGGCTCTGTATTTGGATATAACTGATTTGATAAGATTAGACAGGACCGTATAAGCAAAGTCAACTGCTTTTATGAAGCAGGTATCGCTATCTGCCCCCTCTTCATCCCAACCGGGATTAAATCCTGAGATTATATAGGATACAGTTACTTCTTCACTTAATGGAAGCTGTCCGTTATCCCTCCCGTCAATCCACTTAACCAGTTTGTTATCTATATCGCTAAAACAAGCCTCAAGATATGCATCCTGACAGTTATTTTCCAATAAGACATCTTTTCCGTATCTATTCCACAATAAACCAAAACTTGAATACTTAATCCCATCATCTCTTTTTTCTTCAAAACTTCTTTGATGATGATCGTAAGCATTTATTTTAATGTCATATACTCCGCCTACATCATACATGATTATATCAGAAGCCTTATCCTGTGCAGACAAAGCCCTGGTTCTAAATAACTTAACCTCCATAATCATGCTAAGTAGGGCAGTTGCAAAGACTTCATCCGCATGAAATACGCCATTATGGGTTATTGCAGTCGCTTCTTCAATATTTTCTACAAGTTCGAATTTTTTATACATATACTTCCTTTCGGTATTGCAATGCTGTGTGGCAGTTGCTGTGCCACTTAAGTAAATAGGTTACTATAAATAAATGCTAAAGGCAATGATTTATGTTTTGATGGGATGTTGGGATATGAGAATTGTGGGGTGGTGCTCGTCCCCTTGCGGGGGTGGTATTTCTAATCGCAGACAAATAGGACTTACGGCAGAGAGTTATGCTCAGTGCTTCCGTCCCCTTATCGGGGTTATCATTTCTAATCTTGTATGCTTAGTATTTGTAGATATATTATGCCCGGATTTCCGTCCCCTTATCGGGGTTATAATTTCTAATCAACGCAGACAGTCAGATGTTGTGTTATTCTGACATAGAGTTTCCGTCCCCTTATCGGGGTTATAATTTCTAATCAAAACCATAATGGAATGTAAATTTTTTAGTTTATTGATTTCCGTCCCCTTATCGGGGTTATCATTTCTAATCGAAGTGGACTATCGGACACTTGTAAAATTCTCTATGTTTCCGTCCCCTTTTCGGGGTTATCATTTCTAATCAATCAGGAGATGAAAATGCAATAGAACTTTTGAAAGCTAAGGTTTCCATCCCCTTATCGGGGTTATCATTTCTAATCTACAGAATACTTTAAAAAGACTCCCGATCTCGTCGAGGTATTTAAGGTTTCCGTCCCCTTATCGGGGTTATCATTTCTAATCTCTATGAGCGTACACATGAGCCTATACGCTCTATGAGCATTTCCGTCCCCTTATCGGGGTTATCATTTCTAATCAGTCTATCTAAGCGATAGTGTTGTTATTTAGCTTATTATTTCCGTCCCCTTATCGGGGTTATCATTTCTAATCGGTCGGATAAGCTGCTATAAAAGCCGAACTTATTAATTTCCGTCCCCTTATCGGGGTTATCATTTCTAATCTTAGTAGGGGCTATTGTTTTAAGATCATCACTATGTGTATTTCCGTCCCCTTATCGGGGTTATCATTTCTAATCCTTGATTGTAAGGTTATCATATTGAACCTGATATTCATTTCCGTCCCCTTATCGGGGTTATCATTTCTAATCTGATTGGATATAAGGAGGGACAATGTCGGCGACTAATTTCCGTCCCCTTATCGGGGTTATCATTTCTAATCTATTTTGGAAGAACACTGCAAGTGGGTAAAAAACGAATTTCCGTCCCCTTATCGGGGTTATCATTTCTAATCAATAAAGATTACTGTAAATATGGATATATGACGATTGATTTCCGTCCCCTTATCGGGGTTATCATTTCTAATCAATTTATAGCAGACTCATTCTTTAACTGATTCATCATTTCCGTCCCCTTATCGGGGTTATCATTTCTAATCTACAAAGTAATGCTTTGTTGTCTGGTTCTCTCATTTGTAAATTTCCGTCCCCTTATCGGGGTTATCATTTCTAATCATGGATAAGCAGGATTATTTACAGGCATACTATGAGCATTTCCGTCCCCTTATCGGGGTTATCATTTCTAATCGGTCTTATCAAGGTCTTGTATATGCTTTTCAAGGTCGCTAAATTTCCGTCCCCTTATCGGGGTTATCATTTCTAATCCCTACCCCTTGCCAAGCCCCATAAAACGGGGCTTGAAAATGCCATTTGCGTGGCAAAGCTATTTTTCTATTGTTTGAGGTAGGAATTATTCTTAGTATTGTCGCTACCGCCTTTATTTACAGTAGCCGTCTTAAAATAAAAATTCTTGGTATTTTTCTTTACTATAATACCGCATATTTACATCATCAATATCTGCTTAATAACTTCTTTGTGTGGAAGACTATAAGCTGTTCCAAGACCTCGTAATTATATCACAGAATTTAATTTATACCAAGCATATATTTATCAAACCGGATTACTTCACAGCTATATTATCACCACCTCCTCAAACTCATCCTCATTAAATTCACCGTATGTTATAATTTCACTATCCTCATAAAGCTTATATATTCTTACATTATCTTCTTTACAAATCAACCTTTCAAGACCTGTTATAAGTTTAATATATTGTTTTTTATTAAGTTTTGCTTCAAAAGCCGATTTCTGGACTCTCGTTCCAAAGGATGATAAATACTTGGATAGTTTAAGTCTATGCCTATCATCAGTGATATCATATATTATTAGTACTCTGTATTTTAACTCAATATCTATCTCTTCTTTCGACTCTTTTTTCATATCTATATCCTTTATTTATATACAAAACCCGAATGTAATTTTAATTATCCCTGACCGTACAACAACTCTTCTTTCATATCTACATCCTTTACCTGTGAAATCAGCTTTATTTTATTCTCAAAGGTTTATAATTTGTAAAGTCTTCTTCATCAACACAGGCAGCAAGTGTTTTTACCTGCCACCATATTGCACGCCTGAAACTTGTAGGAGAGTCCAAATATTCAAGGTAGTTTATGTTTTTTCTCATTTTTTCTTCAAGTTTTCTTACACATATTTTGATTGCATTATCTGACAGCTGTACTGCTCCTGTTTCTTCATCTGTAGTAAACTCTTCTTTACTTATTTCTCTTCCCTGAACTAAGCTAAGTATTGTAGCATCTGCCAGTACTGCCCTCCACTCCTCTATCATATCGCTTACAAGTGCCGGATGATTTTGCTTTATTTTATGTATAAAACCTACATAAGGACTGAGATCTCTATTTTGTAGTTCTGCATATATCTCGTAAAATATTATTGTGTAGGCAAAACTTAGCATAGAATTAAATGCATCCAAGGGAGGCTGTCTGCTTCTCCCATTAAAAGCAAACTCCTCCCTTACAATTTTTGACAATGCCCGAAAATACTCCTTTGCAGCCATTCCCTCATAACCCATTACTTCATCTATGCACTCACACTGTGATATTTTATTCTCATATATCTCAATTCTTTTGAGTTCTTCTCTTATGTCCTTGTCTGAATTTTTCTCATATCTTTTCAGTATGATCCTTTGATTATGTACCTTGGCTTTTTGTACCTTTATGGCAAACTCAAGGCAGTCACCGTCATTATCACTCAAATACACTTGGGCTTTGAGTCTTTTTGCATTAAAGTGAGCGGTGCTTTCGAGTCTGCCAAAGTATTTTCCTTTCGTAGACAAATAAGTAACCTTTATACCGTTTTCAAGGCATAGCTTTTGTGCAGGTACAGTCATTAAAATATTTCCGAATATCATAATAGATTCCAGAGTTTCCTGCGGCACCATTCGCTTTAAGCCATCCTTACACTCTACAACAACTTTTCCTTCAGATACGGTAATTTTTGAACCCTGTTCTGTAATATAAAGGCAGGACATATAAACCTCCTTAGGATATCAATATCAATCCGACTTCAATACATCTTCACTATACTTACTCAAACAACAAGCTCCAAATTGATAAACTGTATTATTAAACCTTGTACACTTAAGCATCCTTGGCGATACCTGTGTATCCTTGTCATGATCAATATCTTTAAATTTTATATTAAGCCACTTGGCTGTGAACTTGACCGCCTTAGTTTTTTCAAAACTCGGATATATTATAGTTTTACTTACAAAACCTGCTCCTCCACCCAAATAGCATATATACTTATTATTAAGTTTAGGAGCTTTAGTAAAGTTGCTTGTAAATTTATTCTTATAATCGGCTGAAAAAAGCTCTATAGCTTCAAGTATATCTTCTATACTATATTTGCAGAAACTGCTGTCTATAGTTATGCTAAATCTTATCTTTACATTAGGCTTTATACACTCTCTATACAGTGGTAGGGCAACCTTTCTTTCAGATAGGCTAAAATCAAGCTTTTGACAAACACACATATCTTCATCGGCTATATACTCACTATCAGACACCATAAAACCTCTTAGACTGTCATTTACTTTATTACCTATCTTACATTCGGGATTGGAAAATAAGTTCTTATGAAAAATCTCAGTATCCATCTCGCCCATATCCTTACTAAGTTCCGTTTCCCAATCTTTTGGTTCTGTATTATGTTCTAACTTCCTTAAAGTGTTTTCCAGCCTATCACATATTTTTTTTGCATATTCTTTATTTTTTAACATATACGCACCTGTAAGAATTGTTCTAAGCATACCTTTTAGGCCGCTGCCCGGTACATAAACTCGTCCCCTTCCATCTCTTACAAATCGCTCTATACCACATTTTTTAGTTTTTCCTTTTCCAATACCTTCTGCATCAAGCAATTGAATTGTCTTACTTTTCCACTTTTCATACACTTCACTGCCTATATTATTTTCCTTTAAAAAAGCGGCTAAGTCTTTACCGGAGTCAAGCATATACTCCTGATATCTTCTAAGCAGGTTTCTTCTAATCAGATATTCAAACATTTCTTTTGTATCTATAAGTACTACCTTATTCTTAAAAAATATGGCTTCTTTTTTATTGGTATTATAACCGCTTCCTATAAAAACAGGACCCAGTGTTGTAAGTTCAATATCATATTTTTTCAAATAAGCTCCCATTACTTCACCCCCATAAAAAACGGTATGCCGTATCTATATACAGGATGTGTGCCTATATTTTTATCTCTCTCGGACACATCATATATATCACCTGTAAATTCATTAATATATACCGAGCCTGCCTCAAGCATATATATGTCTTTCTTTTTTCTAAATGTATTCGCATAGCTTGAAGATGCTATAAAACCGCTTCTTTTAACAATTATATATGAGGCTTTATCAAGACTTTTTTCAAGTTCCTCTTCTTTAGGCAAACATATGGATAAGGACATATATTGTTTGTAGCTTTCCTTATTCTCAAGTTTTTTTATTACATCCTCACTTGGAGTTATTATCTCCGGTTTGAATTTTCCGTAGCCTGAGGATACTTTACCTCCTACACCGGTATAGGATAAACTTATTATAAGTTTATTAAGCACTTCAAAGTCTTTTTCTTCTTCAAAGCCTACAAAAAAGTATAAACCGCTTCCCTTTTTATACTTAAATACTTCTATGGCATACAGGTTATTTACCTCATCTTCTTTAGCACTTTGCATTGATACTTTTTCCACCAACAAAAAATCTCCGAAATTGTTACTGAATGTATCCTCTTCCTGCTTTATATCCAAATTTCCCTCTATAAAATCTCTAAACTTTGACAGGGGTATATACTTTAACTTTTTCAATGCTTTCTTTATTATAGAATCTCCCTCGCTATCCTTTTTTAATTGAATAATAGGCTTAGGTACATAATATTCATCTTTAATATAGGGAAATGCATTGGAAATTTTTACTTTTCCTTTTTTAAATAAATCCAACATCACATCAGATAAGTCATATTTTAATGCCTCTATAAATAAAGCCGAAAATATAGTGTCTGCACTCAGTACATTTTGACTTTTTTCCAGACCGCCTCTGCCAAAATGAACAGCCGTACTAAATTCTAATTTTAGTATTTTATACTTCATACTACACTTCCTTTAATATATTCTTGCAGCTTTCTATTACATTTTTACAATTTTCATCTTCCTCATTTACTATTAATGCCTTTACATCCAAGTCTTTTATGTCCACTCTGCCATACCCTCTTGAGCCGTTTGCACCCAAATAATCGTATTGTAAGAGTTTAAAAGCCATCTTAAGCAGCTTGAAATCTTCCTCTATTTCGCCCTCATTTTCTATATTGTAGATAAGGCTCATATTGTACTTTATACCTTTTATCGCCCTTTCTATCTGCCTTGGATTGGCTACACCGGTAGACCTTGTAATGGTATTTTCAAACTTTATTTCTGTAGCATCCATATCTGAGTTTTCCAGTTCTTCCCTGCTCTCCTCGTTCATAAATATATCCGAAAAATAAATTCTGCTTGTCTTAGGATTCTTAGACTCTGCATGACCAAAAAGTCTTTTTATCCTGTCATCATCTTGATTATGTTCTTTTGGAAGCTTTCCGTCACTTAGCTGCTTTGATAAAAGAGAGCGAAGCTTCCCCTTAAGGCTGCTTCCGGGTATCATAGGTAAGTCATCCTGTATATCTTTTATTACCACCGAGTCAACCGCTCCTATTGCAGCAAATTGTGAACCTCCACCTATATGAAGTCCTGTTAATGACTCTATAACTCCGCTTATTTCAAGTTTTCCATACATATCTTTATCCTCCTATTCGTCCCTTCCACCATGATATTTTCTATATGCAACCAAAGCTTCCATGTAATGGCAAAATAATATCAGTTTGTTTTTATCACTCTTTATATTGTCTATTTGTTCAATAAGTTGTGCTTCTTCTATAAAATCTTTTACAGGAGTACTTTTTTCACCATTTTCTCTACCTGCTTCATATATGGTGTGTAACTTAAAATACTGTATCCTAATAAGTGCTTCTCTATCAAGTTTATCACTCCTTGTATGTTTTACCTTAGTATACATATCACTCAACATTGATAGCAATTTTCTTATTTGAGAAGTTGTCAAAATACCATCCTTTCCATTTTTCTTGATAAGGCTTAATATAACTTTTTCTGCCTGTTCTACATAATTATCATTATCAAGTATTATAGGTACCTTTTCTACTATAGTTTTTTCTTGATAATTTCTGTTGTTATTTTTATTTTCTCGCATACCTCTTCCCTTGAAATTTCTATCATCATACATCTTTTTTGTCCTCCTCTTTTCTTATCAGATAACTATAGATATATATAGCAGTTATTACCTGCCTTGTATCCTTATCACTTAGCATCCACTTATATACATTTTCTTTGAATTTTTGATATATCTTGCTCTCTTCCTCACTAACCTTTCCCTTAGGCTCAAGCCTTGCAAGTGTATAGGCAAGTCTTGCCAGATTTATCTTATTATCTTTTTTTCTGAAAAGTTCCAATAAATTGTATAAAAGGCTCTTTCCTTTATCTTCCACAAAGTCAAAAAACTCACTGATTAGAGGGAATTTCTCTCCCATAACCTCCTCAATAAACTCTTCCCAGTGATAAGAATTATCTTTATCAAAAACTGTCAATGCATTTTTCCCGTCCAGTTTTTTAGAACATTCTTCCAATTCACCTGTTTTTGCTGCCATATATGATATGGGATACTTAGGCATATATATACCAAAGCCTGCCGATATGCTCAGAGTCCCTTGTGTGTATTTTTTGAGATTTTTATATAGATCTACAGCAAATTCCAGTACATCCCTCCAAGCACCTACTACGAATACATCATCTCCACCGGAGTATATTACTGCCATTTTTCTTCCGTTTTCTTTATCTTCTTCACCGTTTTTTTCCAACACTGTAAACGGGATTTTATACTCCGGTTTTTTCAATATATGGTTGATATTATATTTAAAAAACTGTGTAAGTTTCCTCGAAAATGCAGCCGATTTGGAAAGAGTCTGATCCTTGGGAGCAAATCCTCCGACAAAAGCCTTTCCGAGGTTATCTATATCTGCTCTTAATACACCCAACCTTTTTATGCCCTCAGCATTAGCCAGTAAGCCTTCAAGTGTATCCGCCTTATGATAATCTCCTGCATAAATGGTTTTTACAAAATCTTTTCCTTTATATAGACTGTTTTTTGAGTATGCACGAATAAGTATATCTTTCTTTGATTTTAGATACTCCCCGCCTTCCTTTCTGCTTATATTTTCCGCACCCAGCCAACCTTTTTTATAGATAGGCAGTATTCCGTCTTTTTTACTGTTCACCACCGTAAATATTTCTCTTTTAAGTATGTTTTTAGAAAGTTTTGCAAATCCGCTGCAAAGACCGCACACGCCTTCACTATCTAAATTGTCACAACTGTGGCAGATTTTACATTCTCTTTCACTGTCAGAGTTTTTTTGATTATTCAAGCTTAGTATCTGAGCTGCATTATACCTTTTTAACTTATCTTCAGATATCGCACTTGATACCCTGCTAAAACACTGACTGTAGGCACCTTCCGGCTTATTCAAAAAGTCATTACATGAACAGGCTGTAAATCCGCTTCCTATAAATAAATCAATGCCGAAGATTTCTTGCATCCATGCCCTTAAATCAGTATCAAATTCATCAAGTAAAGCCTTTGTTTGCTCTGTATTGGCAAATATAAAGTAAGCGTGTCCGCCACCTGCATACAAAAGATTAGCTCTTGAAAGTGATAATTTTGCCAAAAGTTCATCTATTACATTTTCAAGAAGTATCTCAAGATAGAAAGATCTTGCCCTTAAGTTTTTAAGCACATCCTCTTTTCCGTATTGACCATATATAAATGCTTGAATACCTGAAAAGTCCATGCTGTAAAGCATAATACTTTTTTCTTCGTAAAATTCCTTGGAATTGTTATATATCTTTTCTTGATTTTGCAGCATATCTTTTTCTGATAAATACTCAAATATGCAACTGCCTATTGCCAAACTTTGCTTTATATGCTCATAAAGCGATATGTCCGACTTATCATCATTGTCAGTAATTAAAGGGATATAAGAAGCAGTCTGCTCCAATACTTCTAAACATGAATTAATAAAATCCAAACTACATTCCGCTTCCTCTAATTTCTTTGACAACATCTCATTAATCACTTTATAAAAATCATCTGCCGGCTTTAGAGTTTTTTCTTCCGGAAAGTTTATTTCTTCATCTTCGTACAAAATACTTGAATTATATCCATATGTTTGATTATTTCCATTTAATGTATTAAATATACTGCTTAGATTTTTATACTTTATAAAGTCAAAACCCTTTTCTTTAAATGTTTTTTTATCAAATGCAGCCGCTATTTTTTCTGCAAGATATGTTATGTATATATATGCATCCTTATCCTCAGCTTTATTAACTTTGCTGATAATCTTATCCATATAATACAGTAAGCTGTTAAATATGAATTTATTCTTTATATCTGCATTTTTATCACTCATTATACGCTATACCTCCCATTCCTATTCCTGCCTTTATCCCTACTCCCGAATATGTGCCGAAAAACACAAGCATATGTGCAAGATTTACAAGTTGAGCAGGACCCTTTATATTTAAGGTAATTTCTCCCATAAATGAAGGAATCCTGACACCCTCAAGGTGAAAAAATGTACTTCTTAACTTATATCCGCTTATTTCAATATATTCTTCAAAATTTTCAAGAACAGACTTGCTAAATACCTCCATGTCTGTGGCTGCCTTATCAAATTTGAGCATTAAACTTTGAAAAATAAGTCTTACACTCGGAAATATACAATATCTTCCATCCTGCTTAAATGATGTTGGCGTTAAAAACCTTATCTTTAGCACTCTCTTATGATTCTGTAAGTAGTATTTTTTTACCATATCACTGTAATCCATACCTTCTTCATTAAAAGATTTTATTTTTATATGCTTATCCTTATGTTTTAGATATATAAGGTTTTTACTTTTAATTATATCCGCTATATTCTCTTTTGCTTCAATACTAAGTGTATTAAGAGTCCATATTGCTTTACCGTTATCTTCGGTTATATATTGGCTATAAGGATGCAGACTGCTCTCATGTAAAATACCTGCATAGCCGCTATCTATATTTTCCATTATAAAGCCTTGAAGAAGAGAGCCTAAAAAGTCATTTCGCCCCTTATCAAGTTCCCCCTCAAGCTCGAATTTAATTGTGTTTAACATCCGTCCTCCGTAAGTTTTTATACTGTTACATAAGAGCCTTCAATCCTTTATTCATCTCTTCATAAGAGTTCCAATATTCGGACTTGATATTAAAATCAGTATATGTAAATAAACTTTTTATCATGTCCATAACATTTTTTGTACTAAAACCTGTCTTATTTTTTATATATTTGTCATCTATAGATGCGATATCATGGGCTGCGATATTTCTTACCTTTTCTTCTACGCTTCTAAGATTTGTTACAAGCTCAGAGAGCTTAATGTCATTTATAACAGCTTCTATAAGATAAACCAAGGCTTCCGACTTTACATAAGTCAATGAAAAATCCTTATCGGGGTTTATTCTTCCGTCTTTGTTATGCTTAGCTCCATAGGCACTGTTTACTATCTCTTTTATGCTCATTGTATGGTTAGGCAGTTTTTCTTTTGTTTTATTTTGATCCCAAAATCGTACATTGTTAGTTGTCCTGCAATATTTTTCAATGTCCAGATTTCCTTTTTTCTTCAATATCACCTCAAACATTTCTTCTATTATAGGTGTTATACCTCTGATAAAATCAATATATTCTTCTCTTTTCAGTTTTATGGAAAGCCATAGTGCATATTCAAAAATCTTTCTTGCATCAGTACCCTTTACAGGAGTACAATCAAAACCTGTCTCGGCAGATAGATTATTTACCATATTCATATTCATACTAAATCTGTACTTTGCAAGTTCCAACTGTTTAATATAATTAGTCGTAAGGTGCTTTTCCATATACGCCGCTACAGAATATGCCGCTCTGTAATCGTAATCATCTATATGTTTTTGTATTATATTCATTTGCCTAAGTCTTGATATAGAAGGACAGTATAATTTCCTACACCTATTTATATTTTCTCTTTCCACTTCTGCATTAAACTCTAATAATGACTGTAGATCGGGCTTTTTTTCATGGGTATGAGTATTCATTTTTTTCTCAGGTGTATCTACTTGAATAAGCTCGCAATCATATTCTTGCAGATCCTGTAAGACGATTAATGCACTCTTCATAGCAGGAGTTCCGGATGAAACATTTATAAAAAACTTATCTTCATCTTTTTTCTCTTCCATAATTTTTTTAATAATCTTTTCAAAATCCCAATAGAACTGCTCATATTCTTGTACATTTACTTTGTCTTTATCTGCAATAATCTCACATTCGATTTTTTTATTTTTAACTTCAGCAAGTTTTTCCACAAACAGCACATATCTATTATCAACAATATGCTTATCCCAGATTTCTTTACTCATATACATATAGACCTTATCAATATCATAATGCCTACATATATGTAACATCGAACCATCATAAAAATTGTATTCTGAAACAGGATCAGTACCACCAATTGGCGAAAATAATATATTCATCTTACCCTCCTAATACTAAATTCTTACAGCAATATTATATTCCTTACTTAAATATAAGGTAGATTTGCTATTTTTTCAATATTATTTTAAAATATTTTTAAGTATATTTTACAAATGTCAGATTCCTCTTGTGTTTGTTATAGTTTTTTGTTGGATTATTTCTTTATTTTTTATACAAGGGATCAATGTTATTGTTTAAAAATTTAATAAAGTAATTTTATAACTTACAGCTCAGACAAGTCATTTATAATTTGTCAAGAAACATCTAGTTTAGTGTATCATTGACATTTAATTAATATCAGTAATAGTATAATAACTTTCAAATTTCTTTAATATGTATCTGATGCAATCTATTAACAAAGTGGCAATAAGTCTATATATCAACGATACAGTACACTAGCCTTTATCTACATATTGCTGCTGTATTTATATTACTTTTTAGTATTATTAAGCGACTTTTGCCGCTACTCTTCCTCCTTCCTTTCTTTTTCTGCAGCTCGCAGTTCGAGGGCTGTTTTGGCAAGGCTTATAAGCCCCAGACCGAGGAGGGTTGCTGACAGTTGCCAGCCTTCGAGTTTTGTTTCTCTGAGGAGCTCAGAGAGAAGGTTTGTGCTTGTCTGTGATATCATATCTTTTCCCATAGTGATACTCCTTTTTATCTTGATTATCTTACTTGTCCTTGTCAGTATTGCTTGCTTTTGTCTCACAACACTATGATAACACAGTTATATGTGGGTTAATATTCGTACTCTATGCTGAGCTATGACCCACTTTTATTACTGCAAAATAAGTGTTAAAATAGATTTTAAATAAAAATAACAACCACTTTTAGTCGTTTTTCTAAGGAGATCATTATGTCATATTTTGAAAAAATTGATATTTATATTCCTAAAAGAGTACATCAAACACTTAAAAATGATGCGGAACTTTTTGAAGTATTTAAAAAGGATAAGGGCAATAAGATAATGGAGATAAACCTAAATTCTTTTGTAAATATACTTATAAAAGAGTTTTATAATACTTATATAACTGAATATAATGATTATTATGATAATATATTACATGAGCTTAACACTTTTGCTATTAATAATAAGGATGAACTTGCAGAACTAATTATCAATAAATTCATATTTTCTTCCGAGTCTAAAAAAAGAGGAACTCAATCCGAGAGGCTTTCTTTTAAAGCAACGGACAAATCCGGTGCGAAGGGTATAATAGACAGTATTGGTCAAATCAATGATTCCGTATCACAGTACCTTGGCAGAATGCTTATTGCTTACTCAAGAAAACCCTTATATGAAAGGGAACGAATTATATTTAAAAATATTTATGATAGAATAATGCTTTACTGTAGAAAGAAGCAAAGTTTTTCATTCACTAATTCCATAGACGGCAGTAATCATACCGTTATGCCTTACTTTGTCTCAGTAGGCAAAGAAGAGTTGTTCAACTACCTGCTTTGCTATACTTATGATGAAAAAGGCAGTATTAAAACATACACCTATAGACTTAGCAGAATTACCAATATAATAGAAAGCAATATTAAAATCCCCTATTCTGATGATGTTAAAGACAAGTTTGAACTCATTGAAATGTACGGCTCTGCCTATGCCTTTGATGAAGGAAAAGAAACTTGCGTTTTGTTAAATAAAACCGGCATCTCTTCTTTTAGACAAATATATTTCGGCAGACCTAAAGTTGAGAAAAAGGAGGAAACCGGTGACGGTAATTACCGCTACTATTTCAACTGCTCACAATACCAACTATACCTGTACTTTCGCAGGTTCAATGCCGGTGAAGCCTTTGTAGAATATCCGAAGGAGTTGCAGGATAAAATACGCATTTTCCATGAAAAATCATTGGATACCTATAAAAGCGGCAAATTATCCAATGATTAATAATCTTAAGTAAAACCGGTGTATAGTATCTTTGATATTTAGCTTTATTGCTACTTTGTCAATAGATTGTAACATATACATAATATAAGGAAATCAAGATTTACTCTACTATTACAGATATTAATTAAATATCAATGATACACTACATTAGTGCAGTACTGATGTTGCAGAAAACCTGCTTCCGGTACCGCACTTTTTTAACTTTCCTGTTTCAAATCTTACCTTACAAATACCCTAACAGTCCCCTACTTTGCCCCACTCTTTTTTAAACATCATCATAAAACCCACAAAAAGAAAGAGTACACAGACTAACATAGACTTTTCCTTAAATATATCTATGCAAATATTTCCAAGCACAGCTCCTATTATAAAGCAAAGTATTATAAAATAATAAAGTCCCGCCTTTCTAAGATGTGTTTTGCTTTTTTCTTTAAAGAAACTATATAGGTTCTCCGTTCCACTTCTTAAGTTCCCTATACACATGGTGGTAGCTATTCCGTTACCATGTATTTTCCTGAAACTTTCCACCTGCATACCGCAAGCCATGGAAGTTATTGAATTGGCTATTATATTGTATCCTTGTGGGATAAAGCACACACTTAAAAGCAGAGATATTTCTATAAGCAGGGTATACTGCCTCCAGTGTAAAAGTTTTTTATTGTCGGAAGAGCCTTTGTTTATTGTATACCTTACTGTATCGGATATAAATATTCCCAATGTAAATGCAAGTACAGGCATTATGTATTTAAAAGCCGATTTTATATCGCCTTCTGTAAGTTTTATACCCAGTAAGAGCATATTTCCGGTTTGAGCATTTGCAAATACCTTGCCTCTGCACAGGTAGGAATATGCATCCATAAATCCGCCTGCAAGTGCCAAAAATATGCCTATTTCAATTGTTTCCGATGTCTGTCTTTTAACTCTCTCGCTCAATTTGCTTCCCCTTAAAATCATATTTTATATTGGATATATTTTATCACCTTTATCTGCCAATGCAAGGTTTCGCGCATTTACATTGTTAAATTAAAGCCGGTGTGGCGTATTACTTATAAAAAGCATCCTCTTTAGTATAGTTAGCGTCCTGTCCCAAATCAGTCCTACTGTCTAATGACTCGGGCAGTGTAATCTACACAAGAAGATGCTTTTTATATTTGTTTTTATATTTTAGAATTCTACAGTACCTAAAACATTCTTAAGTGTTTCGGCAGACTTTATAAGCTCTTTCTTTTCAGTATCACTTAACTTAATAGGAACAACCTTTTCAACTCCTTCTCTTCCTACTATAGCCGGGATACTGAGAGCCACATTCTCTATGCCATATTCACCTTTTTGTATGGATGATACCGGCAGTATTGACCTCTCATCCCTTATTATCGCTTCACAGATGCGCCTTACAGACATTGCGATTCCGTAGTAAGTTGCACGCTTTTTCTCTATTATTTCATAGGCACTGTTTTTCACCTCTTCCAATATTTTTTTCATGGACTCTTCATGTTTAAAATAACCTCTCATCTCACAAAAGTCGTTAAGCGGTATACCGGATACATTGGCGCTGCTCCATGCCGCTATCTCGCTGTCTCCATGCTCTCCTATAATAAAGGCATGAACACTTCTGTTATCTACATCAAGATGTTCTCCAAGCAAATATTTAAGTCTGGCGGAGTCAAGTACCGTACCTGAGCCGAACACACGACCTTGTGGAAGTTTGCTTAACTTAGCTGCAACATAGGTTAATATATCCACCGGATTTGCAACAATTAAAAGTATTCCCTTAAAATCCTGCTTTGCTATCTCAGGTATGATTGATTTAAATATTTCCACATTCTTCTTCACAAGATCCAGTCTTGTCTCTCCCGGCTTTTGACCTGCACCTGCCGTTACTATAACAATTGCTGCATCCGCTATGTCTTCATAGCCTCCTGCATATATTTTCATAGGCTTTGCAAACGGAAGCCCGTGGCTTATATCAAGTGCCTCACCTTCTGCCCTGTTTACATCAGCATCTATTAATACCATTTCTGAAAAAAGTCCGCTTTGCATAAGAGCAAAGGCTGAACTTGAACCTACAAAACCGCAACCTATAATTGCCACTTTCCTATCATTTACCTCTGACATACTTTTGTCCTTTCTTAAAATAACTGCTACTATAATAATTGTAGCACGCAAAATAGTTTACCTCTCTATTATACACCTTTTTAGATAATAGTAAAAATATCTCTGCTGATTTATTAATAACACACAGCTGTTAACCTATAATTTTTGCCACCTCTTTCTTAAGTGCCGGCACTACCTCCTTCTCAAACCAAGGATTTTTAGCCTGCCATATAAGATTTCTGGGGGAAGGATGTACTATAGGAAAGAAACTCGGCAAATACTCTTTATAAGCAGCTACGGTTTCGGTCAAGGTCTTTTTCTTACGCCCTGCAAGGTAATAATCCTGTGCATAGCTTCCTACCAGTATACTCAGACTTATATTTTTATAATGGGACAGTATCCTCTCATGCCACTTTTTTGCAAACCCCTTTCTTGGAGGTAAATCACCGCTTTTACCCTTGCCCGGATAGTAAAAGTCCATAGGTACTATACCTATTAAACCTGAGTTGTAAAAGACATCCTCATCTATTCCCATCCAATCCCTAAGTCTTTTACCGCTTTGATCGTCCCAACATTTACCTCTTTCCATGGCTTTTATTCCCGGAGCCTGACCTACTATAAGTATGCGTGAGTTTTCCTCTATATAAAATAAAGGCTTTTGCCCCTCTTTTGTGAATTCAAGGTTTTGCTCATCAGACATGATTTCTTTTTTAAGTTCTTCAATAAAATTATCCATATAAACTCCTTTAACGCCTGTAAAACTCTATGATTTTTATTATACTTCAAATGTTAAAACTTTACAAAAGTCAACAAGCCCTTTTACAATATGTGGCAGTGAATAATTGAGTCTACTAATAATAAAAAATCCCACCATATCAGGCATTTAAGCCTTATATACGGCGGGAGCATAGTTTCATATTATGTAAAATATTTTGTTATTAAACCCTCTGTAAATTTAATCAATTCTTTCAAATATCATGGTAGCCTGAATTTTATCTCCTCCAAGAAATCCCTTGGAGCCTGAAGAAGTTGTCGAAATGGTATGCAGTCTGTAGCCTTTAGCAGCTTGCCTGTTGATCTCGGTTTGAAGGTTTGTAAGACTTGTTACTCCTGAACCGGTTCCAAACAATTTCTCTGTAAGTACTACCTGCAATACAACATACTTTTCTTTATCTCCTTCGGCAGCTCTTCCCGGAACATTATCCCACATATTTTTTTCCTCCAATATTTAATTATTATTGTGATACAAAATACTTTCGTTCAGTATAGGTAAAAGCATACCTAATGTCAATATAATGTATCCTACACTTACCTTATGATTACTTTTATAATTTATAAACTTAATCTACATTCCTTGAGCCATGTTTTATGATCCATTCGCACTCTTTACTCGGGCTTTCCTTCTTCCAAGCATCTATTATAAAATAAAATTTATCCGCATCTTCCTTATACAAATCATTTAAGTTATTTGCTACGCTTTTTTGTATATACTTGTCCTTGTCATCCTTTAGATTACTAAGGATTTCAAAATACTCATCAAAATATTCCAAAGCGGTAAAGAGTTTCTTTGCCCATGGCAACCTTATTCTCAAACATTCACTCGAAAGCCTTCTGACCCTCTCATGCTCGTCCTTGCTCCAGCCTTTTAGTATTTCCAAGGACTTTTCGGGGTACTTTTTGATCAAAGGTCTCATACAGTATTCTGAAGTAAATCTCTTGGTCAGTTCTTTGCTAAAATCTATGCTCTCCTCAAAATATTCATCCCCATACATCTCAACATATTTCCCAAAGGGCCAAAGCCACCAACCTTCTGTAAATGCTCCACTGTTTCCTCTTAACTCTTTTCCTAAAATCTTTTTAAAAATTATAAGTACCTGCTTATAATCCACAGTAAATGCCTCATACAAAGCTTTCGCTATAAGTTCCTGCCTTTGGTTAAATTCTAAACTCTCTACTGTACTTTTAGTTAGTTCAAAAAATATCTTCTCATTAAACTCACTCGTTACAGCCGAAATTTTAGCAGCAAGTTCTTCTAAATAAGGAACATCATAATAATCTTTTACTTTTGTAGCCATTAACTCTTAATTTCTCCAATCTTTATTTAGTGAGGCAGCTGTATATTAAAAGATATGCTTTTTTCAGCTTTTTGCTTAGGTGAAAGAAAGCCTCTTTCTACCCACTCAGCCTCGGAAGGACCGTAAGACCATATCTCATATTTTTTGTTACAGCTAAGCCTTAACCTTGTTCCATATATAAGAAAGTAAAAATATCCTATATATTCTATTTTTTTAATTTCTTCCAGCACAACAATATTTAAGCAGCCGTCCCAGTTGATTAAAAACTCCTTGGTAAATACATATGCCATCTGTTTTTCTTTGATACTGTCAATATTCTCAAGTTCCTCCGCCGATAGCCTGTCATAAATTTGCATAAGCATATAAATATTATGCCTGCTTGCAAAATATATTCTTAAACTGATTAATGAGGGTAACAGTACAAAGGGTAAAAATGCAAGCTGCATAGAGCGATGATTAAAAAGCTCAAGTGCAGACTCCCATGAAATCACTCCTTTACTTGCAATCGGCAACAGCACTGCCAACACGACAAGATACAAAAGCGGCAATAACAAAACCAGACATATCCTCCTTATGCTAAGCCTTCGGTACATATTCATAAATGCATATCTATTTGCTTTAGCTTCATATTCCGATTTTTCGTCTACTGTATCGTTTTGATATGAAGAATAAAGCTTTCTTATATTAAGAAAAACAGGTTTTATATTTACTATCAGGAATACGGGTATAAGTATAAGGAAAACTGATTCTTCTATACTCTCAGATGCTCCGCTAATTCTTCTTTTTAATAAATTTACAAATAAAAATATTAGAATTCCATATATCAATACATTCCATATAAGCAGACCGTACATAGACTTTCTATTGTTTAGATTTTTTTCATCCACAGCCCCTCACCCCTCTTTTAGTTTTGTATGAAAGACTCTAAAGCTTCTTACTTTCTCCTTGCTTTGTATGAATATAGTCCGGCACTCCTGCAAGGCTTATTCGCTTAAAATACTTCTTTATCTATTTTACTAATATAACACAACTTTTTAACTTCATCAAATCTTTACAGTATCCGCTTGCTTCCTGAATTTATGTGTATCATATGTTTTTATTTTAACAACAGCAGACATTCTGATAACCATTCTATTCTGTCAAGTCTAAATCCATTGATTTTATGATGATAAACCTTCCATGTCTAAGAGGATCGTGTCCCAACTTCCTTCAGATATGGCATTCCATAATTACCATCTTTTACAAGGTTCTCAATTAGTTTGGGAAGCTCCCTTTTTGTAATTTTTTATTAAAATAAATTATAAATTGTGTACCGTCCGCAATCCCCTTAACAGTAATATGCCAGCCATGCTTTTTAATTATTTCCTTAGTAAGAGCCATTCCAATGCCCGTACTGCCTTTTTTACCTGCATAAAAGCGTTCAAACACATGTTTTATATCTTCATCTGATATTGATTCTCCATCATTATATATAACAAGTCTTTCTTCATCAGCAGTTATTTTAACTGATTTATCTGCATGACGAAGTGTGTTTGAAAGTATATTTACCACCACAGTTTCAAACTGTTTAAGATCTGCATTAATAAACACATCCTTTATATCTTCCTCCAGTGCTATACCTTTTTTAGCAAACTCAGCCTCAAGTGCATACAAACAGTCATAGATTACCTCACGCAATGAAAGTTCCTGTATCTTTATATGCAGTGCACCGCTTTCAAGGCGTGAAAGACTGAGTATCTCGTCCACCAGAGCTGCCATCTTCGTGCTTTCATTTATAATTACCGCTGCAGCTTTAGGAACATCATTTACAACTCCGGTTTCAATCCCCTCCGCATATCCTTGTATCGACATTAAAGGGGTTTTAAGCTCATGCGAGGCATTCTCAAAAAATTCTTTCTGCCTTTTCTGGTTAAATTCTACCGCCCTACCTATAATAATGCCTAAAAAACCTGCAGTTACGGTACAAAAGAGCATTACAAATATAAGCACGCTGTTGACTTTATTTATAATAAGCTCCTCCGAAGTTACATCAACATAAATAATCCAGATCACAGAAATGCCTTCCTCAGAACTGTCAGGAGGAACTGTATCGTAAAAATCTTCTTTTTTAACAAGTTTTCCTACACTTTGATATACATAATACTTGCTGCTACCTGCCAAAACCCTTATTATTTTATCTTTTTCAGTATTTTTCCTGCACCAGTCTACAATCTTTTTATCCGTCTCGGCGTAAAAGTAATAATTATCCCTGTAAAAATTATAGTTTATATTTTTATCATCATTAATCGCATTGTACTCAGAATCAACAGCGAAAATCTCGGGATATAAACTATATCCGGCTTCTTCATATGATTCACCGTTATAATTGTAATAGATATCATTTTTTATAGTATGTAAAATGATATCTTCAGCCATATTTTTTATATAGCCATGCATTACCATATTTGAGGCATAAAACAGAAGTGTACAAACTAAAAATGTCAGAACAAAAACTGCAGAGGCTATAAGTATCTTAATATGCTTCACTCTTTTACCTCCAGCTTATAGCCAAATCCCCATATTGTAGAGATAATAGCTTTGCTTTTTACATTTCTCATTTTCTGGCGAATCCTGCTTACGGTTTCGTCAGCCGCTCTTGTTTCCACTTCTGCATTTATACCCCATATCTTATTTAAAAGCTCATCTCTTGAAATAGCACTGCCTGCCGACTGAATCATATACTTTAAAAGTGAAAGCTCCGTAGCGGTAAGACCGAGATTCTTTTTGTTGCAAAAAATACCGTGATGTTTAGGCTCATAATACAGGTCGGCAAAACCGGCTGCTTTATCCTCATACTCACCATGCCTTGATCTCTCCATATCCATTCTCCTGAAAATAGACTTAATCTTTGTAATAAGTATGGATGGGCGGAAAGGTTTTATAAGATAGTCATCACCGCCGCTGTTCATACCGAGTATATAATCCAAATCGCTGTCTTTAGCTGTCAGAAGTATGATCGGAATATGTGATATTTCTCTTAATTTTTTGCATATAATGATGCCATCATTTCCCGGCATCATTATATCAAGTACCACAAGATCTGACGGCGTTTTTACAAATTCTTCAAAAAGCGCATCTCCCGTACTAAATACCTTTACCCTGTAACCGGCATCTTCCAGAAAGGTCTTAAGTATTTCACATATATTTGCATCATCATCAGCTGCATAAATAAGTTTTTCCATGGCTACTCCAAGATTTATATCTAACTATACTTATATATTCTTCAATTTTTTATTAATATAAGCCTATTTTGAAGTATCGGAATCGTCATCGTACGGAACCGGAGTTATACGATTATCTTCGAAAACCTTATCTTCAATTTCAGCATTTTTTTTGTAAATTTCATCAAGCTCATTTTCAAGTTCCTTTACTTTACTTTCTTCCTCAGATGTAAGTTCTCTGTCAACATCATACACTTTATTTATCTGTTCAGTAAGTTCATCTACCTTTTTATAACCTGCGATAAGCTCCTGCTTTTCATTTTCACTTATTTTAGTGCTGTTTTTTATCTCTTTTTCAATTTCATCCTGATCCTGAGCTTCAAAATCTTTATACAACCTGTTTTCAAGTTCTTCTATGCCGGAATCTATTCCGTCAATCTGGCGCTGAAGGTTATTAATTTTATTATATGCATCAGTCAAAGTACGGCGTTCCGATTCACTAAGTGAATTATTCCCGTGTAAAATTTCATTAATATACTCCTTATCATAGGAATCAGTGTCAAGGTCGTTTACGGCAGTTTCATAAAGATTACTCTCAAAGTTGTTTCCGGCGGCAGCATTTGCTGCAGGCATATGCATTATAAATATTGCGGCAGCCATAATAGCTGAAGTTGTAATATGTCTAAGTCTCATAATTTTTCTCCTTTATTCTTATCATTTATATTTTTTATCCCCGGGTTTATGTAAGGATTATATATGTTCTCTTAATTAAAATCTCCCGCAAAAAAGCAACAAAAGTGTAACAAAAGTGTAACTGCATAAATTTAAGGAACAAAAATATATATGATTTAAAGCAGTTCTTCAGTTATGCCGCCATTCTTCCTAAGGCTAAAGTATAACATCTTAATCCGATTACAGCAAATATTTATCACTTAAGGTTCTCCATTTTTACCTTCCCTACAAAGAATTCACCGCCCCTTGAATCTGCCTTAGTCCCTCTTTTGTATCGGCTTTTTGCTTTAGCTCCCCTACCAAAAGACCGTCCTTCATAAAAAGTACACATTCAGCCCTTGATGCTACCTGCACATCGTAAGTAACCATAAGTATACTCTTGCCCTCTGCATGGAATGTAGAAAAAAGTTCCAGTACTTCCTGACCTATTTTTGAATCAAGAGCTCCGGTGGGCTCGTCTGCAAAAAGAATTTTAGGTTCATTGATCAATGCACGACATATCCCGGCTCTTTGCAACTGTCCTCCTGAAGCCTCGGAAGTCTTATTACCTGAGATTTGCCCAATGCCTATCCTATTCATAAGCTCCTTTGCCTTAGCCTGCACTTCTTTCTTATTCTTTCCATAGTTGGTAGATGGAAGGAGGAGATTGTCCAATATGCTGAGATTTTTAACCATTTTAGGTAGCTGGAATACAAAGCCGAAGGATTCTCTACGAAGTTTTGCAGCTTCTTCTTCGGAGAGATTGCTGATATCTCTTTATATTAAGAAATTCCAAAACCTGATATTCTTCAATCTCAGGGTGTGATTCTACGAATACTTCCATTCTTTCCCTATCTATCTCTTTGGTATGTATCTGTAAAAGATGCGGAGTCTTTGCTTTTTTGAATAAGGTGCTGACCGAAGTATTTAAGCGGATTGCAAGCTGAGCTGCAACTGTTAAAAAAGCATCCGACAGTACAATAAAAAACGCTATATTAAAACTTTGCAGACAATTATTGCTTATGTCGTTTTTAAGCAACTTCCAATACATTCTCTTCCTCCAATTCTCTGATCTCACTCTTGCGTGGCAGGGTAAAGGCTATGATCATCAGAAAAGCAGCCGCAATAATAATCATAAGCGCAGCACCTCTTCCCTCTCCTCTGCCCGGTATATTAAGAGCAAACTTTGAAGCATCACCCTCTTTTTGAAGAAACGGCTTTATTATAAAATCA
>ERZ773056.296-NODE-296-length-26031-cov-20.261703_pt1 | contig 26031 bp, 37 predicted proteins | sample MGYA00580857_ERZ773056 | MGnify/ENA primary metagenome ERZ773056 (study PRJEB29015, sample SAMEA2737996) | human oral metagenome | biome: human oral; feature: human-associated habitat; material: dental | place: China | collected 2114 ... | reverse complement strand
CAGGAAGTGAAGTAGGATGTAACAAAATACCAGAACTTCTCTCAAACATTTCTATATCCTCCTTAAAATTTATTAATAAAATTAGTTTTGATTTCTCATACTAAATATACTATATTTTATGCCAAAAGTCAACATATACGTAAATGTAGAATTGTTGAAATTTAGAAAAGTATTGTAAGTATTGAAAATAAAGTATTTTTGAAGATTTAATAATTTTTAAATTCTTAGAGAAAATTCTGTAAAAATACATAATTTTTTGACGGTAGTATACAAGTAGTATACAAATTGTTAGTGAAATATGTATAAAAAAATACCGGGATATTTGTTCCCGATATTGTATTTATTAATTTATTTTTTCCATTTCTTTTCTCATTTTCTCGATATTGGTGTGGGTGTATTTTCTTGTCATTTTGATATTAGTGTGGCCTAAAATTTGAGTTATAGCACTCTCATTAGTTGACACATCTGTTATCATTGTTGCAAACGTGTGCCTTGTATCGTGCACTGTGTGTTCCATTCCCAGTTTATCCATTATCTTCATAAATTCATTTTTTCTGAAATTATTGTATAGATAATACCCTTCTTCTGACTTATTTGGAATCAGGAAAAATGTTTTATTGGTCATTCTTTTAGCTATAAGTGGAAGTATTTTGGGGTGTATCGGGATTACTCTATTTTTACCTGCTTTAGTTTTATTTCCACCAATTATAGTATTTTCTTCAAGGTTTATATTTTCTTTTGGAAGTTTTAACAGTTCATTTATTCTCATACCTGTGTAAATTAATATGAGTATTACATCAACGTAATCAAATTCGTTCAGATTAGTCCATAATATAGCAATTTCCTCTTCTGTAAATACTTTTCTTTCAATTTTATTTCTATGTTTAGGAAGTCTTATAAACTGACTGTAGTCCTTATCTATAATATCCAGTTCCATAGCTTTTTTTAACACCAGTCCAATAAATGATTTTAAATTTTTTAAAGTTCCAGTTGAGAGTTGATGCATACTGTCAATAAAAGTTTGAAGTTCAATAGTTTTTACATCTCTCATTTTTTTATTGTGCAGCGGCTTTAAATACCTGTAATACATTTTATAAGACTTTAATGTTAAATTTTCAATTGTTTGTTCCTTTTCTTTAATAAATCTATCCATAACCTCTCTAATCGTAATTTTTTCCAGGTCTATGTCGTAGGGATTGGCATTGTATTCAGCGAGGGCCTGCATAGCCGCTTTCCTTGTCTCAAAATATCCTATATACTTAAAAATTTGTTTTCCTCTATCGTCATAGCCAGTTGTAATTCTGACACCGAAGGGTTTTCTTCTCTTTTTGCCTAGATTGACAACTGAACCGTATCCGTTTGGATTTTTCATAAAAAAATCACACTCCTTGTATTGAATTTTAAAGGTTTGTGTGATATACTTCTATTGGTGTTTGTGAGTATATCACATTGCTTAGTCCCTATTGCCGTAGGGGCTATTTTTATATTTTAAGTTTCTCAATAGTCATAAAATCTTTAAATCCTAGTTTTTGTGCTTCTTCATCTGTTTTGTTTGGACATAACTGTTTTAATCCCTTTTTTATCCCACCGCCAGGAAAATCTGCATTAATTTTAAAAACTAAATATTCCATTACAACAACAGTTAATGCAATTTTGTTAGTAGTTGTCTTATTTTCTAAATCATATATATGTAATTTGTTTAGCATTTCAGGAATTTTAATTTTTGGCTTTGTAGTAAATTCAACATCTATGATATTAGAATTGTGAGCAGATAAATTTCTAGTGAGACGTATATTTTTTATCCAGCTTTCAAACTGATCTAAATCTATTCCATGTATAGTTGCTATTTCTCTTCTGTATTTTTGATTTAATAATGTATACAAATCAACAACATCACCTAAAGTAAGTAAATCAATGACTAACCATATAGGAAGTTCGTTGGGATAATTATCTTTATATTTTGTTATAATTTTACTTTTTGTTTCATATCCTAAAAGGGCAAATTTTCTTTTAAATTCTTTTTCTTTGTGAGAAATATAATACTGGCAGTATCTGTTTTTGTCAGTCCATTTTTTAAAATCTAAATATCCGAAAGCTCCGAAATCACGTCCTAAGATGTAGGATATATTTGTTTTTAAAGATATTTCAATTTTCTCAGTAATTCTCAGGAAATATAATCTTAAATTTTTATCCCAATAAAAACGGTGAATGATGTCCTCGAAATAGACATTATCTTTGTAATTTTCATGTTCGTCCATAAATGGAAGGGAAAATTCTTTGATTTTATAATAATTTATAAATTTAATTTTGTATTTAGCCTTTTCTTTTCCTTCTCTAAATTTCATTCCTCGTTTTTCAAACAGTTCTATCTGTTCTTCAAAAGTTAAATGTTTTCCATCATAGGTGTTAGTCATTCTTTTTTTCTCCTTATAAAAAAAAACCTTTGCGTAGGCCGGAACCCTGTACTATTTAAAGTACTGCAAAGGTATTGATATACTTTATTGTACTTTATAATTTATAAATTGTCAAGTATTATTTTTACTTCCAAATCAGTATTACTATTTATAGTTTTAGTAATTTTTGATTTTAATAAATTATATCATTAGTAGGATAAAGATTTTCCATTTTTCTGACTTCTTCAATAAATCCTGCGTAATGACTGAAATACTTCTCGTTGTAATAATATGAGGTTGTATCATTGGCAAAGTTGTAGACAATTTTGTAAAGCATGTAAGTGTCGCCATAATCAGGATTATACATATAAAGTCTTATATTTATGTTTTCTGGAATTAAATCCCCTTTTCTTTGACTTAATTTCACTTCGTCGAATATTCCAATTTTCTTTACAAATGTGTTAAACGCATTGACTGCTTCGTCTAAACTCAACGTTTTAGCGTTAATATCATTGAGCATTAATCCTATGTCAACATCATTTTCATCGTTACTTCGCCAGTAAACCATTAAGGTGTCGTTGTTATCACAATAGACTTTGCTGGTAAGGTTATGCTTTTTAATCACGCTAATGTACTTCTTTAAAGTTTGATTAGGTTCACTTACCCAGTTGCAGGTATTTGAGAAACTCAAACAAGATAAAAGTATAAAAAGTAAGACTTTTTTCAAAAGTTGTATCCTCCTTTCTGTAGGTTTATGAAAATGATTTTCTGCATACTGCCCATCTAGTTTTCTTTTTTTTAATTTATCTTTTAACTACTGGGCGTTGAAGTTGTTCCTAAAATACTCAAAAATCCCGGTTTTAACTTTGTGTAAATATAAAACGACAAATTGAAATTAAAATAGTCATGTTAGAATCTACAGTTAAATTTGGCGAGGAAGGATCAAATGGTAAAAATATAGGATTTATTACCCCTTGTACATATTTTAATCTTCCAATGTAATATTTGTGAAAATGATAACTGAAAACAAGAACAGTTTGGTTGTTAAATCTGCTATCGATTATATTGTATTGGGGTGAAGTCGAATCTATAAACCTATCAAAAATGAAAATTGTTTTTTCAGAAATGAAATTATTTTCTGATGAAATAAAACTATAAAGATATCTTATTTTATCATATCCGTCAATCAAATCTGTTAATCCAAAATTAGAGTCTGGGAAATCTGATCCAAGTTTGTTTAGATTTCCTAATTTGTTTAGTGTACCACGGCTACTATTGTGGTTTTTAACACCTGTTCCATATAGTATACTTTCTATTGAAATACCTAAAACGTTAGCTACAGCTCTGACTTTAGATACTCCAGGGTCAATTTCATTCCACCGTCTAATTGAACCGTTAGATATACCAGCTCGAAATTCAATATCTTTGATAGTTAAATTTTTTAAATTTGCTAAATATACAATATTATCATATATGTTCATATTCCACCTTCCTTATTTATCATAAAATCTATTTTTAGAAAAAAATTTAAAAAATAAATATTTTTCTATTGACATTTCATAAAAAAGTGGTATAATAGACTTATGAATTAATCCGCCAAGATATTCATAAATAAATAATGTACCAGCTTTTTTATTGAGAATTTTTAAATTGCTATAATATTTTTTATGCGTATATTAGAATATATGTACACTTTAAATTTGAAAATATAAGCGTTTTTATTCTCATTTATATTATATCTTTATTTGGTACAATTGTCAACATTTTTATAGGAGGTAAAAAAAAATGAAAAGCTTAAATTTTGAGATAGCTGTAAAAACAGCTTTATTAAAACGTGGAATGAAAAATCAAAATTTAGCAAAAGATGTTGGGGTTAGTGAGTCTTATTTATCAGACATACTAAAAGGTAATAGAAAAGCAGAACGCCACAGAAAAAGAATTTGTGAAATTTTAGATTTGGACTATAAAAATTTAAACAAAGAAAGCGAGGACCAGTAAATGGATTTAATTAAAGTAAATGTAGAAAATGTAAATGGTGTTTTAGTAACAACAAGTAATAGAGTAGCAGCAGAGTTGGGGGTAAATCACAGAGATTTATTAGGGAAAATAGATGGTTATATTAAAAAATTTGGGGGTGCGGAACTTTCCGCAGGCTTCTATATTGCCAGTGAATATGTGCATCCGCAAAATAAACAACCTTATAGAAATTACCTAATCACAGAAAAAGGGATTGCACAATTGATTGGCGGGTATAATGCAGCAGTACCAAAAGCATTTGACTTAAACGTAGCGTATATTAACGAATTTGAAAGAATGAAAAGCCTTATCAAAAACAATATGCAAAAACCTATGTCCATTCCAGAACAGCTTTTAATGAACGCCCAATGGATGGTAGAAGCGGAAAACAGAATAAACAATGTTGAAAACGAAGTAGCTGAAACAAGAGAGAACATTGGAGTTATGCAAAAAGAAATAAGCAGAATAGAACATAACGAAAGAAGAACAATAACAAGCAACCATTTAACAGTAATAGCCTATGCTAATATGAAAGGTATTAATCCAAGTACATACAATTCAAGTGCTATTGGAAGAAAGGCGACTAAACTTTGCAGGGACAGGGGCTTATTGACAGGAACTGTTGTGGATAGCAGATACGGACTTATTAACACATATCCCCTGGAAATTCTGGATGAAGTATTTTTTAGTTAAACAGGAAAGTGAGGTGAATTTCAATGGCAAAATATAACGAAAGACTTGTAGATGAATTTCTATCCGAAATGGACGACACAATATATGACCTTGAAGGTCTGTTGTGGGAATCAGTTGAAAATGACAATACGCAGGATATGGAATATTATGAAGATTTGCGTAATAAAGCAGTAGACATAAAATCAAAATACGAAGATAAAGTAGAGAAACACGGAAACTTGATAAAAGATTATGAAAAGTTTCGTGGGATCTGGGACAGTCAGGATTTTATCGAAAAGAATGACGAAGATGACGAAGATTAAAAAGACGGTGATTAAAGAATGGAAATCAAAGGACATAAAATCAAGATATTAAAAGACAGTCAAGGAATACCCTTGAAAATATTTCTTGATGATAAGGAAGTCATAGGAGCAGATAAGATAGAGATAAAATACTCCTACGACTGCTGTAACAGAAAAAAGGTTCAAAAAATATCATTAAGATTAATAGATTTTGAATCCTTAGAGGTTATAAGCCAAAATGTTTAGCCACAACACTGGATATAACAAATTTTTGAATTGTAAAAAACGATGAGTATTGCAAACATCTAAAAAAATGCTGGTTGGAACGAGAAAGGAGAGTGATTGAATGGAAGAAAAGACTAACAAAAGGTATGGCTTAGAATTTGAAGTGATTAATGGCAAAGTAGCATCTATAAAAATGGATAGCGCTGAATTAATAGGTATTCACAAAATTACTTTGGATAGCTATAAAGTCGGAGATATAAAAAAGGATACTATAACAATAACATATATTGATATAGAATCCTTTAGAATGATTAGTTCATAGATGATAGCCATTTAAGTATTGCAAACATCTAAAAAAAAAATGCTAGTAGGAACGAGAAAAAAAGAAAGGATGATTATGTCAGATGAAAAAATAAAAACCATTCTTAAATCAGTTGACGGTTTGACTGAAAAGGAATGGAAAAGTTTAAGACAGTATTTCAATTATAAATTTTCTTTAAACAGGCGATTTATAAATAGTGAACTGGCTTTTAAAACTGTAAAAACTTTTTTTAACCCAGACCAGGAATCCAACCTTTAACTTCTTTTAAGAATTTATAAGCCCGTTGCATTTCTGAATTATTTTTTAAGTAAAGATAGCCAGCAGTAGTTAATCTGGGATTGACAGCTTTAAAGCCCGCTGTACCGGGAATTATTATCAGACCTTTAACTAATTCGTCATCAATAATGTTGTCTATGATGATCATTAATTCTTCTTCGGTTAGTTTCAATTTTTTAAGATTTAAAGTTTCATCATAGTTAAATGAATTAGAGTAAGAGCTAGTTTCGATAGCTTTTAAAATCTGGTACATGCTTATGAAATAATCCTGCATAAAAATCAGCTCCTTATAAAAAATGTTTTTAAAGGTATTATATCACGGAAATACAAAAATTAAACAAAAAATAAAGAAAGCGAGGTGGTTAAATGAAGCATAAATGTCGTTAAGGGACTAAGTAATGAGAAAACAAACACCAAAAAAATTTAAGGGACGGCAATCCTGGAAAGGAAAAAAGGCTATGGAAGTTTCGGAATCCTGGATAAGGAAACAGGCTACAAAATTACAACTATCAATAAAGGAAGCTGCTGAATTTGTTGGAAAAGGGCAGCAATATGTGAGAGTGGGCCTGCAAAAAGGCAGACTTAAATTTGGAACAGCGGTACCTAAATTTAAAGACGAAAATGAAAGAGAAGCAAGAAGAAGGGCTGGGAAGCACAATTGGGATTATGACATTCAGCGTATTCAAGTTGAAAAGTACGTTGGGATAACATATGAAGAGTTTTTAAAAATGAAATTTGGAGGGATTTAAAATGAAGTATGACGCTTTAGTAATGGTAAACAATCAAAATAAAGAAACAAGAAGAAAAATGGAAGAAAGAAAAATTAAGAACAGAATCAAGAAACTTGTAAGAAAGGTTGGGCTATCAAAATGACAGTCAGGGAAAAACTTGAAATAGAAATGGACAAGGAAGAGATTAGGAGATGGGAGGGAAAAAATGCTGACAGTTAAAAATCTGATAAAGATACTGCTCCTGGTAACTGCAACAGTCCTTATACAGCTGGAAGTGATTAGGGAAAAAGGGCATTGGGTTGCTGGAGGAAACTTGGCATTTCCAATACTGCTGGCTGTACTTCTTTGGTGGAACTGGTTTTTTAAGAAAAAATTGAAATGATGGAGCAGGTTATGAAACTGAAAAGGAAATTAAGAAAACAGAAGGAAAAGCAGGAACTGGTGTCAAAGGCGCTGGACTATAAAGAGTTTTCAGCACAGAAGAACGAAAAGACAAAGGTTTTCTCGATGATGGCGTTGTCAAATCTGTGCAAGCATTACAGGAATTATTTCAACATACCTAATATCACAGACGAAAATCTTGTAAATGGCGATACAAAAATACCTGTTCTGACTGAGAAAAATACCCTTTGGTGCACTTTTAAGCTTGAGGACATTATTCAAAGAACTTTCAGGGCTGTGAGCAGGCTTATACAGGAATATGAGTACGAGGATTTGCAAAATCCGAACCAGCGTAAGATAAAAGATTTTAAAAATGAATTTGTGATTGTTGAGTTTTCCAAGATGTATCAAAAGGAACTGATGGAACTAAAGTTCAGATTTGGTAAATATCTGAAAAGCAATTACAAAGAAACCGAGAAGGCTTTAAAAGAGATGGTTGTACTGTTTGCTTACTATGAGATATTTAAAAAGCAGATTCAGGACAAACTGAATGATTTCAGTAAAAATAACAGGATGTACATGAAAACTTTTATCACGAAGACAGACAGGAAGTTTGAAGAAATAAAAGATGTCATTATAGAAGGTGGAGAACCTGACTTCAAAAAGGATATGCTGGAGCTTCTGAAATTTGAGGAGGCTGGGATTAAGATTAAATGGGTTGGGTACAGCAGGAAAACGGCTTTGAAAATGAAACAAGGAATAAATTAAAAATAGCGGAGGTATAAAATATGATTGGTATTCAAACAGATGAAGACGAACTTTTGATAGACGGAACTATTAAATGTGAATCAGAAGAGGATTATTATATGATACTTGATGAGTTTTACAGGGATAGAAGGGAGGAAATAAAAAATGAGAACTTTGACTGATGTTCCGATAGGAATAAACGGAAAAATCCATTATGCAGATGTTATGGTACGTGGAACTGTTTCAGAAAAGTCAGAATGGATTTTGGAAGAGTTTAAGAAGCTGCCGCTTTATCTTCAGGAAAAAATGCTGAAAGATTTGGGAATACTAAAAAAAAATGCCGATACTGCAAATATCGACAACATACAAAAATAAACTAAGTAATTATACCACTAAGAAAGGAAAAATGCAATATGTCAGAAAAGTTAAATGTGACAGTAAGAACATGGGAACTTTTGGAAGCTGTTAAAATTGTAGAAAATTTTATAAGTTCTGAAAAAATAGGGAAAGAATACCTTAAAGGAATTTGTATTGAAGCAAACCAAAAAAAGAACACATTGATTTTGAGAACAACAGATTTAAAAATATCTGCAAAAGTTGAAATGTTAGGACAAGTAAATAAGGCTGGGAAAGCTGTGGTTTCGTGTAAAATCTTTAAAGATTTAATAAAAGGCATTTCTGGTGCTAATATCAACATAGCAATTGAAAAAGAAAAAATGGTTATTCAAACAGTAAATTCTAAAAGCTTAATTTCATTAATAGAGGGTGTAGAGTTCCCAGTATGGGCTGGGGTAGACAAACTAAAATATTATTCAGTACAAAAATCAGATTTGAAAAATATATTTGAGAGTGTAAAATTCTCTGCTTCAGTTAATCCTGAAAATGAGGCAGTGAATTGTGTAAAACTTGAGTACGAAGAAGAGAAATTAAAAGCTGTTGGAACTGATACGTATAGATTGTCCTATGCCGAAATTGATTTGAAAGATGGCGAGAGTCATCCTGAAGAAAGACTTAATGCAAGCGTTCCTTTGAAAACGGTTAATGGACTTGTTAAATCTATGAAATCAAAATTGGGAATTCCTAGAGAAAAAGTGCTGATTGTTTGTGATGGCGATAAGGTGCTGTTCAGGTTTGCAGGAATTGAAATTGTATCGGATTTAATTAAGTTAGAATTTCCGGATTATAAAACTATAATTAAAAATTTGAATGTGGATAAACAAGCAGTTCTTCAGACAAAAGATTTTATTGCTGTGCTTAAGAGGGCTTACTCCATAGCAAAAGACAACAAGGAAGCTAAAAATGGTGCAATATTTGATTTTAGCCAAAATGAACTGACAATAAAATCAATTGATGAATACTCGGAGTTTAGAGAAGAAATCACAACACTTTACACTGGAGAGGATTTAAAAATATCATTGAATGTAAAATTTTTAATTGACTTTATTGGTAAAGTTAAGGATAAAACAACAGTGATTAAAATGTTAGACAATAAAAGTACTGTACTTGTAAAAGGTGAAACTGATGATAATTGGATATATCTAACAATGCCTTTGGCATTGAGAGAATAATACTAAGAAAAGAGGTTGAATAATGAAACTGGAAGTACAAAAAAAACGTTTGTCAAATGAGTGCAAAATAGAAGAAATTATAAAATTGATGAAGGAGATATTAAACAATGGAATTAAAATTAGTAATCGAGATTGAAGAAGGAAGCAAACCAATAATTAAAGAGTTTTCAAGAGCGTTATTAGCACTTGGGAACACTACAACAATTACAAATCCTGCCGGAACAGTAGTTGGAAAAATTCAGAAATTTATGCAGTTGACACCCGCAGAAGATGATTATGTTAAACAAGAGATGAAAAATTGGCAGACTAACGATGTAAAAGAAATTGAAGCGGAAAATGGTACTGTGGAAAAGTCTGAGAACATTGTGGAAAAGGTTCAAAAGAAAGTTGAGAAGAAGCCGAAAGAAGAAACCAAAACTGTAGAAACAGAAACACCTGAAAAAGAAGAAGCAAGTGTTCCAGCAGCAGCTGTTCCAACTTTAACACTTGAACAGTTAAGAGCTGGATGTGCTGAAATGTCAAGGCTTGGAAAAGGTGCTGAATTAAGAAATCTTATAAGAGAAGTTTACAAGATACAAAAACTGGATGACCTGGATCCTAAAAACTACGAAAGTTTTGCGGATAATTTAAGAGAGTTAGGAGTAAGAATCTAATGGAAGGAAACCACAAGGATAGAAACCATGCCCTGCTTAGTGCAAGCGGGGCTAGCAGATGGATGAACTGCAACCCAAGTGCAAGGCTTGAGGACATGTTCCCTGATTGTTCAAGCGAGTATGCGGAAGAGGGGACTTTAGCTCATGAAATATCGGAGCTGAAACTGACAAAATACTTAAAACCTATGAGCCTTCGCACATTCAACAGTAAAATGAAAAAGCTGAAGTCACATAAGCTGTACAAACCTGAAATGGAAAACTATACGGATGTTTATGTGGATAATATAAAGGAGCTTCTGATGTCGTTTGATAAGCCAGGTACGGCTGAGATTGAAAAAAAAGTTGACTTTAGCGAGTATGTTCCGGAAGGCTTTGGAACTTGCGACTTTGTTACAGTGGATAATGGCACTTTGTACATACGTGATCTAAAGTATGGGAAAGGTGTGCCTGTATCAGCAGAGGACAACCCGCAGCTTATGCTTTATTCACTAGGAGCTTATCTTGAATTTTCACTGTTCAATGACATTGAAAATATAAATATGGGAATTATACAGCCGAGACTGGACATCGTAAGCATATTTGAGATTTCGGCAGACGAACTTATGAAATGGGCAGAAAAAGAGGTCAAGCCCAATGCTGAAAAAGCATTCAAAGGTGAAGGTGATTTTAAGGTTGGACAATGCACGTTCTGTAGGGCAAGGGCATTATGCAGGGCTAGGGCGGAAGCCAATATGTCGCTTGAAACAGAGATGAAACTTAAAGGGAACGTATTAAGCAATGAAGAGATGGGGGAAATTCTTAACAGGGCAAGGGATGTCGTAAAATGGGTTAAGGATATTGAGAATTACTGTCAGCAAGCAATACTTCGAGGAGAGTACGTGCCAGGATGGAAAGTTGTTGAAGGGAGATCAGTAAGAGCGTTTTCAGATACTGAGAAGGCAATGGAAGTTCTGAAGGAAAAAGGAGTTGCAGAAGAGCTGATGTATGAAAGAAAAGTGCTTACGTTGACACAGCTTGAGGGAGTAGTAGGGAAAAAAGATTTCAATGAGTATGTAGGGGATTTCATAATAAAACCCAAAGGTAAACCTACATTAGTGCCGGAGTCAGATAAAAGGGCTCCGTATGTAAATGATGTAATCAATGCAAGTGATGATTTTATAAATTTAGACAGTAACGGAAAGGATGATTAGAATGGAAAATTTAAATGGAACTAGAGTAACAGTAAGAGGGAGATTAAGCTATGTGCATGTATTTAAACCGCATGCGGCTACACCAGGGGCAGAGGAGAAATTCAGTACAACGATTCTTGTGCCAAAAACTGATGTGGAAACAAAACAGAAAATAGATGTGGCAATAAAAGCTGCTACAGAGTTAGGAGTATCGGAAAAATGGAATGGAGTGAAACCTCCAACAGTGCCGAACCCTATTTGGGACGGAGATGGCGTAAAACAAAACGGTGAACAGTTTGGGCCTGAGTGTAAAGGGCACTGGGTGTTTACAGCCTCTGCAAAAGCTGACTATCCACCACAGGTGGTTGACAGAAGGGTACAGCCTATACTAGATCAGAGCGAGATTTACAGCGGATGCTATGCAAATGTGGCAGTTAATTTCTTCCCCTATCTTTTTGCAGGAAAGAAAGGGATAGGCGCAGGATTAGGGAACATCCAAAAAATTAAGGGTGGAGAGAGTCTTGCAGGTACAAGAACTGCCGAACAGGATTTTGCTGTTGTCGATGATGAAGATGACGCTTTATATTAATAGAAATTTAGATAATCACGTGGGTTTATCCTGCGTGGTTATTTCAAACTAAGGAAGGATAAAAATCAGATGGATGTATTAAACATAGATATTGAAACGTTCAGCAGTGTGGATATAGCAAAAGCGGGGCTTTATAAATATGCTCAGAGTGATGATTTTGAAATCCTTCTTTTTGCTTATTCGCTAAACGGTTCTGATGTAAAAGTTGTGGATCTGGCTCAAGGGGAAAAAATCCCCGTTGAAATAATTGAAAGATTAAACGATGGGAAAACTTTACTGCGAGCCTACAATGCAGCATTTGAGTGGTACTGCCTTAATCAAGCCGGATATCCGACATCATTAAATCAGTGGGAGTGCACAATGATTCACGGCTATTATGCAGGCTATCCTGGGGGACTGGAAAAAGTTGGTAAGGCACTAGGATTTAAGGACGATAAGAAAAAATCAGCAACAGGGAAGACTCTTATAAAATACTTCAGTGTCCCCTGCAAGCCTTCAAAGAGAAATGGCGAGAGAACCAGAAATATGCCGCACCATGAACCTGAAAAATGGCAACTGTATATCGAGTATAACAGGCAGGATGTTGTGGCAGAAATGGCAATTGCCGACAAACTGAGAAGCGTCGTCGTTCCTGAATTTGAGTGGGACTTGTGGAGAACAGACATAAGAATGAATGCAAACGGAATCAAAATTGATTCAGAACTTGTGGATAGCGCATTGTATGTAAGTGATACCTGGAATGAACATTTAATGGAGACCGCGAGGCGGATAACAAATCTGGACAACCCAAACAGTACGGCTCAATTGTCAAAATGGTTAAATGAAAATGGTGCAGAAGTAGAAAACTTACAAAAAGCAACTGTGAAAAAACTGATTGACGACACTTCAGGGGATGTGAAGAAAGTTCTTGAAATAAGGCAGGAGCTTAGCAAGACAAGTACTAAAAAATATGTGGCAATGAGAGAAGCGCTTGGAAACGACGGAAGAGTAAGGGGGCTTTTGCAGTTCTACGGAGCCAACCGTACTGGACGATGGGCTGGGAGGCTTGTCCAGGTTCAGAATCTTCCACGAAACTACTTGGCAGATCTTGACGACGCAAGGGAAATTGTGAAAAGAAGAGACGTTGACACGTTAAGCGTTCTGTACAGCAACATACCTGATACTTTGTCACAGCTAATCCGTACAGCTTTCGTTCCGGAGGAAGGAAAGAAGTTTGTAATTGCAGATTTTTCGGCAATAGAAGCAAGAGTGATTGCCTGGCTTGCTGGAGAGCGGTGGAGAACTGAAGTATTCAGGACTCATGGAAAGATTTACGAAGCGTCAGCTTCACAGATGTTCGGAGTTCCAATTGAATCAATCGCAAAAGGCAGAGAAAATTATCATTTGAGACAGAAAGGGAAAATTGCCGAACTTGCACTGGGCTATCAAGGTGGACCAGGTGCATTGACTGCAATGGGAGCAATAGACATGGGGCTTACTCAGGAAGAACTGCCTGAAATAGTACGGATGTGGAGAAATTCAAACCGGAGAATAGTTGACTTATGGTACAGCCTCGGAAACGCCGCTGTAGATGTAATTGAATCAGGCTCAAGGGTAGCAGTAAAAGACCTGTTACTAAGCAGGGAAGGTGATTTGGCAAATGGTATGGACTTTTTTACCATAACACTTCCAAGTGGGCGTAAACTGTATTACGCTAACCCTGGAACTAGGGAAAATAGCTGGGGGTCACAAGTTATTACTTACAAGTCAAGTAATCAGACAAGTGGAAAATGGGAAACAGCAGATACTTATGGCGGAAAATTAACGGAAAATGTAGTTCAGGCTATCGCAAGAGACTGCCTTGCTGTGTCGATAAAAAGATTAACTGAAAAAGGATTTAAAATTGTAATGCACATTCATGATGAGGTGGTCATTGAAGCACCTATGGATACATCTGTAGCTGAAGTGTGCGAGATAATGGGGCAGGATATTGAGTGGGCTGAGGGGCTTATATTAAGGGCTGACGGCTTTGAAACATTGTATTATAAAAAGGATTAGCGAAAGGAGGAAAAATGACAAATAGGGAAATAGTAATATCGACTGCCGGAAGCAGAAAAGAAACTCACTGGAAAACCGAGAAGCTGCTGTGGAGTGAGTTTATTAAAAGGCTTGAAAATCCTACAAGGACAACTGAAACGTATGAAAGTTTTATGAAGCTGAGAAAATCACAGCAGGATAACCTGAAAGATGTCGGCGGATTCGTTGCTGGAGAATTAAAAGACGGGAAGCGTAAAAATACAAACTTGTTAAGCCGTTCGTTAATCACCCTGGACCTTGACAACATTCCAAGCGGGAAAACAAAAGAAATTATGGAAAAAGTGAAAGATTTGAATGTGTCGTATGTGGTACACCCCACCCGTAAGCATTCTGAAGCTGCTCCAAGATTGAGAGTTATGTTCCTTGCTGACAGAGATATTACACCTGACGAATATGAACCTGTATCAAGAAAAGTTGCCCAGAGATTAGGGATTGAAATGTGCGACCCTACAACTTTTGAACCTGCAAGGCTGATGTTTTGGCCAAGCTGTTCGCAGGATGTAAACTATAAAATTTATTATAGTTTTAACCTTGAAAATCCACCTGTATCGGTTGAAGGTACGCTTAATCTATACGATGACTGGAAAAATATGAGTGAATGGCCACAAGTTCCTGGAGCTGAAAAAGTTACGGATAGGCTTCTTAAGAAACAGGAAAATCCATTGGAGAAAAGCGGACTGATTGGGGCCTTCTGCAAAACTTTCACGATAGTTGAAGCAGTAGAAAAGTTTATTCCGGAAGAGTATGAAATTTCTGATGATGGAAAAAGAATGACGTACACTCAAGGAAGCACATTTGGCGGAGCTATAATATATGACGACGTTTTTGTCTACTCGCACCATGCAACGGATCCTTGCAGTGGAAAACTGTGTAACGCTTTCGATATGGTAAGGCTCCATAAATTCTCTGATATGGACGCAGATTCAAAGGAAGGAACGCCTACAAGCAAACTGCCTTCATTTACTGAAATGTCAAGACTTGCAAGAGAAATAAAAGAAGTGTCAGCAATATTGAATAAAGAAAGATACGAAAAGGCGGCACAGGATTTTACGACAATTGATGACGAGGATACAGATGTTGAGTGGATGAACCTGCTGACAGAAAATGAGAACGGAAAGTATTTAAAAACTATAAAAAATATAGAAATTGTACTGGAAAATGATATAAATTTAAAAGGGAGGTTTGCAATAGATGAGTTTGCGAACAGGGCAATGGTTGTGGGAACTACACCGTGGGATAGCAGAAACGAAGTAAGGCAATATGAGGAAGTGGATGACAGCGGTTTAAGGAACTATCTTGAAAATAGGTATGGCCTTACTGGAGAAAATAAAGTTAATGATGCACTTCTGCTCGTCTCTCACAAAAGACGGTATAACAGCGTAAGGGATTACTTGGAGAGCGTCAAGTGGGACGGCAAGCTTAGAGTGGAAACACTTTTAAGAGATTATCTCGGTGCAGAGGACAGCGTTTATACAAGGGAAGTGATGAAAGTATCCCTGGCGGCGGCAGTTGCAAGAGCCGTTGAGGGCGGAGTTAAATATGATTATATGCCGATATTTACTGGAAAACAGGGAATTGGTAAAAGTACGTTCTTGGCAAAGCTTGGAAAAAACTGGTATTCTGACAGCCTTCAGACTTTTGAGGGCAAGGAAGCAGCTGAAATGATTCAGGGGACATGGATTAATGAACTTGGGGAGCTTACAGGATTTAACCGAAGTGAGACTAATTTGATAAAGCAGTTTTTAAGCAAGCAGGACGACATCTACCGTAAGGCTTATGGGAGAGTTACGGAGAAATACCCTAGACGTTGCGTGTTCTTTGGAACTTCAAATGATTCGGAGTTCCTAAGGGACAGGACGGGGAACAGGAGGTTCTGGCCAGTTGAAGTTGGGATTGTGAAACCTAAGAAGAGCATTTGGGAAAACCTTGACATTGAAGTTGATCAGATATGGGCGGAAGCCTATACAAATTATATTATTGGGACGGATCTATTTTTAACTGGAGAAGCATTAAAGATAGCGGAACAGAAGCAGGAAGAGCATAAGGTAGTAAATATTAAAGAGGGAATTATTCTTGAATTTTTGGAAAAGGAAGTGCCAGAAGACTGGCGTCTATGGGATGAAGAGAGAAGATTGCTTTTTCATTCGGGGGCGGATAAATCAGGAATAAAACTGGTTCCTCGCGATACGGTATGTGCTGTCGAGATATTAGTTGAATGCTTTGGAATGAAGAAGGGGTACATAAAAAATTCGGACAGCATGGAGATTAACGGAATAATGGAAAATATGAAAGGGTGGGAACGGATAAAGCACCCTTTAAAATATGGAAGTTATGGGAAGCAAAGGGGGTTTAAAAAGATAAAAATATAGAACGGGCAACAAAGTCTACAATCTTTTTAGAACTTTTTAAAATTAAAGGATTTAAAGAGTGAAAATGGCAACAAAGTGGGCAACAAAATAGGAAACAAACTCAAAAATGGCAACAAACTTTTGTTGCCGCAAAAATAATTAAAAAAATGAACTTTGTTGCCTGTTGCCCACTTTGTTGCCGAGATTGTTGCCACATAAACCCTTTATTAATCATACTTACAATATGATTGGCAACAAAGACTACAATCTTTTCTATATAGGGTATAAAATAAAGAAATTAAAGAGATTAAAGGATATAAATACGCGTATATGGAGTATATAAATCCTTTATTTAATAGTCTCTATACGCGCGTGTGAAAAGTTTGTAGTTCTATAAAAATTTGGAGGTAGAGATGTCAGAAAAAGAAATTGAAAATTATCTAGTTAGGAAAATAAAAAATAAAAAGGGGGTCGCATATAAATTTACGAGTCCTGGAAACTCAGGAGTGCCAGACAGGCTTTGTCTACTCCCAAATGGAAAAATATTCTTTGTTGAATTGAAATCCCCAGGAAAAAAGCCGAGAGCCTTGCAAGTAAATCAGATTACAAAAATAACGAAATTAGGGCAAAAAGTTTATGTGGTGGATTCCAAAGAAATGATAGATAATATATTGGAAGACGAACTGTTTAATTGGAAGGAGGAGTAAATGGAGTTCAAGGCACACAATTATCAGAAATACTGCATTGAGAAAGTTATTGAGACACCAAATACAGGATTGTTACTTGATATGGGACTGGGGAAGACGATTATAACGCTTACGGCAATTGATGAACTTAAATTTAACAGGTTTGAAGTTGACAGAGTTCTGATAATAGCACCTAAGAAGGTTGCCGAAAGTACGTGGCTTAATGAAGCAGAAAAATGGGATCATCTGAGGTACTTAAAATTTTCAAGAGTGCTAGGTTCGGAGAAGAAAAGAATAACGGCATTGAATACGCCGGCTGACATCTATGTGATAAATCGTGAAAATGTCCAGTGGCTTGTCGAGTATTATAAAAATGACTGGCCTTTTGATATGGTTGTGATTGATGAATTTTCAAGTTTTAAAAACCATGCAAGCAAAAGATTTAAAGCATTGAAACTTGTACTTGGGAAAATAGACAGGGTAGTAGGGCTTACAGGTACACCGGCACCAAACGGGTTAAAAGATATTTGGGCGCAAATATACCTGCTTGACAGGGGAGAAAGACTTGGAAAGAACATAACAGCTTTTCGTGAGAGATATTTCGACTATTCAAAATATAGCGGGAACCCTTTTGGGGAATATGAGCTGAAGGAAGGTTCAGACAAATCAATTATGAACAAGATAAGCGATATATGTGTTTCAATGAAGGCGGAAGATTATTTGGAACTTCCAGACATAACCTACAATACAATTCCGGTTGAACTTGACAGCAAGTCAAGAAAGCAGTACGAGGAACTTGAGAAGAAGATGATTTTAGAGCTGAACGAGTCTGAAGAAATATCAGTTGCCAGTGCAGCGGCATTAACCGGAAAGCTGTTACAGCTTTCAAATGGGGCCATTTATGATGAAGAGCGTAAGGTACATAAAATTCACAACTGCAAGATTGAACGTTTTGTGGAACTCATTGAAGAACTTAACGGAAAACCTGCCTTAGTCTTCTACAGCTTCCAGCATGACCTGGAAAGAATAAAAAAGGCATTGGCAAAATCAAAGTTAAGAGTAAGACAGCTTAAAACTCCGGAGGATGAAAAAGACTGGAACAGTGGAAAAATTGACATACTTCTGGCACATCCGGCAAGTGCGGCATACGGCTTAAACCTTCAGGACGGCGGAAACCACGTAATATGGTTTGGGCTTAACTGGAGCCTTGAACTTTACCAGCAGGCAAATAAAAGGCTTCACAGGCAGGGGCAGAAGGAAAAGGTTATAATCCACCACCTTGTGACACAGGACACAAGGGATGAGGATGTAATGAAAGCCCTGCAGAGCAAAGGAGACGTTCAGGAAGAGCTTTTACAAAGCCTGAAGGTAAGAATTGAAAAATATAGAAAGTGAGAATGAGAAATGGAAATACTCGATGTATGTTGCGGGTCACGAATGTTTTGGTTTGATAAAAGTAACAAAAGCACAGTATATATGGGTAACAGGGAGTTTGAGGAAATTTTATGCGACGGGAGAAAACTAAAAGTTAATCCAGATGTAATAGGAGATTTTAGAAAAATTCCTTATCCGGATAACAAATTCCATTTGGTTGTATTTGATCCACCACATTTAGTTAGAGCCGGGGAAAAATCTTGGATTGCTAAAAAGTATGGGAAACTGAATCCTGAAACTTGGAAAAGTGATTTAAAGAAAGGATTTAGGGAGTGCTTGAGAGTTTTAAAACCGAACGGAGTGTTGATTTTTAAATGGAACGAGGAGCAGATAAAACTGAAAAGTGTATTGGATGTGATTGATTACAAACCTTTGTTTGGAAATCGTAGAAGTAAGACACATTGGTTAGTGTTTGCAAAATTTAATGAAAATTAGGAGGAGTAATGATAAAAATTTATTTATTAGTTGCAACAATTTTTATGGAAATAATATTTATATATCTTGAACTAAATGAATTACAAAATTGGTATAAAGCAATTGAAAATCAGATGTTCAGAGATTTTAACACTAAAGAAATTCAAAGAAAATATGCGAGAAAAAAAGCAATAAAAAATATATTTAAAATATTACTGATAGGTTTTTTAGTAACATGCGGAATAGCATTTTTAAAATAACCCAGTCGTAGAAAGTCGTTTCTATTAAAAAAGAATTAGGAATGATAGAACAGAATAATGTTAATAATCCAAACCATTACAAATTGGATTGCTTGGACGTAGAAGTTATAGATGTGATAAAAGCAACTGTGAAAGATTTTAATAGTTTTTGTCACGGAAATATAATTAAATATGTGTTAGGGGCAAATAAGAAAAACGGGATTGAGGACTTCAAAAAGGCTAGGAAATATAATGGTATGATGGTTCGGGAGGTGGAAGATAATGGAAAACAGAGTGTATAAATCCATGGCTATACTAGCAGTGGTTATCTACATGATAATTGTGCTTAAGGAGATAGACAAGGCTAGAAATTTTTTAGAGTTGATTAAAGTACTAATTAAAAATATAGCATGTATTGGAGCTGGATGTTTTGTATTCTACATTGGAGATAAAAATTAAATTTTGGAGGGAAAATATGACAGAAGTAGAAATTGACAAAATAGCAGATGAAGTGGCAAATAGAGTTGCAGAAAAATTAAGACAGGCAAATAAAATAGATAAGTATAAAGAAACAGAAGCGATGTTAAGGGCATATCCGAACTACAAAAGGATAATTGAAAAAAATAGCAGCCGTATTGACGAGATATTGAAAAATGGATTAGGGGAAACTAGAAAAGGAAAAATCTTGGAAAATGTGCAAGGAGGGATAAAAAAATATGAAGGAGTCCCTGAAAAAGAAATTGAAAGGGTGGAGCATTTAAAATCGGAAAATTTAAAAATGGAAAAAAGGATTATCAGAGTAGATAATGCTTTGATGAATATAAAGAACGATAAATATTACGAAGTTATAGTATTAAGATATTTCAAGGAATGGACGATTGATGAGATAGCGAATGAGATGGATGTCGATAGAAAAACGGTAGGGAGAAATAGGACAAGATTAGTTAAAGAGCTACAGTTTAACCTGTTTCCTGAAATACTTCTGGATTAAAGGGCTTGACAAAAATGTCCCATACACGCCCCAAACGTGGTATTTACATTCCCCATTTATGTGGTATAATATGGTATATTGGAATTTTTGTAAAATTTAACTTTGTCCTTGATGCCTTTGAGTATCGGACTGCCAAGACAGCTTTCATGCTGTCTTTTTTTGTTTATAAATACTTTTGGTATATCGCCTTGTGATTCGGCAGCAGTTTAGAATTGCAAGGCACTTTTATTTTTGAGGAGGTGGAGAACTTGACATGAAATTGACGGAGAAACAGAAAAGATTTGCAGATTATTATATTGAAACTGGAAACATAACGGAAGCAGCGGCAAAGGCAGGGTACAGTAAGAAGACAGCGAGAGTTATTGGACAGGAAAACTTGCTTAAACCTGCTATAAAAGGCTACATTGACGAAAAACTGGAAGCTATGCAGGATGAGAGAACGGCATCCGCCAAGGAAGTGCTTGAGTTTTTGACTAAGTCGATGAGAGGGGAAATCAAAGAGGAAGTTGTCGTTGTCGAAGGAACTGGGGATGGAACAAGTGAAGCTAGAACGGTTAAAAAGCAGATAGGTCTACGTGACAGGATTAAGTCAGCAGAACTGCTTGGTAAGCGGTACAGGCTGTTTACAGACAAAGTTGAAGTTGAAGGAGCTGTACCTGTTGTGATTGTAGGTGAGGACAGTCTTGAAGAGTAAAAAGATAAGACTTCCTGATTTGGTTGGGAAAGGTTATAAGGATTTCTGGAATTTCAAAGGAAGATACAGAGTCTGTAAAGGAAGCCGTGGGAGTAAAAAAAGCAGGACAACGGCGTTATTTTTCATTTATTCAATGATGAAATATCCTGGAGCAAACTTGCTTGTGGTAAGAAAAGTTTATCGGACGTTAAAGGACAGCTGCTTTACAGACTTGAAATGGGCTATAAATATATTAGGGGTACAGGATTACTGGTCAGTTAAGGAAAGCCCGTTGGAGATAATTTATATTCCTACTGGGCAGAAAATACTGTTCAGAGGACTGGACGATCCACTTAAAGTTACTTCGATAACAGTTGAAACTGGAAATCTATGCTGGGCGTGGATTGAGGAGGCCTATGAGATAAACAGGGAGCAGGATTTTAATATGCTTGACGAAAGTATCAGGGGTAAAATCGAAGAGCCATTGTATAAGCAGATTACACTCACGTTTAACCCCTGGAACGAACGGCACTGGATAAAGAAAAGATTTTTTGACGTTGAAGACGAAAACATAATGGCAAAGACAACAAACTATATGTGCAATGAATGGCTTGACGACAGTGATAAGAAACTGTTCGAGGATATGAAGAAAAACAATCCTAGACGTTATCAGGTGGCGGGGCTTGGTAACTGGGGAATTGTTGAAGGGCTTGTTTATGAGAACTGGGAAGAAGAAGAATTTGATGTCAACGAGATTTCAAAACGTAAAGGCGTGAAATCAGCTTTCGGACTAGACTTTGGGTATACCAATGACCCATCAGCATTTTTCTGTGGGCTGATTGATGTAGCAAATAAGGAAATTTATGTGTTTGACGAGATTTACAAAAACGCAATGAAAAACCGTCAAATTGCTGAAGAGATTATCAGAAAAGGCTATGGAAAAGAAAAGATTGTGGCAGATAGTCAAGAGCCTAAGTCGATTGACGAACTTTATGATTTGGGATTGAAAGGCATAAGAAAGTCAAGAAAAGGTAGGGACAGTATTAATAACGGGGTTCAGTATATTCAGGATTATAAAATTATTATTCATCCCAGATGTGTGAATTTCATAACTGAAATATCAAACTACATGTGGGATAAGGACAAGTTTGACAACCCAGTCAATAAGCCTGTGGACGATTTTAACCATTTAATGGATGCAATGAGATACGCACTTGAAAGTTATTCAAAAGGCCCTACATTTTCTTTTGATTAAGGAGTAAGGAATGTTTGAATTTATTAAGAAATTGTTTAGGAGAAAAGATAAGATGAGAGAACAGAATATCAATCTTAGCGAAGTTGAGAGCATTATAATGTGGCATTTTGCAAGCCAGAAATATAGGGAAATGAGAGACGGAAATAACTATTATCGTGGAAAGCATAATATTCTTTCAAGGCAGAGAACGGCAATTGGGGAAGATGGTAAATTGACAATAGTCGAAAACCTGCCAAATAACAGGATTGTTGACAATCAGTATAAAAAGCTGGTCAAGCAGAAAGTAAATTACATAATTTCCAAAACCCCAAGTATCAAAAGTGAAAATCAGGATTACGATAATAAATTGAATGAACTGTTTGATAAAAATTTTCTTAAAACATTGAAAAGAGTAACCACCGATGTCTATAATAACGGACTTGGGTGGTTATTTTTGTATGTGGATGAGATGGGAAACTTGAAATTTAAAAGGCTAAATTCAGTTGAGGTTATTCCTGTATGGCTTGACAATGAGCATGAAGAGCTTGACTATGCAATAAGAGTTTATAGCCGAGAGTTTTATAAAAATGGAACTTATAATACTGAAAATTACGTTGAGATTTACAGAAAGACAGGCGTAGAGTATTACAAAATGAATAACGCAAAACTTACAGCAGTTGAGAAGAAGGCATACCTAAGCGTCGATGACAAGCCTTACAACTGGCAGAAAATACCGCTTATATGCTTCAAAGCCGACGAGCTGGAACAACCCTTGCTTAAAAGAGTGAAATCGCTACAGGACGCTTTAAACACGCTTATAAGTGATTTCATGAATAATATGCAGGAAGACAGCAGGAATACAATTTTAATCATTAAAAATTATGACGGTGAAAATTTAGGCGAGTTTAGAAGAAATCTTTCCACGTTTGGAGCGGTTAAGGTTCGTGAAGACGGGGAAGTTTCAAGTTTACAGGTTGAAGTGAACGCCAGCAACTATGAAAGCATTGTGAAGCTGCTAAAAAAGACCATAATTGAAAATGGTGGCGGATTCGACAGCAAAGCTGATACGCTTGGGAATAACCCAAATCAGCTTAATATACGTTCGATGTATTCGGATATAGACTTGGAGGCAAATGACTTTGAAACTGAGTTTCAGGCAAGTTTTGAAGAAATGATATGGTTTGTGGCAAACCATTTGAAGAATACTGGACAGGGTGACTTTATCAAGGAAAAAGTGGAGGTTGTACTTAACAGGGATATACTTGTGAATGAAAGTCAGGCTATTTCAGATATTAGAAATTCAGTAGGAATAATTTCAGAAGAAACGCTTGTTGCACAGCACCCTTGGGTAACTGATGTTCAGGAAGAGCTTGCAAGAATTAAGAAAGAAAAATCAGAACAGCAGATGCAGGGACAGACTGATTACGCTAATTTTGATGACAAACATAACCACAATGGTGATTTAAATGAGTGATTATTGGAAAGACAGATTTGTTGAGGAAGAAAACCGAGTTAATCAAATGGCTGGAAAAGAGATAAAGAAACAGCAGGCTGAATATGACAAGGCAATCACTAGGATAAATCAGGATATTGAAGTCTGGTACAACAGGATTGCTAAAAATAACGATGTGTCACTAGCGAATGCAAAGGAAATGCTTAACAAGAAGGAACGCAAAGAGTTTAAATGGACTGTGGAAGAGTATGTCAAAAAAGGTTCAGGAGAAGACAGTTTGAAGTTTGTAAAAGAACTTGAAAATGCAAGTGCCAAGTATCATATAGAGAGATTGGAAGCTATGAAACTTCAGGTACGTGCTGAAATTGAAAAGTTGTACAATGATAACGGTAACGGATTTAAAAATTATCTAGGTAACTTATACGAGGATCAATACAACCATACGTTTTTTGAAATCGCCAAAGGTACAGGGATGGGCATAGGTTCAAACATGTATAAGTTGAATGGTAAATTAGTAAATACTGTTATTTCTAACCCTTGGGCTTCTGACGGAAAACATTTTTCAGACAGAATATGGGAAGACAAAGAAAAGCTTCTGAATACTCTGCATACTGAAATGACGCAGGCTTTTATCCGTGGGGATAAACTTGATACATTAATAGAAAAAGTTGTTAAAAGAATGAATGTAAGCAGAAGTAATGTAGCAAGGCTTGTCTATACTGAAAGTGCCGCCTATGCTTCTAAAGCTAGAATTAAGACTTATGAAGATTTGAATATTGAACGTTATGAAATTGTCGCTACTCTTGACAGCAGGACTTCCGAGATTTGCCAGGGGCTTGACGGCAAAGTGTTCGAGTTTAAGGATTATGAGATTGGCACAACTGCTCCGCCGTTTCACGTTAATTGCAGGACAACTACAGCACCATATTTTGAAGATGGGGAGGAAGAGAAACGTGCCGCAAGGGATAAAGATGGAAAAACTTATTATGTTCCAAGTGACATGACTTACGACGAGTGGTTTAAAAAATATCAGAAAGATGAAGTTGAAAAAACTGGAAATGATGATATAATTGAATTGACAAAACTTAAAGAGATTATGACAGGTAAAGATTACGAAGAATACAAGTCTATCTTAAACAAATGCCCCAATGAAAATATAAAAGCTCTGTATAATGAACATTTTAATAGTTTAGATAAAATTGAAATTTTAGATGAATACAGAGGGAGTTTTACACCGCGAGAAAATAAAATAGTATTTGGGTATGCTGACGAAAAATATATCAAACAGGGCAGTCACAAATTTGAAACATTGGCACATGAGGCAGGTCACTTTTTTGATAACAACAAATATTATAATGATTTGACTTATCTTGAAATAGAAGGAATTCAGAACAGCACTTTATTAAAGAATACATTTCCGAAAATACCCAGCTCAAGCGACATATTTTTAGATGCAGTAAGAAAAGATATAGAAATTTTAAGGCAATCAACAAACGGATTTAAGAATTTTGGCAGTTTAAAAGAGAAATTTTCAACAACAGCACAAAGTTCAGGAGTCCAAGATTTTTTAGATGGGATATGCGACACTAAAAAAAGAAATATTTTTGGCTGGGGACATGGTAAAGGGTATTATGACAGAGAGTACAATGTTGTTAAAAAGGCAGAACGGCTTAATGATCTGAAAGATTTTTATAGTAGTATAAGATACGATGTTAAAACACAGCAAAAATTGAAAGATATAAGCAGAAATTACAGAACGGCCTCAGAAGTTTGGGCCAACATAACACAGGCGGTGACCTTGGAAAATGAAACAGGAAACATTAAGTTTATTGAAGAGTACATGCCTAATTCTCTGAAAACATATTTAAAAATAATTAATAATAGGAAGTAGGAGGTCAAATGGATAAAATAAAATACGACTATTTAGGCGGCGGTTTTGGATTTAATTACGAACACCCTAAACTTGAGGAGTACAAAAAAAAGATAGATCCAAATTTAGTTATTGAACTTCCTTACAGTGAAAAATATTTAGAGGACGTTTTAGAAACAATAGAAAGGTCTTTGGAAAACGGCAAAGATTTTTATACTAACGCTCCAAATCACATAAAAAGAAAGATGGAAGAAATAGCAGAAATACTGGAGGATTCAGACACAACTATTTAAATATAATCACGATTATTAATTTAGTCGTGATTTTTTATTTTCGCCTTTTTAGGATTTGCAGGCGTAAAAGAACAAACCAGAAAAAATAATCTCGTTGGCATACAACGTAAAAAATGAATAGGAGTGAGTAGATTATGAACAAAGAAGATTTGTTGAAATTAGGTTTGTCAGAAGAACAGGCAGAAAAGGTACTGTCAGCAAATGCGGAACAGTTGAAAGGATTTATTCCAAAATCAAGATTTGATGAAGTGAATAACACAAAAAAACAGCTGGAGA